>Ga0302156_10001153_pt1 | contig 23967 bp, 24 predicted proteins | sample I_Bog_N3_2_FD_193503 | JGI IMG/M metagenome (GOLD analysis project Ga0302156, IMG submission 193503) | Peat permafrost microbial communities from Stordalen Mire near Abisko, Sweden - I_Bog_N3_2 | ecosystem: Environmental > Terrestrial > Soil > Wetlands > Peat | place: Sweden: Abisko, Stordalen... | reverse complement strand
CACCGGCTCAGCGTCACCAAGGGCTGGATAAAACCTTGCTGTCGAAGCGCCATCAGGTCTATCAAGCAGCCCGTGCCGCACGGCCAGAACGGTGGCACGGAGAGACGCGAAATTGGGACTGGAACGATGCGGTTCAGCTCAATCCAGACCGACCGATTGTGCAGGAAAAAACCGAGAATTTATTGGCTGCTTAAATCGCAAAATTATCTCAACACCTTTGACAATCGCCGCCAGAGAGCCACCCAGATATTGTCGACGAGATCAATCCAGCTTGTCTTCACTCCATAGTGCTGAAGTAGCGGTTCGTGAACAGACGGGTCAAGGCTCCCAAATATCGTACTGTTCGCTCTAGCTGAGGCGAGTGCGGCGTTTAGCAGGCCGATCTTGCGGGACTGTCCACCTTGCGTAGATACTCCGCGAAATAGCGTTGGGGGGAGCGTTCCGTAGAGTTTGGACTCGCCGCGAAAGAAGATGAGTTCCCCGTCATTGCAGCCGTGAATGTGTTTTAGATATCCCGCCGCCTGAACTAGCGCGTGCGGGTCATGTACGTGGTAAACGTATTGCCCGGTGGATGGGTCTACGAGGTTGGTAGCGCTTCTGATTGTAAGTTTACTGAACGGCATTCCGTGTTCTCTGAAGTCTATCGGGTATAGTCACCACTGGCGGCCTATCTAAATAAAATGTCACTGTCGTTAACCCCACCAAGGTAGGACATCCGACAAACCGATAGTCCAGTGTTTCTGTTGTTGTATCTTGAATCCCTGTCTTTTATCTTGGGAGACTCCGACATACAGAGTCTAAGATAACACCAACCAAGCCATGCGCAGAATGACGGCTTCTGGCCGAGAGTAGACCTTCGGCAAGCATATGGCCAGCGTTCGCTTTGGCCTGAAATCCGCACGCTAATATTGGCGCACAGAACGAGAAGATGAGTTTTGCGGCAGTCGTGCGTCTGCGGCCAGCGGCCATTGCGGAATGATTGTTACTTGTAAATTTTAATAAAAACAATTGGATAAGGGGACTGTTTGCGGAAAAGCAAAAGGGGTCACGATTTCTCGTAACCCCTTGAATTCTCTGGTGGCGAATCCCAGACTCGAACTGGGGACCTGCGGATTATGATTCCGTCGCTCTAACCAACTGAGCTAATTCGCCACATCTGCTTCGCTCATGCGTCGAAGTGGGGCGAAATATACAATGTAGGGTGTGGAGGTGTCAACAGCGCGGCCCAACTTTTTACAGGGTATGGCAGCGGTCGCCGTGGTCAAAGCCCCGCCAGGCTATGCCGACCCCCTTGCCAAAACCGATCACCTTGAACAATTCCCCCATTTCTTCCGGCGACATCAGCTTCTGCACCGCGCTGGCTTGTGGCGCCCAGGTTTTGACTTCGTTCGGGTCCAGCCGCTGCATGACTTCGGTGATGCCGCAGTTGATCAGAAACTGCGCCTGGGTGGTATAGCCGATCAGGTCGAGGCCGGCGTCGATGCCGCTTTGCGCCATGGCGCTGAAGTCGACGTGGCAGGTTAAGTCCATCAAGCCGGGTAGGTAGAACGGGTCGTCTATCGTATGGTGGCGATAGTGGCCGATCAAGGTGCCCATGTCGCGCTCTGCGTGGTAGTACTCGGCTTGCGGGAAACCGTAATCGAGCAGCAGGATGGCGCCGCGTGTCAGGCGCGCGGCCAGGGTGCGGATGAAGGCCAGGTTGTTGATGTTGATTTCCGACAGATAGTCGTCGTTCTCGATCTTGAGTTGCGTGGCGAGCTGGCGCAGCTCGGGGTCAATGATCGGGCGGTCTTGCCAGACAAATCCGTCTGCGCCGACGCTAACTCCGCGTTGCAGTGGCTCGGGGGTCCAATGCAGTAGCTCGCAGGGCATGGCGTCCAGCACTTCGTTGCCGATGATGACCCCGTCCAGGGTGTCGGGCAGGGTATCAAGCCACTCGATGCGCGCAAGCAAGTGCGGTAGTCCGGCCGAGAGGGTTTCGCGTTGTCGTTCGATCAGATCGGGCGACAGGTCTATGATGGCATAGCGTGTCGGCAAGGCATTCAGGGCTTCGAGTTCGCGCAGCAGGTCGACTGCCAGGCGGCCGCTGCCGGCGCCGAATTCGTATAGAGTGCCCGCGGTTTGTGGCAGTAGCTCTGCGATCTGGCGCGCCAGGGTGGCGCCAAACAGCGGGGTGAGTTCCGGCGCGGTGACAAAGTCGCCGGCGGCGCCGAGTTTACGGCTACCCGCGGCATAATAACCAAGACCATGCGCATACAGCGCCTGTTCCATATAATGGGCGAACGAAATCCAGCCGCCGGCGTTGCGGATTTGGCTTTGCAGTTCGGTCTCTAGGCGTAGACTGATGTTGCGGGCTGTCGGGCTGGGTTCGGGCAAGGTTGTCATGGTTGAGTATTTGGTTGAGTGAGCGGGAATTGTCGGCGAAAGCCAAGCTAAGGAGAAGAGGGTGGGGCGAATATATAGCGTGGCGCGGGTCATCTGTCTGGTGGGTGTGTGTTTGCCAGGGCTGGCGCGCGCGGCCAATGTTTGGCAGGCGTCTTCTCCCTATCCGGGAAATCCACTGAAGGTGGCGACGCTGGCCGGGGTCGGTCATATCGGTGCCAAGAGTTTCCCGATTACGCTGGAGTTGTCCTGCCACCCTGAAGCGGCGGTGCCGCGCGCGGTGCTGCGCGTGCCGTTAACCGCCGGCGGCTGGAATTTTAATGACTATCTGGGTCCGGTGGGCGGGGTGGGGCAGCGGCGCCGCAGTTTGCAAGTGCTCGGCCGGGGGGCGCGCGCGCTGGATCAACCGCGCTTCAGTGGCATTGATGGCGATCACGTCAACTTTATGTTTAGCTGGCGGCCGAATGATGTTTTTTTGGGTTATCTGGGTAAAAATCGCGATTGGGTGTCGATTCGCCTGGAGGCGATGCGCCGCAGCCAAGGGGCGCTGGATGCCCATTTTGACTTGCCACCGGATTCCGCCACCCTGTTGTCGGTGGTTGGACCCTGTTATCACCCGCTGGTCAAGGGGGGCGCCAGTCAATGAACCCGCAGGTGGTGCTGATTACCGGCGCGGCGCGGCGTGTGGGCGCGGCGATTGCGCGTGAGCTGCATGCGCGTGGCGTGTGCTTGATGCTGCATTATCGCGATTCGGCGTTACAGGCCACCGCTTTGGCGGCTGAGTTGAATGCGGCTCGCCCAGGTTCGGTGGCGATCTGCCGGGCCGATCTGCTGGATTGCGCACAGTTGCCGGCATTGGTGGCTGCGTGTATCGAACGTTTCGGCCGTCTGGACGGGTTGGTGAATAATGCTTCGAGCTTTTACCCCACGGCTCTGGACGTGGTGGATGAAGCCGCCTGGCATGACTTGATCGGTACTAATCTGCAGGCGCCTTTGTATCTGGCGCAGGCGGCGGCGCCTTATCTGGCGGCCGCGCGCGGCTCGATTGTCGGCATTGTGGATATTCACGCCGAGCGGCCGCTAAAAAATTATGTGGTTTACAGTCTGGCCAAGGCTGGGCATGCTCAGCTGATTCGCTCTCTGGCTTTGGAGTTGGCGCCCAGTGTGCGCGTCAATGGCGTGGCGCCCGGGACTAATGTTTGGCCCGAGAATGATGAGCGCTTTTCAGCACAAGAGCGCGCGCGCATCGAGGCGTCGATTCCTCTGGGGCGGGTCGGCGCGCCGCTGGATATTGCGCGCGCGGTGGCGTTTTTGTTGTCGCCGGATGCTGACTACATTACCGGTCAAGTTTTGGCCGTGGATGGCGGGCGCAGTGTGGTGTTGTAATCCGGGACCCTCTGAACAAGGTATTTACGTAAATAACTTGTTCAGAGGGTCTTAGTTACGTGGTTGTCCTTCGCTTGTGGGCTGAAACGCGCTAAAATCGCCAGCTTTTCAATCTGTTACGCCTGGCCATGCACACACCCTCTCCCGCCGATGATACCAAGGCTAAAAAGGCTGCCTTCGAGGGCGCCAAGCTTTCCAAGCGTCTGCGTCACCATGTAGGCGACGCGATCAACGATTTCAATATGATAGAACCGGGCGACCGCGTTATGGTTTGCCTGTCGGGTGGCAAGGATAGTTACGCCCTGCTCGATATTCTGCTCGGCCTGCAAAAGTCGGCGCCGATCGACTTTACGCTGGTCGCGGTCAATCTGGATCAGAAGCAGCCGGGTTTCCCCGAGCATGTGCTGCCGGAGTATTTGACCGCGCTCGGCGTGGAATACCGTATTGTCGAAGAAGATACCTACTCCATCGTTAAGCGCGTGGTCGCCGAGGGTAAGACCACTTGCGCGCTGTGTTCGCGCCTGCGTCGCGGCATTCTGTATCGCGTGGCGGATGAGCTGGGGGCGACCAAGATTGCTCTGGGGCACCACCGCGACGACATTCTCCAGACCTTGTTTCTGAATATGTTCTACGCCGGCAAGTTGAAGGCGATGCCACCCAAGCTGGTGTCGGACGACGGACGCCATATGGTGATTCGTCCGCTGGCCTATTGCTGCGAAAAAGATCTGGAGCGTTACGCGGCGCAACGCGCTTTTCCAATTATTCCGTGCAATCTGTGCGGCTCGCAGCCCAATCTGCAGCGCCAGGTGGTCAAGCAAATGATTAATGACTGGGAACGTCAGTTCCCCGGACGCGCCGCCACCATGTTCCGCGCATTGCAGAATGTGGCGCCATCGCATCTGGCTGATCGCTCGCTGTTTGATTTTGCCGCCTTGGAACTTGGCGCCGTGCCGGCCGGTGGCGGGGATATTGCTTTCGACAAGGAAGAATTCACTCCTGCGCGCACCATTAGTATTCTGGATTCGCGTCCCAAGGAGCCTGCCTGTGGCGAATAAGGCTAGACATCCTTTCCGGCGCCGTGTGCGCTCGAGCGTGGATTCCATGCCCGAAGTGGAAATTAGCGAGGTGGATGGTGTCCGCTCGCTGCACCTCGGCTCAGAAACCGTGCAAAGCTCGATGAATATCGACGACCCGACTGATTTGGTGTTGTCCTATAGCCGCGCCATGATGGGGTTTTTACTGTTCAACGACGATCCGCGACATGTATTGCAAATCGGTCTGGGCGGCGGTTCTCTGGCGCGCTTTATCGATTTTTATTTGCGTGACACCCGCAGTGTGGCGGTGGATATCAATCCGCAAGTGATTGCGGTGGCGCGCGCGTTTTTCGAGTTGCCTGAAGAGGGCGAGCGGTTTGAGATCGTCGAGGCCGATGGCGCCGATTATGTGAAGATTTTTCACGATTCGACCGATGCGATTCTGGTGGATGGTTTTGATGGCTTGCAGATTGTCGATGCGTTGACTACCGAAGACTTTTTTGCCGATTGCCGACGCGCGCTGACGCCCAACGGGGTGTTTGTCACCAACTGGTGGAGCGGAGACAAACGCTATATGACTTTTCTTGAACGCTTGCTGGGGGTGTTCGAGGGGCGGGTGCTGGAGTTGCCGGCGGTGAGTCATGGCAATGTGGCGGTGATGGCTTTTTGTCAGACGCCGCGGGTCACGCGCTGGGATGCGCTGGAACAGCGCGCCGATCAGTTGGAGCGGCGCTTCGGTCTGGAATTTTGCGACTTTGTGGCGCGGCTGCGCATGAGTAATCCCCATGGCGAGCATTGTCTGCTGCGCTAGCGCTCCGTGCCAGCGTGATTCTCGCTACAAATGCGGCGTATAATGCTCGTTTTTGGTATGTTGCCTAGCGTTCTTGAGTAAGATCAGCGATTGGCTGTGCGGTATGCGTCAGACTGTCCGGCTATGTAAAGGATACGGGGCCTGCGCCATAAGATAGGCGCTGGCTCTCAGTTATTTAAGGGGTGGTGATGGTGTTCAAGCAGCAAATGCTTAATCGGATTACGGATAAATCAGCCGTAATCGGTATTGTGGGTCTGGGGTATGTTGGCCTTCCACTGATGCTGCGCTTCGCGGAAGTTGGCTACAAGGTGTTGGGTTTCGATATCGATACCAAGAAAGTCGATGCCTTGATGGCGGGGCGTTCGTATATCGAACACATTTCCGCCGAGTCGATTGCTGAGGCGCGCACGCTAGGTTTTGAAGCGACCACGGATTTTTCGCGCGCCCTCGAGGCCGATGCGTTGATCATGTGTGTTCCGACGCCGCTGAATAAGTACCGTGAGCCGGATCTGTCGTTCGTGACCGATACCATTGATTCGCTAGTGCCGTATTTGCGCCAGGGCCAATTGGTGTCGCTGGAGTCCACCACTTACCCGGGAACCACCGACGAAGAACTGAAGCCGCGCATTGAATCGCGTGGCTTTACCGTGGGCGACGATGTGTTTCTGGTGTTTTCGCCGGAGCGCGAAGATCCGGGCAATCCGAATTTCACCACGCGCACGATTCCCAAGGTGTGCGGTGGCGTGACCGTGGCATGCCAAGAGGTCGGCGTGGCCCTGTATTCGGCGGTGATCGACAAGGTGGTGCCGGTGTCTTCGACCCGCGCCGCCGAGATGACCAAGCTGCTGGAAAATATTCACCGCGCGGTGAATATTGGCCTGGTCAATGAGATGAAGATCGTGGCTGATCGTATGGGCATTGATATTCATGAAGTGATTCGCGCGGCGGCCACCAAGCCATTTGGTTTTGTGCCGTATTACCCGGGCCCGGGTTTGGGCGGTCATTGCATTCCTATTGATCCGTTCTATCTGACCTGGAAGGCGCGCGAATACGGGGTGAACACTCGCTTTATCGAGTTGGCCGGCGAAGTCAACGCCAATATGCCGGATTATGTGATCGGCAAGGTTGGCGCGGCGCTCAATCTGCGCAAGAAGTCGATCAATGGTAGCCGGGTGTTGGTCTTGGGGATTGCCTACAAAAAGAACGTCGACGATATGCGCGAAAGCCCGTCAGTGATTTTGATGGAGAAGCTGCGCGATTTGGGCGCGTTGGTGGCGTATTCCGATCCGCATGTGCCGGTGTTCCCGAAACTGCGCGAGCATAACTTCGACTTGGCCAGCCAGCCGTTTAACGCGGCCGCGCTCGCCGAATACGATTGCGTGGTACTGGCAACCGATCACGATAAGTTCGATTACGCACTGCTCAAGAGCAGCGCGCAGTTGATTGTCGATACGCGCGGCAAGTATCTTGAGCCGGCTGAACATATCGTTAAAGCCTAGGCGCTACAAGTCTGAATCAGCGGGCGACCAGCGGTCGCCCTTTGCCATTTCCCGAGGCAGATTATCATGCATACCGTTCAACACCCCGCCATTACCGACCGCAAGATCCGCTTCGCGCTGATCGGTTGCGGCCGTATCGCCGCCAATCACTTTGGCTCGCTGGAACAACACGCCGATCGCGCCGAGTTGGTGGATGTCTGCGATGTCGATCCGCGGGCGCTGGCCGCCGCGGTCGAGCGCACGGGCGCGCGTGGTCACACCAATCTGACCGCCATGCTGGCCGCGACCAATGCCGATATCGTGGTATTGACCACGCCCTCCGGCTTGCATCCGGCGCAGGCCATCGAATGCGCCGAAGCGGGTTTCCATGTGATGACGGAAAAACCGATGGCGACGCGCTGGCAGGATGGCCTGGAAATGGTCAAGGCTTGCGATCGCGCCGGCAAGCGCCTGTTCGTCGTGAAGCAAAACCGCCGCAACGCCACGCTGCAGTTGTTGAAGCGCGCGATGCAGGCGGGCCGTTTCGGCCGCCTGTATATGGTTAACCTGAATGTATTCTGGACCCGACCGCAAGCGTATTACGACTCGGCGGCCTGGCGTGGTACCTGGGAATTCGACGGCGGCGCTTTCATGAACCAGGCCAGCCATTATGTCGACTTGCTCGATTGGCTGATCGGGCCGGTAGAAAGTGTGCAGGCGTATACCGCCACTCTGGAACGCAATATCGAAGTTGAAGATACCGGTGTGGTCAGCGTCAAGTGGCGCTCGGGCGCGTTGGGCAGTATGAATGTCACCATGCTGACTTATCCAAAGAACCTGGAAGGCTCGATCACCATCATGGGTGAAAAGGGCACGGTACGGGTCGGCGGCATGGCGGTGAACGAGATTCAACATTGGGAATTTGCCGACGCGCACCCGATGGACGATGAGATCAAAGACGCCAGTTACTCCACCACCAGTGTGTATGGTTTTGGCCACCCGTTGTATTACGACAACGTGCTCAATGTGCTGCGCGGCACGGCCGAGCCGGAAACCGATGGTCGCGAAGGCTTGAAATCACTGGAGCTGTTGATCGCCATGTATTTGTCAGCGCGCGATGGCCGTCGCGTCAGCTTGCCGCTGGATTATTGAGAGACTAGCCATGAATGAGCCTACGATTCATTCCACTGCGATTATCGATGCGGGCGCGCTGATCGGCGCCAGCTCGCGGGTCTGGCACTGGAGTCATGTTTGCGCCGGCGCGCGCATCGGCGAGCGCTGTTCTTTTGGCCAGAATGTATTCATCGGTAACGATGTGCAGATTGGCGACAATGTCAAAGTTCAGAACAATGTGTCGATCTATGACGCGGTGACGCTGGAGGACGATGTGTTTTGCGGCCCGTCCATGGTGTTCACTAACGTCAATAATCCGCGCAGTCATGTGTCGCGAAAAAATGAGTATCGCCGCACTGTGGTGCGCCGTGGCGCAACCATTGGCGCTAACGCCACCGTGGTTTGCGGCCATGAGATTGGCGCGTATGCGTTTATCGGCGCCGGCAGCGTGGTGACGCGCGATGTCGCGCCTTACGCCCTGATGGTCGGTACGCCGGCGCGACGCATTGGCTGGATGTGTCAGTGTGGTGAGCGCATGGAGAGCCAGCTTGGCTTGCATCAGTGTCCGGTATGCGCCGCGCGCTATGACATCGGCGGCAATCATTGCACGCCGTTGGCCTAGAAATAAATATTAAGGACGATAGCCGATGAGTATTAATTTTATCGATCTGAAAGCGCAGTACCAGCATCTGAAACCGGCAATCGACGCGCGGATTCAGGCGGTATTGGATCATGGTCAGTACATCATGGGCCCCGAGGTTGCCGAGTTGGAGCAACAGCTGGCGAGCTTCGTCGGTGTTAAGCACGCGATTGGTGTGTCCGACGGCACCAGCGCTTTGCAGATCGCCATGATGGCGCTGGGCATCGGCGCTGGCGACGAGGTGATTACCACCCCGTTTACCTTTATTGCCACCGGCGAAATGATTGCGCTGTTGGGGGCGACTCCGGTATTCGTGGACATTGACCCCTCGAGCTACAACCTGGATCCCGAATTGCTGGAAGCTGCGATTACGCCGCGCACCCGGGCGATTATGCCGGTCAGCCTGTATGGGCAGTGCGCGGATTTTGATCGGATCAACGCCGTGGCCGAGCGCCATGGTTTGCCGGTGATAGAGGACGGCGCGCAAAGTTTTGGCGCCAGCTACCATGGCCGCCGCTCCTGCGGGCTGTCGACCATCGGCACCACCAGCTTTTTTCCTTCCAAGCCACTGGGTTGTTATGGCGATGGTGGTGCGTGCTTTACCAATGATGATGAATTAGCGCGCAAGATGCGCCAGGTCCGTTCGCACGGACAGGACCGCCGCTATCATCACCCGGTGGTCGGCATCAATGGCCGGCTGGATACCTTGCAAGCGGCGATTCTGCTGGCCAAGCTGCCCTCGTTTGAGCAGGAGCTGGCTGATCGGCGGCGCATCGGCGCGCGTTATAGCGCGTTGTTGCGGGACGTGGCGCGGGTGCCGCGGCTGGCCGAGGGGTGTGATTGCGTGTATGCGCAATACACCATTGAGGTCGATCGCCGCGAGGCTTTGCAAGCGGCGCTGAAGGACGCTGGTGTGCCGACCGCGGTGCATTACCCGGTGCCGCTCAATCTGCAACCGGTGTTTGCCGGCTTGAACCGTCCAGCCGGTAGTTTTCCCCATGCCGAAGCCGCGAGCGCGCGCGTGATGAGTCTGCCGATGCATCCTTTCCTGGATGAGCCGACCCAAGATGCCATCGTTGCGGCGGTGAAGCGTGCATTGGTCTGAACTTAAACCTGGCGCCTTGCGCGCCGCATTGGGGCGCATGAGCCAATCCGGCTTTGTGCGCCACATTATTACCTTGGCCACGGGCGCCGCCCTGGCTCAGGTGATTCCGTTGCTGGTGCAGCCGATTTTGACCCGGCTCTACACGCCGCACGCCTTTGGCGTGCTGTCGCTGTATGTGGCCTTGATGTCGAATCTGGCGGTGCTGGCGACGGCGCGCTATGAGATGGCGATCGTATTGCCGGCTGAGGATAAGCGCGCCACCAATCTGATGGCGCTGTCACTGATGTTCGCCACCGCGCTATCGGTGTTGGTGTTAATCCTGCAATTGCTGGGCGCCAATACTCTGCTGCTGCGTTTGATGGGGGCGAGTGGTTCTGCGCCTGACTTTGCGGTCTGGCTGTTTTTATTGCCGGGCTCGCTCTGGCTGGCGGGGCTGATGCAAGCCTGGACCAACTGGAACAACCGGCATTGTCGCTACCGCGCCAACGCTTCGGGGCGTATGAGCCAGTCATTGGGCATGTCGTTGACGCAACTCTGTGGCGGTCTGCTACATGGGGGCGCGGGTGGTTTGATTGTTGGCCAGTTTGTCGGCCAGATTTTCTCGGTATTGGCGCAAGCCTGGTACGACATCAAGCGGCGTTTCGATTGGCGCCATCAGGTCGATCGGCAAAGCATGAAGCAGGTGGCGCTTGAATATTCCGAGTTTCCCAAGATCAATACACCGCATGCTTTTGTCACCGCGTTGCAGGATTCGATGACCCTAGCGTTGCTCGGTACTTTGTCGGGTACCGCGACCGTCGGCTATTACGGCATGATGATGCGTCTGTTAAAGTTGCCGGCTGCCTTGATCGGCCAGGCGGTGGCGCAGGTTGCCTACCGCGAGTTGGCCGAGGCGCGTAATCAGGGGCGCCCGTTGCGGCCCATCCTCAAGCGCATGATTGTGGCGCTGGGCGGCCTGGCCTTGATTCCGTTTCTGGTGATTCAACTGGCGGGCGAGCCACTGTTTCGCTTTGTATTAGGCGCCGCCTGGAGCACCGCCGGGCGCTATGCGGAGGCAATGTCGGTATTTATTTTGTTTCATTTTATTGCGTCACCGCTGGCGATGGTGCCGCTGGTTATTCAGCGCCAACGCACGGCCTTCATGCTTTCCCTGGTGCAAACGACGTTATTTGTTGGTGCGTTGTGGTCGGGGTTTTATTTTTGGGGTGATCCGGTCAAAGCTTTCACACTAGTTTCTTGGGTGATGGTCGGGTATTTTATGTTCTATTTCACCTGGTTATTCCAAGCTGCTAAATGATTCTGGCCAAACTACTCTCTCGCATCCGTTTCCGCTTGTCGGCTTGGGTACACCCGCGGATGATTTACGGATTCACTCGCTTCGATGGCGTGTTTTTGCCACGCACTCGGATGTCAAATTTTACGCGGTTCGAACACGTCCATCGTCTGGACATCGATGACAACGTTTATATCGGACATTTCAATTTTGTTGATGCTTCCGGCGGTCTGGCGATCGGCGCGGGGTGTCAAATCACCAACTATGTTTCGATTCTGACGCACTCCAGTCATATCGCGATTCGCCTGTATGGTAAGAATTATCTGGACCACAGCAATCATGTCGGCTATCTGCGCAAATCAACGGTGATTGGTCGCTATAGCTTCATTGGCCCGCACTCGGTGTTGATGCCGGGTGTCAATCTGGGCAAGGGTTCGTTGATCTCGGCCTACAGCTTTGTCGCGGCCGGCGATTATCCTGATTTCGCTATCCTGGCCGGTAACCCTGCCGTGGTGGTGGGCGATACGCGCGCCATGGATGCCGAGTGGCTGGAGAACAACGCCGAACTGCGTGAACTCTACAAGGAGTGGGTCGGTGACTGAACCCGTGCTAGATCGCTTGCTGGTGGTTGGGTCGGCCTCGGTGCACACGTGGCGCTACCTCGCCGGTATCGCGCCTTACGTGCGCGAGGTTTATCTCTCCAGCAATCGGGAGGCGCCGGAAAATTATCGCCCGGCGAATTTGGCCGGGTTCAAGAAAATCGATTTCAGATTGTCGTCGCTGGTGGCGACCGCGCGCTTGCGCGGCTGGATGCGCGCAATTCGTCCCGATCTGATTCATGTGCATCAGGCCAACAGCGTGGCCTGGCATGCGACGCGCGCCGCGCGTGGTCTGGATATTCCCCTGGTGCTGACCGCCTGGGGCTCGGATGTTCTCTTGCTGCCCCAATCCAATGCCTTGCTGGGGCGCATGGTGCGCAGCAATCTGCTTGCCGCCGATTTGATCACCTCTGACTCGCTGTACATGGCCGCGCGCATTCGCGAGCTGGCCGGTGAAGCGGTCAACATCGAAGTGCTGAATTACGGTATTGACGCCTTGCCGCCCGAGCCGGATTTTTCCGCCAAAGAGCACTGCGTCTTGTCCTGCCGTTTGCACAAACCCCTGTACCGCATCGACGCGATTGTGCGTGCCTGGAGCCAGCTCGAACAGAGCGGCCAGTATTCCGATTGGCGCTTGATTGTCGCCGCCAATGGCGAGCAAACCTTGGCTTTGCAGCAGTTGGCTCAGGATCTGGGGTTGCGGCGCATTGAATTCAGCGGTTTTGTGCCCCCCCATGAGTTGGCCGAGCTGTATCGCAAGAGTCGGGTGTTTGTCAGTGTGCCGCGCTCGGATGCCACCAGTATCAGTTTACTGGAGGCGATGGGGCATGGTTGTCTGCCGGTGTTATCCAATCTTCCCGCTAATGGCGAATGGATTATCGATGGACTCAATGGCTGTATCGCCGAGGATGTCTCGCGCTTGAGCGCAACCCTGCTGCAGGCGATCAAGCTCGCGGCGGATGACCAATATCTTTCGACCGTGGCCGATTTGAATCGTCAGTTGGTACGGCAGAAAGCGCTTTACGCCGACAATATGCGCCGTTTCGCCAGCCTTTACCCCCGGGTGCTGGCCACGAGCAACGCCTGTGAGCCCGTAGCATGAAAATTGTTCATTTGACCAGCGCGCATCCGCGTCACGATATTCGCATCTTTATCAAAGAGTGCTGCACCTTGGCGCGCGCCGGGCATGACGTGACGCTGGTGGTGGCCGATGGACTGGGGGCGGAAGTCAAAAACGGCGTGCGGATTCACGATGTTGGCGCTAAAAGCGGCGGACGTTTGCGGCGCATGACCCGCACCGTTGAGCGCGTATATCGCGCAACGCTGGCGCTGAAGCCGGATGTGGCTCACTTTCATGATCCAGAGTTAATGCTGGCGGCGCTTAAACTGAAAAAAGCCGGGATCAAGGTGGTGTACGACGTGCATGAGGATCTGCCGCGTCAGATACTGGCCAAGCATTGGATCCCCGGCGCGCTGCGCCCGCTGCTGTCGCGCGTGCTGGAAATCATGGAAAACCGCGCCGCGCGCCGCTTCGATGCCATCGTCACCTCGACTCCGCATATTTGCCAGCGGTTTGCCGCGTTGAACCCGCGCTCGCTCGCGATCTGCAATTATCCAATTTTGGAAGAACTGTTGCATGACACGCCTTGGAGCGCGCGGCGCAATCAAGTGTGCTATCTCGGCGGCATTGCGCGCATCCGCGGCATTGAGCCGATTCTGGCCGCGCTGCCCGCGGTGGATACGCGCTTGAATCTTGCCGGCATCTGGAGCGAGAGCGGACTCAAAGAAACATTGCAGCAGACGCCAGGCTGGGCCCAAGTCAACGATCTCGGTGTTCTGGATCGTGGCGCAGTGGCCGAAGTGCTGGCGCATTCCAAGGTGGGATTGGTGACGTTGTTCCCGACCCCCAATTATGTTGACGCCTTGCCGATCAAGCTGTTTGAGTACATGGCCGCCGGCATGCCGGTGGTTTCTTCTGATTTTCCAGTCTGGCGCGCGATTGTCGACGACGCTGGTTGCGGCTTGCTGGTTGACCCGCAAGATCCGGCGGCGATTGCCGCGGCGCTGACCCAGCTGTTGAGTGATGACGCCGCCGCCGCGGCCATGGGCGCGCGCGGGCGGCTGGCGGTGCAGGAAAAGTATAGTTGGGCCGCTGAGGGCGATAAGCTCAAGGCGTTGTATCAGCTATTATAAAACACCGATGCCATGTGCGGCTCTCCCGCGCGATGGTGTACGGATAAGATGGTTTACACACTAGGTTAATATGAAGATCCTTTATCTGAACCATTATGCTGGCTCCCCGAAGCATGGCATGGAATACCGCCCGTATTATCTGTCACGCGAATGGCTCAAGGCGGGTGATAAGGTGAATATTCTGGCGGCAAGTTATTCCCATCTACGCCAGACTAATCCTAAGCTACCGACTCTGTTTGGCGAGGAGGAGATCGATGGCATTATTTATTCCTGGTACAGCACGCCACGCTATTCGGGCAACGGCGTCAAGCGAGTGCTGAACATCTTTGCTTTTTTGCTGCAGATCATGAATATGAGCCGGTTCTTCATTAATAAATGGACACCGGATGTGGTGATCGCATCAAGCACCTACCCTCTGGATATTTATCCCGCCGCGTTTATCGCCAAACACTCGCGCGCGCGCCTGATCTTCGAAGTGCATGATTTGTGGCCATTGACCCCGATCGAAGTCGGCGGCATGTCGCGCTGGAACCCGTTTATCAGGTTGTTGGCGCGCGCTGAAAAGTATGCTTATCGCAAGGCCGATGTGGTGGTATCGATGTTGCCCCGCGCCAAGGAACATATGATGCAGCATGGTATGGCGGCGGATAAGTTTCACTATATTCCTAATGGAATCGAAGTTTCCGAATGGGAAGGCGCTGGCGCGGCGTTGCCGGCGGAGCACAAAAAACTGCTGGCTAAACTCAAGAGTGAAGGGCGCTTTGTGCTGGGTTATGCCGGCGGCCATGGTTTGGCTAACGCGCTCGACCAATTGTTGTCGGCGGCTGCGTTATTAAAAGATCAGCCCGTGTCGCTGGTACTGGTCGGCGATGGCCCGGACAAAGCCGCTTTGCAGGCGGCGGCGCAAGCCGCGGGTCTGGAGCAGGTGTATTTTCTGCCCTCGGTGGAAAAAGCCGCGGTGCCGACCTTGCTGGCGCAAATGGATTGCTTGTTTATTGGCTGGCGTAAATTGCCGATTTATCGCTTCGGTATCAACCCCAATAAACTGTTCGATTACATGATGGCTGGTAAGCCGGTGATTCACTCGGTCGAGGCTGGCAACGATATCGTCGCCGAGGCCGACGCGGGATTTTCGGTAGCGGCAGAAGATCCGCAAGCGATTGCCGACGCGGTGACGCGGATGCGCGCCTTGGCGCCGGAAGAGCGCGCGCGCATGGGGGAAAATGGCCGGCGCTTTGTGCTGGAAAAACATGACTACCGTGTACTGGCCAAGCAGTTTCAGAAGTTGTTCAAAAGCAAGGTATGAGGCGAATGCGGGCGCGTGTGCCCGTATTCCATGATCCGCGTAGCGTTCAGCGGAGTTAATTACGGATGAAAGCCAATGAGTGAGCCTTTTTTACCCTTCGCCCTACCAGACATCGGCGAAGAAGAAATCAATGAAGTGGTCGATGCGCTGCGTTCGGGTTGGGTAACCACCGGGCCTAAAACCAAGCAGTTCGAGGCGGACTTCGCCGCTTTTGTCGGCGACGGCGTCGAGGCGATCGCGGTGAATTCCGCGACCTCCGGTTTGCACCTGGCACTGGAAGCCGTGGGGGTTCGCGCCGGAGATGAAGTGATTGTTCCGACCTATACCTTTACCTCTACCGCTGAAGTGGTGCGCTATCTGGGCGCCAACCCGGTGTTGGTGGATGTCGATCCGCGCACGCTGAATATTGACCCGGAAGCCATCCGGCGCGCGATTACGCCCAAGACGCGCGCGATTGTGCCGGTGCATTTCTCCGGTTTGGCGTGCGAGATGGACGCCATCATCGCCATTGCCCGCGAGCACGGACTCAAGGTGGTGGAAGACGCCGCGCACGCGTTGCCGACCAGCTATCACGGCAAATTGATCGGCACCCTGGATACCGATGCCACGGTGTTCAGCTTCTACGCCAACAAGACCATGACCACCGGCGAGGGCGGCATGGTGGTGTCGAAGAACGCCGAGATCATCCAGCGCTGCAAGATCATGCGCTTGCACGGTATTAGCCGCGATGCCTTCGATCGTTATGTGTCGACGACCCCGGCCTGGTTCTATGAGGTGATCGAACCGGGTTTTAAATATAATATGACGGACATCAGTGCCGCCATGGGGATACACCAGTTGAAAAAGCTGCGTCGTTTCCACCTGGCGCGCCTGGATATGGCTGAGCGCTATGACCACGAACTCGCCGATCTGCCATTGATCTTGCCGGCCGCGCCGCATGTTGGCGACGCCCACGCTTGGCATATTTACCCGGTCCGCCTCAAGCCTGAAGCCGGTATCGAGCGTGGCGAGTTTATCAAGCGGATGGCGGAACTCGGCATCGGTTGCTCGGTACACTTCATTCCTCTGCATTTGCATCCAGTGTGGCGCGATACCTACCAGCTCAAGCCCGAGCAGTTTCCGCACGCGCAACTCGCGTTCGAGGGCGAGGTTTCGTTGCCGTTATACACCCGCATGACGGATGACGATCAAACCCGGGTGATTCGCACGATTCGGGAAATTCTCGGCGCATGATGGGGCGTGACGGCGCACCATGCCAACCCGGTTCCGACTGGGTCAAGCGCGGCTTTGACCTGATTGCGTCGGCATTGGGTTTGTTGGTCTTGGCGCCGTTGCTGTTGGCCATGGCGCTATGGATTCGCCTGGACTCGCGCGGCCCGGTGTTTTTTCGCCAGGAACGCGTGGGCCGCTATGGCGTGCTGTTTCGCATTCATAAGTTTCGCACTATGCGGGTGGACGCTGAACGCCAGGGCCAACTGACCGTGGGCGCCGATGCTCGGGTGACGCGCGCCGGGCGCGTACTGCGCAAGACCAAACTGGACGAATTGCCGCAATTGCTCGACGTGCTGTGCGGCCAGATGAGTCTGGTCGGACCGCGTCCCGAGGTGCCGCGCTACGTCGCGCACTATCCGCCAGCGTTACGCGATAAAGTTCTGGCGCTGCGCCCGGGGATCACCGATTGGGCTTCAATTCGCATGATTGATGAAAATCAGATTCTCGGGCAGGCTGAAAATCCGGAGCAGGCCTATCTGGAGCAGGTGTTGCCTGAAAAGTTGGCGTACTATGCGCGCTATGCCGATACGCATAACTTGGGCGAAGATATTCGCATTATTATTGCCACGCTGCTAAGGATTGTTTCGCGTTAACGCCATGCTGGAAAAACTGCTTTCTTTTTCGCGCCATAACAAAATGGCGTTGTTGATGCTGCTGGACGCCGTGCTGCTGCCGCTGGCCTTGTGGAGCGCGGTATTGCTGCGCCTGGGCGGTAGCTGGGACCCCAAGCTGACACCCTTTCTGTGGATTTTCGTGGTGCCCCCTCTGTGGGTGATTCCGATCTTTATCAAGCTCGGGCTGTATCGCGCGGTGGTCAAGTATTTCGATGACAAAATCGTCTACACGGTGTTCTGGGGGGTAACCCTGGCGGTGCTGGTGCTCACCCTGGTGATCACCATGGCCGGAATGCATCCGTTTCCTCGTTCATCGATCATTATTTTCTGGATGTTCGCCATGGCGTACATCGGTGGCAGCCGTTTCATGCTGCGCGGGGTGGTGCGCCGTATCGACGCGGTCGACGCGCCACGCGAACCGGTGATCATTTATGGCGCCGGTCGCGCCGGGGTGCAGTTGATGCTGGCGCTGCAAGCCGGGCGTGAATACCGACCGATGGCGTTTGTCGACGACAATGCCGCCTTGTGGCGCCGCACCTTTCGCGGGATTGCGGTGCATGCGCCCGCCGAGCTGCCGTTGTTGTTGCCCGACATGCAATGCAAACTGATCTTGCTGGCCTTGCCTTCGGTGAGCCGCTCGCGCCAGCGAGAAATCCTCGAAGGTCTGGAGTCTTTGCGCGTGCCAATCAAGCGCTTGCCAGGCATGGCCGATTTAGTGTCGGGCGAAGTGCGGGTCGAGGAACTCAAAGAGGTTGATATCGAAGATTTGCTGGGACGCGAGCCGGTTCCACCGAAAAAAGAATTGATGTCGGCCAATATCGAAAACCGTGTGGTGATGGTGACTGGCGCCGGTGGATCGATCGGCTCCGAACTGGTGCGGCAGATCGCGCATTGCCGTCCCCGCCTGTTGGTGCTGTTTGAACTGAGCGAGTACGCGTTGTATGCGATCGATCACGAATTATCGGTGCAGGCGCCGGATTGCCCGCGCGTGGCCTTGCTCGGCTCGGTGACCGATTACGCGCGTTTGACTCAGGTGTTGCAGAGCTTCAAGGTCGAAACCGTGTACCACGCGGCGGCTTACAAGCATGTGCCGATGGTTGAGCATAATCCGGTCAGCGGGATTCTGAATAATGCCTTTGGTACCGATAACGCCGCGCAGGCGGCGGAGGACTGCGCTGTCGCGACCTTCGTGCTGATTTCCACTGACAAAGCGGTGCGTCCGACTAATGTGATGGGCGCGACCAAGCGTCTGGCGGAACTGACGCTGCAAATGCGCCACGCGCGCGGCAGTGGGACCCGTTTCGTGATGGTGCGCTTCGGTAATGTATTGGGCTCGTCCGGCTCGGTCGTGCCGCTGTTTAAGCAGCAAATCAAGCTGGGAGGGCCGGTGACCGTGACCCATCCCGACATTACGCGCTATTTCATGACCATTCCCGAAGCCGCGCAGCTGGTGATTCAGGCCGGCGCCATGGGGCAGGGCGGCGATGTGTTTGTGCTCGATATGGGCGCGCCGGTGCGCATTGCCGATCTGGCCCGGCGCATGGTGCATTTATCCGGCCTGGAGGTGAAAGACGCGCATCGGCCACAGGGCGATATCGAAATTCGCTTTAGTGGCTTGCGTCCGGGCGAAAAGTTGTATGAAGAGTTACTGATTGGCGACAACGTGTTGGCCACCGAACACCCGCGGATTATGCGCGCGCAAGAGTCCATGTTGAGCGAAGCGGCATTGCAGTCGTTGTTGGCGCGCCTGAAAGCCGCTTGTGACCAGCTGGATGCGGCAACCGCGTTCGACTTGATGCACGAAGCGGTGGTGGAGTTCAATAGCGGGCCCGAGACCCAGGACTGGGTCGTGCTGTCGCAACAAGCCTGACGGAATGGCTTGCCGTGGCGTGAGGAGATCCTTACAATGCATTTTTGTGCAGTGCACAAAAGGAGCCCGCCATGCTGACACAGCAAGCTTTGATTGAACTGGTTGGCGATCAGTTTAGCTGCATGCTGGCGCAGTGGCGCCGACATACGGTATTTCTACGCTCTCAGTATTTTTTCAATGGTCGAGTACTGAATAGCCCGGCCCCATGGTCCGATAAAATCGAACGCATGAGCCAGCGCGCTGGCGCCGATACTTTGGCCCTGGTCTACGATTGCAGTGAGTTGCATCTGGATTTGTGCGCACAAACCTTGGCCGAGATTGCCGAACCGTGGTCCGAACCCTGGCATTGTGCGCTGGAAAGCAGCCGTGGCGCCTGTTTGGAGGGTTTGGTGCACATCGGCCGCGATTGCTTGGCGCGCTAGATCGGTGTTAGTTACGACCGATTCGACCCGTAAGCTGCATAAGCCGTTTATAATGGCCGCTTGAATGGTAGAACGAGTCGAGCATGCATTATTTGTGGTTGGTGCTCAAAGGGGTCATGCTGGCTTTCCTGCTGATGCTTTTGGGCATGGGGAGCGTGGCGTGGAGCATTGTGAGCTTTGGGTCTCCACCTGACTATCCGGTGAGCGCCGACGCGGCCTTGGTATTGGGGGCCGCAGCATGGGGTGACAAGCCGTCACCGGTGTTCCGCGAGCGCATCCGCCATGCGGTTGAACTCTATCAAACTGGCCAGGTGCATTGGATTGTGTTTACCGGGGGAACGCCGGTACCGGGCTATCCTTCCGAGGCCGAGGTTGGGCGCGAGTTTGCGCTGAAAGCCGGTGTGCCAATGACCGCGATGCTGGCGGAAACCGAGTCGCGCAACACTTGGCAAAATCTGCAGAATGCGCGTCGCCTGGCCGAACCGTTCGGCATTCATTCTTATTTGTTGGTCAGCGATCCATGGCATATGTACCGCGCGGTATTAATGGCGCATGACTTGGGCTTGGTGGCCTCGCCGTCACCGACACGCTCGACACGCTACCGCACGGTAGGTGCTCGCATCACCTTCCTGGCGCGTGAGACCTGGCTGTATATCGGTTATCGGATTTTTAGAAGTTTGTCGTGAGATCCATCTGATCGCCTAAGCCCGTGATCTTCGCGGACCATTGGCCGTCATCCTCGCCGCATCGCGGCGGGGATCCGAGAACTCGCGGCGGCGCAAGCAAAAGGCCTGGGTCCGCAGCATACCCCGGGACGACAGGCCTTAATGAGATCAGTACGGCGCAATTACATCGTGTGCCACAAATCGAACAACACACTGGATTCCAGTTCGGCGATTTCGCCGCGAGCTTTCAGCCAGTCCAGCAAGGTCGTGCGTACTTCGTCGCTGACAACGACGGCGGACACTGGGAAGACTAAGCCTTCCAAGGTGCCCGCTCCATCGAATTGGCCACCGAAACTCACTCCAAGTTGATCGACCGCCGACAGCCAAGCATCCAGCAAGGCGTCTTGTGCTTCAATATCCAGACCTGCAATGAATTGTGCCTTCAGGCTAAAACCCAGTTCGGTGAATTCGCCAACGCGCATCTTTTTGCGTTGACGCAGATTCAGGCGTTTCAGGTTGCTGGACAAAGACGGGTTGCGCTGCGATTTCATGCGAGGACTCCTGATAGATTGTGCCGCATGATAGCAGCGTTTCCCTTTAGCGTGTCGCTATAGCCCGAGCTCGCGCCAGATTTCGTCGATGCGGCTCTTGACCGTCGCATCCATCACGATTGGTGTACCCCATTCGCGCTGAGTTTCCCCTGGCAGCTTGTTGGTGGCATCCAGCCCCATCTTGCCACCTAGCCCGGATACCGGACTGGCAAAGTCCAGATAATCGATCGGTGTGTGATCAATCAATACCGTATCGCGTACCGGGTCCATACGGGTGGTAATCGCCCAGATCACTTGCTTCCAATCGCGCGTATCGATATCGTCGTCGACCACCACAATGAATTTGGTGTACATGAATTGCCGTAAAAAGCTCCAGCAGCCCATCATCACGCGCCGCGCATGTCCTGGGTACTGCTTGCGAATACTCACCACCGCCATGCGATAGCTACAGCCTTCGGGCGGCAGATAAAAGTCGATAATCTCCGGAAACTGTTTTTGCAGAATCGGCACGAACACTTCATTCAGCGCAACGCCAAGGACCGCGGGTTCATCTGGCGGCTTGCCGGTGTAGGTGCTGTGATAGATCGGATTCTCGCGCATGGTGATGCGATCAATGGTGAATACCGGGAAGTGATCTTGCTCATTGTAATAACCGGTATGGTCGCCAAACGGGCCTTCCAGGGCCATGTCATCCGGGTGAATATGCCCTTCGAGCACGATTTCCGCTTTAGCTGGCACGAACAGCTCCGAACCGATGCATTTCACCAGCTCGGTACGGCTGCCGCGTAATAGCCCGGCAAATTGGTATTCGGATAAAGCGTCCGGAACCGGAGTGACCGCGCCTAAAATCGTCGCCGGGTCGCAACCCAGCACCACCGCCACCGGATAGGGCTTGCCCGGATTGGCGCGTTGAAAGTCCTTGAAGTCGAGCGCGCCGCCACGGTGCGCCAACCAGCGCATGATCACGCGATTTTTGCCAATCACCTGTTGACGGTAAATCCCCAGGTTCTGCCGTTTCTTCAGTGGCCCCTGGGTGACGGTCAGTCCCCAGGTGATCAGTGGCGCGGCATCGTTGGGCCAACAGTGCTGTATCGGCAGCCGTTCCAGGTCGACTTCAGCGCCTTCCCAGACGATCTGCTGGCATGGCGCTTTCTTGACGACCTTGGGCGCCATGTTCAAAACTTGCTTGAGTAGCGGCAACTTATCCCAGGCATCGCGCCAGCCCTGCGGCGGCTCCGGCTCTTTCAGATAGGCCAGGAGCTTGCCAATTTCGCGCAACTCCATCACGTCATCGGCGCCCATACCGAGCGCCACGCGCTCCGGCGTGCCAAACAGATTACTCAGTACTGGAAAGTCATAACGTCGCGTTCCCAGGGTCGGGGCTTCAAATAATAACGCCGGCCCGGCGGCCTTGAGCACCCGGTCTCCTATCTCAGTCATCTCCAAATAGGGTGAAACTGGGTAAGTTATGCGTGTTAATTGGCCAATGTGTTCTAGTTTTGCAACAAAATCCCGCAGATCGGTATATTCCATGACGCCTTCATGATCTAGAGCAAAGCTGTAAGTACGAGCAATCAATAATCTTGCACCTGGACGTCATAAGCAAGTGGCCGCCGTGATGAGGCACAACCATTAGCGCTGATGACGAATGACCGCGTCTATTATATTGCTGGAGAAATTATAATGAAAAAGATGACCGTTGCCTTGCTGGCTGGTTTGCTGTCCGCTAGTGCGTTTGCCGATCAAGGCGATATCCTGGCACGTTTCCGCATTGTTGATGTAGCCCCGGTTTCTTCCAGTAATGGGACGCTGGGTGGGCACGCCTCGGTTAAGTCGGATACGATTCCAGAGCTGGACTTCACCTACATGATCACCAACAACGTGGGTACGGAGTTGATTCTGGGTACGTCACGTCACGAAGTGGATCTGGGGGGCGCCAATTTGGGCAAAATCAGCGTTTTGCCACCGACCTTGACCTTGCAATACCACTTCACTCCGCAAAGCACTTTCCGTCCGTATGTTGGCGCTGGTTTTAACTACACTTATTTCTACAGCAACGGCCTAAAGTCTGGTGCGACTCCGGTACAGGTTAAGTCGCATAGCTTCGGCCCGGCCTTCCAAGTGGGCGCTGACTATGCGATCACCAAAGACTGGTTCGTCAACGTTGACGTGAAAAAGCTGTTCATCAGCACCGATGTCAGTGCCGGCGGCTCCAGCCTTGGCACCTTGACCATCAATCCGTGGGTATACGGTGTTGGTATCGGTACCAAGTTCTAAGAATTCCCTTGTCTTTGCTTCGCGGCGCACTTCGGTGCGCTTTTTTTCGTCCAGCGTTTTAGTGGCTATGCCAGAGGACGCGTGGTAATTCGCGCAGCGAGGCGATGCGCACATCGACATATCCCGGGCGGCGTGGCGCGCGTGAGACCCAGACGGTGCGCATGCCCAATGACTTGGCGGTGCGCAGGTTGTCCAGGTTGTCTTCCACCATAATGCAGTCGGAAGGATCACGCCGCGCGTGCGCGCACACGGTGAGCATCGGGTGCGGATTCGGTTTGGGGAGATAGTCCACCCGCTCGACGCCATAGAGTGCGCGGAAATGACGCAAGATCGCCAGGTGATGCACCACTTTTTCCACATAGGCCTGCGAACCATTGGATAGCAGAAACTTTTCCCCCGGTAACTGATTCAGTATCGCGCCCACTCGGTGATCCCAGCGCAGCAGGGGCAGCAGTTCGCTGGACGGGTGGGTCTCGCGCAGGAATTGATCCGGGTCGACCTGGTGGTGGCGCAGCATGCCGAGCATAGTGTTGCCGTAGCGATGGTAGTACTCGTTATGTAGCGCGCGCGCCGCCACTTCGGTCAAACCCAAGTGGCGCATGATGTATTGCGTCATTAATTGGTTGATGCGCGGGAACACCGCATGGCTGGCATTATGTAACGTGTCATCCAGATCAAAAATCCAGGTAGGGGCCAAACCTTCACTCCAAATAAAGCCAGGGAGGGTCAGATTATCGGGTTATAAGAAGCCCTGACAAGCGCTTTACTGTAGGGCTGGATAATCGGTGTTTTGGCTTTTTACTTGCTGATCAAAGACTTGAGCGTTTTCTGGTATTTTCTTTCATTCATAGGCTTGACGGAGTAAGCGTTGCCACGTATATTTCGTCTCCTCGCTGCAGCACAAACCGCTCAGCACCGATCTTTAACAAAACGAACAACCGATAAGTGTGAGTGCCAGGCACAAGCCGAGCACTTG
>Ga0302156_10001133_pt1 | contig 24210 bp, 26 predicted proteins | sample I_Bog_N3_2_FD_193503 | JGI IMG/M metagenome (GOLD analysis project Ga0302156, IMG submission 193503) | Peat permafrost microbial communities from Stordalen Mire near Abisko, Sweden - I_Bog_N3_2 | ecosystem: Environmental > Terrestrial > Soil > Wetlands > Peat | place: Sweden: Abisko, Stordalen... | reverse complement strand
ATGCCGCAGCCTTATATCGGCGATGATCCTGTCGGTGCGCCAGAGCACCCGCAGGTTTTTGACGACGCTCTCGCTATTCACCCTAGTGTCTCCTCAACATGAAGCCGACGACGACGCCCAGCGCGAACGCCGAGGCCAGCGTCGTGATCGGGCGGTCCGATATCAGCCTGTCGACATGGTCTTGTTCATGGCTGAGGGTCTCACCCAGATCGTTCAACGCCGCCTTGATCTGATCGGCGAGCGCCTCGGCGCGGTCCTTCGAGGCGTCGAAGATTCCCTCACCCGTAGCGTTGAGCAGTCGCGACACGTCACCCTTGAGCGCCTGCAGCTCGTCTCTCAGTTCGCTTGAATGGAACATCGCCGGTTCGCCTTTGCGGTGTTTAATTTGGCAAATCTACGCCAGCTGGCCGCACCGCCATTGATTTGCGTCAACCGCGCCGCATGGCTTCGCCTTGAGGCAGGTCAATCTGCCCGCGGCGCCCCGGTCTAGAGAAGGACTTCCATCGAAGAGGAATACAGCTTGGCGACCGAACCCTTGTTGACGGCTACCCCGCTGGGCGATGTACTCGAGTTGCGCCCGGGCGGGTCCTGGACTGCGGCCAACGGCACAACCCTGGAGGCGCTGACCGGCGCCGTCGCGGCGCAGCTTGACCGCGCCACGACCGTGAAGCTGGACATGGCCGGGGTGCGCGAGCTCGACACCATCGGGGCCTGGTTGCTTGAGAAAATCTCGCGGCGTGCGACCGCGGCCGGTCATCATGCCGAGGTGGTCGGGGTCGCCGACAATTATGCCGGGCTGATCGAGGAGCTGCATCAGGTCAATCGCCGCAATCCGGCGCCGGTACCTGCGCTCAACCCGCTGGTGGCCAAACTGAACGACATCGGCCAAGCCGCGGCCGGATCAAGGGAAGACGTCGCCGCCTTCCTGCAGATGCTGGGCGCGTTGTTCCTGGCCGTTGTCGGCGTGTTGCGGCGGCCGAGATCGTTGCGGACGACGTCGCTGGTCTATCAGCTCTACCGGGTCGGATTTCAGGCAATCCCGATCATCGTGCTGATCACCTTCCTGATCGGCGCCATCATCGCGCAGCAAGGGTTTTTCCATTTCCGCAAATTCGGCGCCGATTCCTATGTCGTCGACATGGTTGGCATTCTGGTGCTGCGCGAACTCGGCGTGCTGATCGTCGCCATCATGGTCGCCGGCCGCTCGGGAAGCGCCTACACCGCCGAGCTCGGCTCGATGAAAATGCGCGAGGAGATCGACGCGCTTTCGACCATGGGCCTCGATCCCGTCGAAGTCCTGATCCTGCCGCGCATCATCGCCCTGGTTTGCGCGCTGCCGATCCTGAGCTTCATCGGATCGATGGCGGCACTCTATGGCGGCGGCCTGGTGGCGCAGCTCTATGGCGACATGACTCCGGCGATCTACATCGCCCGTCTGCATGACGCCGTCTCGGTCACGAGCTTCAAGGTCGGCATCATCAAGGCGCCGTTCATGGCGCTGGCGATCGGCGTCGTCGCCTGCAGCGAGGGTCTGCGCGTCAAGGGAAGCGCGGAGTCGCTCGGCAAGCAGACCACGACATCGGTGGTGAAATCGATCTTCCTGGTGATCGTGCTCGACGGGCTGTTTGCCGTGTTCTTTGCATCGATCGGAATGTAGCGATGACAGAGCAAGCGTCGCCACCGCGGTTCGCGATACGCGTCAAGGATCTGGTGGTCGGGTTCGGCCGGCAGATTGTGATTGACCATCTCTCGCTCGATGTCCGCCGTGGCGAGATTCTCGGGCTGGTGGGTGCTTCCGGCGGCGGCAAGACGGTATTGCTGCGGACCATCATCGGGCTGATCCCGCCGCGAAGCGGGGAGATCGAGGTGATGGGAACGGTGATCGGGCGCAGCCAGGAGCGCAGTACCCAGCGCGCCGCCGGAAGATGGGGCATCCTGTTCCAGCAGGGCGCGCTGTTTTCGTCATTGACGGTGCGGCAGAACGTCCAGTTCCCGCTTCGCGAAAATCTCCATCTTTCGCAGGCGCTGATGGATGAAATCGCGATCGCCAAGCTCGAAATGGTCGGGCTGGCGCCCGAGGATGCCGACAAGTTTCCGGCCGAATTGTCCGGCGGCATGACCAAGCGCGTCGCGCTGGCGCGGGCGCTGGCGCTCGATCCCGCGATCGTGTTTCTCGACGAGCCGACGTCGGGCCTCGACCCGATCGCCGCAGGCGAGTTCGACGCGCTGATCAAGACATTGCAGCAGACACTGGGGCTGACGGTGTTCATGGTGACCCATGATCTCGCCAGCATGTATACCGAGTGCGATCGCGTTGCCGCGCTGGCGGACGGCAGGATCGTTTCCATCGGACCGATGCATGAACTTCTTCAATCCGAGCATCCCTGGGTGCGGGCCTATTTTCACGGCAAGCGCTCGCAGATGCTGCAACCCCAAGCGAGCTGAAAGAAATGGAAATCCGCGCTCCCTACGCAGTCGTCGGTGCCTTCGTGCTGGCGACCATCCTGGCCGTCTTCGGCTTCGTGTATTGGCTCAACAACACCGGCGGGCTTGGCCCGCGCAAGCTCTATCATGTCCAGTTCGACGGTTCGGTGCCCGGCCTGCTGGTCGGCGCCGGCGTGCTGTTCAACGGCATCCGCGTCGGCGAAGTGACGGATCTTGCCCTCGCGCCGGAAAGTCCGCGCCGTGTCGATGCGACGATCTCGGTCGCCTCCAACACACCGGTGCGGGCCGACACCAAGGTCGGCCTGGATTTCCAGGGCCTGACCGGGGTGCCCGTGGTCGCGCTGGAAGGCGGTGTGCAGCTTGGCAATACCGGCGAGGTACCGACACTGATCGCCGAGCCCGGCGCGGGGCAAAGCATGACGCAGGCGGCCCGCGATGCGTTGCGCAAGGTCGATTCGGTGCTGAGCGAAAACTCCGAGCCGCTGAAGGACACCATCGCCAACTTCAAGGTATTCTCGGAAGGGCTCGCGCGAAACACCGGCAAGCTCGACAGCATCATTGCCGGTATCGAGAAGATGACCGGGGGCGGTACGCCGGCGCAGAAGCTGACCTACGACCTGCGTGCCGCACAGGGTTTTGCCGCGCCGGTCAAGACGATCAAGGGACAATTGGCGCTTCCCGAGCCGACCGCGGTCGCGATGCTCGAAACGCAGCGCTTCCTGTTTTCACCGGAAAAGGACTATCCAGGCTTCGACGACGCGGTATTGGCCGACAGCATTCCCAAGATGCTCCAGGCCAAATTGATCGAGAGCTTCGAGAACTACGATATTGCCCACGCACCGCTGCACACGGCGGATATCGGACAGCCCGACTTCCAGCTTCTGATCGATATCAGGTATTTCCGGATCGCGGTGGATGCAGCACCGGCGGCCGAGATCGCATTGACCGCGCGAATTGTCGACAAGGACGGAAAGGTCGTCGCCTCGCGGCTGTTCGAGCAGAGCCAGAAGTTCGACAAGCTCGAGCCGCCGGCTGCCATCGCCGCCTTCAACGATGCTTTCGGTCGAATGGCCAAGGACATGATCGCCTGGACCGTGCAGGCGCTTTAGCGGCGGCGGAGGTCGCGCGCCGGGGGACCCAAGGCGGGGAAGCGGGCGATCTATTCGAGGGTCTTCAGGTAGGACAACAGGTCGTGAATCTGGTCCGGATCGAGCTGGAATTCCGGCATGGTCGGATGACCGGTCACGATGCCTTCGGCGAAGGCCTCGGCGAGCGTGTCGATCGGGTAGCGCAGATGCAGGGTGCGGAACGGCGGCGCGATCCTGAGCGGGCTTGCAGTCACCCGATCGATCGAATGGCACCGCGCGCAATTGTTGAGCGCAAAGGTCTTGCCGCGCTGTTCGGCGGGCGAGACGGCCAGTGCCGGCGATGCCAGCAGCAGTGTGAGCAGGGCTTGGCGCGCCACAAATCGCAGCATTGCGGGCCGATCTCCTTCAAGAATGCAACTTCGATATGTTCAATAGGACGGCGACGCCGGCTGTCGCTTGATCTGCATCAACGGGCGGTTGGCGGGCGCAATGCGGTCGGCCATCCGGGGGGTAAGGCTCGCCCGGCCGCCGGCAATTTGATCGACGTCAAAGACCGCCGCCCGGTAACTCGCCATATTTTGCGGGATTTAACGAGGGGGCTAGCCATGCCGGTCGATTCGATCGTGGTTTCCGTAGCGGTAGTGACTGTATTCGTGGTCTTCGCCGGCGTTCTGTTATGGGGTGATTTGCAGTCGGGATCGAGCCGCCAGCGATCGCTTGGGCGCGACAGAAGTCGCCGCGGCTCGTGATTCGTCGGGGCTTCTCACGGCGGCGCTCGCCGTCCAAAACCGATGCTCGCCCGCAAAATCCCGATGAAGCTTGATTTTAATCAAGTCGCAAGCTGGCGACGTCTGGCTTGATGTCCCCAGCGCCGCTTCGAAGAGAACCAGCAAATGAACCAGTCTCTATCCTCCAAGCGCATGACAAATGGCGAAGCCGGCTTGGCGTTGTTTTTCTCGCTGGCCGCCTTTCTCTGCCTGATCGGGGCGGCCAAAGCCGTCGATTCGGCCTTCGCCTTTCACGCCTCGCTCGGCGCGGCCGCGAGCCTGTGGGCGGTTTTTGCCATCTTCAATCGCTATTTCGACCGCCCCTACGCCGCGCCACCCCAGGAAATCAACGGCCGGCCCAACTACAATCTCGGCCCGATCAGGTTTGCCACGGCAATATCGGTATTTTGGGGAATCGCCGGATTTACCGTCGGACTGTTGATCGCGTGCCAGCTGGCGTGGCCGGCGCTCAATTTCGACCTGCCCTGGACCAGTTTCGGCCGGTTGCGGCCACTGCACACCTCGGCGGTGGTTTTCGCGTTCGGCGGCAACGTACTGATCGCGACGTCATTCTATGTCGTTCAGAAAACCTGCAGGGTTCGTCTCGCCGGCGAGCTGGCGCCCTGGTTCGTCGTGCTCGGTTATAATTTTTTCATCCTGATCGCCGGTACCGGCTACCTGCTCGGAGTCACGCAATCAAAGGAATATGCCGAGCCCGAATGGTACGCCGACCTCTGGCTGACCATCGTCTGGGTGACCTATCTGCTGGTGTTCCTGATGACGCTGATCAAGCGCAAGGAGCCGCATATCTACGTGGCAAACTGGTTTTACCTCGCCTTCATCATCACGATCGCGGTGCTGCATCTCGGCAACAACCCGGCCATCCCGGTGTCGGTTTTCGGATCGAAATCCTATATCCTGTGGGGCGGCGTTCAGGACGCGATGTTCCAATGGTGGTACGGGCATAATGCCGTCGGGTTCTTCCTGACCGCCGGCTTCCTTGCCATCATGTATTATTTCATTCCCAAGCGCGCCGAGCGGCCGGTCTATTCCTATCGGCTGTCGATCATCCACTTCTGGGCCATCATCTTTCTCTACATCTGGGCCGGGCCGCATCATCTGCACTATACGGCGCTGCCGGATTGGGCGCAGACCCTGGGCATGACGTTCTCGATCATGCTGTGGATGCCGTCATGGGGCGGCATGATCAATGGACTGATGACGCTGTCCGGCGCCTGGGACAAGCTGCGCACCGATCCGGTGCTTCGAATGCTGGTGGTGTCGGTGGCGTTCTACGGCATGGCGACATTCGAAGGTCCGCTGATGTCGATCAAGGTGGTGAATTCGCTCAGCCACTACACCGACTGGACCATCGGTCACGTGCATTCCGGTGCGCTGGGCTGGGTCGGATTTGTCTCGTTTGGCGCACTGTATTGTCTGGTGCCCTGGATATGGCATCGCAAGGCGCTCTACAGCCTGAAGCTGGTGAACTGGCATTTCTGGATCGCCACCCTCGGTATCGTCATCTACATCTCGTCGATGTGGGTTTCCGGAATTCTGCAGGGCCTGATGTGGCGCGCCTACAACTCGCTCGGCTTCCTCGAATATTCCTTCATCGAATCGGTCGATGCGATGCACCCCTTCTACGTTATCCGGGCCACGGGCGGCGCCCTGTTCCTGATCGGTGCGTTGATCATGGCCTACAATCTGTGGATGACCGTACGGGTCGGCGAGGCCGAGGAACTCACGCCCGCGTCATCGCCCGCTCTTCAGCCGGCGGAATGAGGAGCATCTGATGTCATTCTGGACCCGGCACCATATCTTCGAAAAGAACTCGATCATCCTGATCATCGGGATTCTCGCGGTGATCTCGGTCGGCGGCCTCGTCGAGATCACGCCGCTGTTCTATCTCAAAAGCACCATCGAAGTGGTCGACGGCATCAGGCCTTACACGCCGCTCGAGCTCACCGGCCGCAACATCTATATCCGCGAGGGCTGCTACCTCTGCCACTCGCAGATGATCCGGCCGCTGCGCGACGAGGTCGAACGGTATGGCCACTATTCGCTGGCGGCGGAGAGCATGTACGATCACCCGTTCCAGTGGGGTTCGAAGCGTACCGGGCCGGACCTTGCCCGCGTCGGCGCCAAATATTCCGACGATTGGCATGTCACGCATCTGACCAATCCGCGCGCCATCGTCCCGCAGTCGGTGATGCCGGGATATCCGTTCCTGGCCGAGACCGAAGTCGATCCCTCGATGATCGCCGATCATCTGCGGACCAGCCGTGCGGTCGGAGTGCCCTACACGGATGACCAGATTGCCAGCGCCGTCGACGACCTGAAGGCCCAGGCGGACCCGGACAGTGCCGGGGTGGATGGCTTTGCAAAGCGCTATCCAAAAGCGGTGGTGCGCAATTTTGACGGCAAGCCGGGCATGCCGACCGAAATGGACGCGCTGATCGCCTATCTGCAGATGCTCGGAACGCTGGTCGATTTCAAGCTCTACAACGAAAAGGCAAATCTTCGCTGAAAGGGCAGGAACGATGAATGCGATCTTGACGGTGAGGAATTTCGTCTCGGACCTGGTCGTCACGGCCTGGACGCCGATATTCGTCGGAATATTTCTCGCGATCGTGACTTACGCACTTTGGCCTCGCAACCAGGCGGCCTTCGACGAGGCGTCGAAACTGCCATTGCGGGAGGAATGACGAGATCATGACCGATCATAACGAAATCGATAAAATCTCCGGCACCGCGACCACTGGACACGAGTGGGACGGCATCAAGGAATTGAATACACCGCTGCCGCGCTGGTGGATCCTCACCTTCTACGCCTGCATCGTTTGGGCGATAGGCTACTGGATCGTCTATCCGGCATGGCCGATGGTTTCAGGATATACATCCGGCGTGCTGCATTATTCGTCGCGCGCGGATGTCGCCGTTGAACTGGCCAATCTCGAAAAGATACGCGGAGCCAAGATGGTGACGCTCGGCGCGGCATCGCTTGCCGATATCGAGAAGGATCCTGCACTGCTGGCGCTGGCGCGGGCGCGCGGCAAGTCGGTGTTCGGCGACAATTGCGCGCCCTGCCATGGCAGCGGCGCCGCCGGCGCCAAGGGGTTCCCCAATCTGAACGACGACGATTGGCTGTGGGGCGGCACGCTCGACCAGATCATGCAGACCATCGAATTCGGCGCCCGGTCGGGCCATGCCAAGACCCACGACAGCGCCATGCTGGCTTTCGGCAGGGACGGCATGCTGAAGAGCGATCAAATCGTCACGGTGGCCAATTATGTGCGATCGCTGTCGGGACTGCCGACCAGGCCGGGCTACGATCCGGTCGCCGGCCGTCAGATCTTCGTGGAAAACTGCGTTTCGTGTCACGGCGATGCCGGCAAGGGCAACCAGGAAGTGGGCGCACCCAACCTGACCGACAAGATCTGGCTTTACGGCGGGGACGAGGCGACCATCATCGAGACCGTCACCAATGGCCGAGGCGGCGTCATGCCGGCATGGACCGGCCGTCTCGATCCTTCCACCATCAAGGCAATGGCGGTTTATGTCCATTCGCTCGGCGGTGGCCAGTAGCTCGCGGCAAGGCGGCGTCCGCCGCCGCCTTGCGTTGAATCAAGTCCGCGCCTGGGGTTTGGCCTAGGCTCGGCGGGACATGAGAGATATCCTGCCGATGGCTCAGACCGTGCTCCCGATTGATGCAGAACTCGACGATGGGCCGCTTTATGTGGCCCATAAGAAGGTCTATCCGCAGAGCGTCTCCGGAACATTTCGGCGCATCAAATGGGGCCTGATGGCGTTCTGCCTCGGCGTCTATTACCTGCTGCCGTTCGTGCGGTGGAATCGCGGCCTGGGCGCGCCCGACCAGGCCGTACTGATCGATATCCCGCACAGCCGATTCTATTTCTTCTTCATCGAGCTGTGGCCGCAGGAGGTCTATTATTTCACCGGGCTGCTGATTGTCGCCGCCATCACCCTGTTTCTGATGAATTCGGTCGGCGGCCGGATCTGGTGCGGATATCTTTGCCCGCAGACGGTATGGACCGACCTGTTCTATGCCGTCGAGCGCTGGGTTGAAGGCGACCGGCGCGAGCGCATGCGCAAGGATGCGGCGCACGGCACCATGAAGCCGCGGCGCGTCGGGGAAATCGCGCTGAAACACTCGATCTGGCTGTTGATCGCATGGTGGACCGGCGGCGCCTGGGTGCTCTATTTCAACGACGCGCCGACGCTGGTGAAGCAGCTTGTGATGTTTCAGGCGCCGATGCTGGCCTATATCTGGATCGCCATCCTGACGGCGACGACCTATCTGCTCGCCGGCTTCATGCGCGAGCAGGTCTGCGTCTACATGTGCCCGTGGCCGCGGATCCAGGCCGCGCTGACCGACGAATGGGCGCTCAACGTCACCTACAAATACGATCGCGGGGAACAGCGCACCTCGCTCAAGAAGGCCAACGATTTGCGCGCGCTCGGCCGGCATGTCGGCGACTGCATCGATTGCTATCAATGCGTCGCGGTCTGTCCGACCGGCATCGATATCCGCGATGGCGCGCAACTCGGCTGCATCCAGTGCGGCCTGTGCATCGATGCCTGCGATACGGTGATGAAGAAGGTCGGCAGGCAGCCCCGCCTGATCGGATACGACAACGACATCAATATCCAGCGCAGGCAGGCCGGCAAGCCGGAAATCTACCGCATCGTCCGGCCGCGCACCCTTGTCTACTGCGGCATGATCGCCGCCGTCGGCGGGCTCATGCTGTATGCGCTGCTGACGCGAACGCTGCTCGACGTCAATGTGCTGCACGACCGCAATCCGGTCGCGGTGCGGCTCAGCGACGGATCAATTCGCAATGCCTATACGGTTCGCCTGTTGAACAAGCGCGGCTTCGATCGCATCATCGCGATTGACGTCGACGGGCCGCCCAACGCTGCGATTCACGTCGTCGGAGCCGATTCCGTCACGCCGGACCGGCCGATGATCATCCTTGGTCGGGATCAGACCACCGAACTGAGGATCCTGGTCACCGCACCCGACGAGAACCTCGAGAAATCGACCCCGGTGAATTTCCGGGTAACCGATATCGGATTGGGCGAAGTGGCCTCGGCGACCGATAATTTTTTGACTCCATGAGATGCCAAAGGAGCCTCGCATGAGCAGATCGCTGGTTTCGCCCAAGCCGTTGACCGGAGGCAAGGTGCTTTTCATGCTGGTCGCGTTTTTCGGCGTCGTGATCGCGGTCAATGTGTGGATGGCCAAGCTGGCGATCGAGACCTTGCCGGGCACCGAAGTCGACAGCGCCTACAGCGCCAGCCTCGCCTATGAGGGCGAGATCGCGGCGGCCCGCGACCAGAACGCGCGAAACTGGAAGGTCGACGCCCATATTCAGCGCGGCCCCGATGGCGGCGCGACGCTGCAGGTCGAAGCGCGCGACAACAGCGGCCTGCCGATGACCGGCCTTAATTTCCAGGGCCGCTTCGAGCGGCCTGCCGACCGGCGGGCCGATCAGGCGGTTGCGCTGGCGGAAGTGGCCAGCGGCGTCTACCGCGGCACCGCGGTTCTGATCGGGCCCGGACAATGGGACCTGGTGCTCGAGGGCGATGCGGCGGGACAGCGGATGTTCCTGTCGAAGAACCGGGTGCTGTTGAACTAGGAAGGCCGCTTCATGCAGGCGACACGCGATTTTTCACATTATGTGAAGGACCTGGGCTCGGGCCTTTCCCACATCGATCTGGCGGTCGAAGGCGTCAGCTGCGCCGGATGCATGTCGAAGATCGAGCGGGGGCTTTCGGCGATACCCGACGTGACGCTGGCCCGCGTCAACCTGACCGATCGCCGCGTCGCGCTGGAATGGAAGGACGGCGCGCTCGATCCCTCCCGCTTCATCGACCGGCTGGCCGAACTCGGATACAGGGCCTATCCGTTCGAAACCGTCCGCGCGGAGGCCGTGGAAGCCGAGAACGCGCGGTTCCTGCTGCGCTGTCTCGGCGTCGCCGCCTTTGCCGCCATGAACGTGATGATGCTGTCGGTTCCGGTCTGGTCCGGCACCGCCGGCGACTTGATCCCCGCGCAGCGCGATTTTTTCCACTGGCTGTCGGCGCTGATTGCGCTGCCGGCGGCCGCCTATGCCGGCCAGCCATTCTTCCGCTCCGCCTGGCGGGCGCTGCGCACCGGCAACGTCAACATGGACGTTCCGATCAGCGTCGGGGTCACGCTGGCGCTGGCAATGTCGGTTGTCGAGACCCTGCGCCACGCCGAGCACACCTATTTCGACGCTGCCATCATGCTGCTGACCTTTCTGCTGGTGGGCCGCTACCTCGATCAGCGCATGCGTCTGAAGACCCGCGCGGTCGCAGGCAATCTGGCCGCGCTCAAGGCCGAGACCGCGACCAAGTTTATCGCGGCGGGTGAAATCGCCCAGGTGCCGGTTGCCGCGATCCATCCCGGCGACGTCGTGCTGTTGCGGCCGGGCGAGCGTTGCGCGGTCGACGGCACGGTCATCGAAGGGAGGTCCGAGATCGATCAGAGCCTGATCACCGGGGAGACCCTGTACGCGACCGCGGAACACGGCACCGCCGTCTATGCCGGATCGCTCAATATCTCCGGGACGCTGCGGGTGCGGGTTTCCGCGGCCTCGGAAGGCACGCTGCTGGCGGAGATCACCCGCCTGCTCGACAACGCGCTGCAGGCTCGGTCCCGCTATGTGCGGCTCGCCGATCGGGCCTCCAGGCTATATGCGCCGGTGGTGCATGCGACCGCATTTCTGACCATGATAGGCTGGGTTTTGATCGGCGCGAGCTGGCATGACGCCCTCGTCACCGGCATCGCCGTCCTCATCATCACCTGTCCTTGCGCGCTGGGGCTCGCAATTCCCACGGTGCAGACGGTAGCGTCCGGTGCGATGTTCCGGGCCGGAGTGCTGCTGAACTCCGGCGACTCCATCGAACGCCTTGCCGAGGTCGATCGCATCATTTTCGACAAGACCGGAACCCTGACCCTGCCCGATCTTGATGTCGTAAACCTCGCCGATATCCCCGCAGACGTGCTTGATCTCGCCGGGCAGCTTGCGCTGGCGAGCCATCATCCGGTCGCCGCGGCGGTGGCGCGGGCCGCAAACTCGAAATCACCGCTGGTGGGAGCCGTCGAGGAACCCGGCCAGGGGGTGCGCGGGCAACTCGGCGGAAAACAGCTCAGGCTGGGCAGGCCGTCGTTCTGCGGGGCAGAGCAATTGGCCGATGCCAGCGCCGGCCTCGACCCGGAAGCTTCCATCGTCGCCTTCAGCCTTGGCGAAGCCAGATACCTGTTTTCGGTCCGGCAGGGACTGCGCCCGGATGCTGGCGCAATCATTTCCGCGCTGCAGAAGCGCAACATCACGGTCGAAATTCTGTCCGGCGACCGGGAACCGGCGGTTCGGGCGGCCGCGCGGGCGCTCGGGATCAGCGAATGGCGCGCCGGCATGACGCCGGCCGACAAGATCGCACGTATCGAAGATCTGAAGAGCCAGGGCTTCAAGGTGATGATGGTCGGCGACGGACTGAACGATGCGCCGTCGCTGGCTGCGGCGCACGTCTCGATGTCGCCGATAAGTGCGGCGCATCTCAGCCAGGCCACGGCCGATCTGGTGTTCCTGGGCAAGCCGCTGGCTCCGGTGGTCGCGGCCATCGATTTCTCCCGTCGGGCGCTGCATCTGATGCGGCAAAATCTCTGGCTCGCAGTCGGCTACAACCTGTTCGCGGTCCCCATTGCCATCAGCGGCGTGGTAACGCCTCTGATCGCGGCGGCGGCGATGTCCGGCTCTTCCCTGCTGGTGATGCTGAACGCGCTTCGCGCCCGCCGCGTCGCGCAGGGGAGATCGTGATGGAGGTGCTCGTCATTCTCGTGCCGCTGGCGCTGGGGCTTGGGCTGGTCGGTCTGCTTGGGTTCCTCTGGTCCCTGAAAAGCGGGCAATATGAGGATCTCGAAGGTGCAGCGTGGCGCGCGATCCTGGATGATGAGCCGGTCCCGGAGCGCCCGCCGGATCATCCATAAGATATTGATCTAACGTCATTTTATTGGAGGCCGCGGCGCGGAGGCCGGCGATCTCCGGTGCTTCCGCCGGCCCCCGGCGGATCGGCCGCAGCCGGCATTGGCCAATCAGATATGTTGCGCTGTGGGACTGTTGCGACTAAAAGCCCTTTTACAACGGAAAGATAAGCGATGGCCCACAATTACGCGATCAACGACGACGTCCATCACCAGTTGCAGGGGCCGCAGGGTCGCGCCGTCGTCAAGCAGCGCAGCGTCTATACCATTGTCACCTGCCTGCCGATCGAGGCGGATGGACGCCCGCGCTACCGCATCAAGAGCAAGACCGAAAACGTCGAGCGCGTGGTGACCGAGGAACAGATCAGTCGGCTGGATTGATCCGGTCGCCATTCCGTTCCTTCAACGTCCCGGATCCGCCGGAATCGTTTGTGCTTGCTATATCGGCGCAAGCGGAGTAGACGATCGGTATTCGAATAGTCGATTAGCCTTGTTGAACGTGCCGAACCGGCCCCACTCCCCAAGACATCGCTGAAATCGGATCGAGCCCGCACGAAGGTCGTACGGGCGCGGCGCGCTTTTGCGCATCTTGGAGAAGTAAAATGGCTACCGGAACAGTTAAGTGGTTCAACGCGACAAAGGGCTTCGGCTTCATTCAGCCGGATGACGGCGGCAACGACGTGTTCGTGCACATCAGCGCCGTCGAGCGTGCCGGCATGGGCTCGCTCAATGAAGGCCAGAAGCTTTCATTCGAATCGAAGCTCGACAGCATGCGCGGCAAGACCAGCGCGGAAAACCTTCGCGCCGTCTGACCGAGGTCGATGTGGGATTTCCGCGGATGTACCGGGATCTCCAGGACCTTGGATGAGATCAAAGCCCGCCGGAACAACCGGCGGGCTTTTTCGTCGGGCCGACGTCGACGCGTTCGCTGCCGATCCGGGGCCTGTATCGGAAATGCCTTCAGCGCCGTTTTTTGGGGCCCGGCTCTGCCGACGGGTCGCGCCAATGCGCCCCCGATGACAGGCTCCGCAGCGCCGGTGCGCTGCACCGGGGACACGAGGATCATTGCGCCTTGTCGTGTTGGCCGATGCCGACAGCCTTGTAGTCATAGGTCGGATAGAATTCCGTGCGGTAGGCGCCCCAGGCGGTGTCCTCGAAAATGCGGTTGACCTCGCGCAGCCGCGATGCCGGAAGCCGCAGCGTGACGACCTGGCCGATCCCCATCATCACATACCAGCTGACGACTTCGATGCCGGGCGGCGGGAAGGCTTTATAGTAGCCCTGCTTCTCCAGCTGCGCGTTGAGCTCGTTCAAGGGACGCGACTGATCGTGCTTCAGGAACACCGTGATCATGACCGCATTGTCGGCGGTCGGCGCCGTCTTGTCGGCCGGCGGCGTCTGCGCGCTGGCGCCCGGATCGATCATCAAGACTCCGGCCAGCGCCGCCATCGCCAGCAGCGGTCCTCTCCTTCCACCCATTGTCATCTCCAATCAAAGCCCGGCAGAATTGCTGCGGCGAGGCAATTCTAGCAAGCCGCGGCGTGCCGGAATCTGATATGATCGTGATCGGTCGGCAGGGCCATGAGTCACGGCCGGCACGCGAATTCCAGGCAGGGCGGCGCGCTGCGGCTAGGCCGGCGCCAGCATGGCTTCGGCCGCGGTCTCCTCCGGAAACAGCCGGTCGTGGTTTGGTTGATATTGCCGCTCGCCGGCATGCAGCCTGGCGTTGTTGGCTTCGCGCCTTGCGGCGTCTTCCTCGCCGTAGAGGAACGCCAAGAAGGCATAGCGGCGACCGCGGGTGACCGGAGTAACCTGGTGCAGCGCGCCGCAGGAGAACACCAGCGCGCCGCCCTCCGGCGGCCGGTAGACCTTGCGGCCGAACTCCGGAAACATCAGCTCGCAGCCGTCGAAATCATTGTTGAGATTGATGGAGACCGCAAACCGCCGGTGCTGCGCGCCGGCATTGACGTTATCGCGATGGCGATGGAAGTGGCCGCCGACCTCGCTGTCGTAGCAGGCGACGATGTAGCGGTCCATGCGCGTGGCCTTGAACTGGAAAAACCGCTCGATCTCCGGAAGCAGCCGCCGCACGATCTGGCTGCGGATCAGATCGCGCGCCTCCGGCGCCGACACGACGACGTCGCTGCGGCGCTTCAGTCTCCAATTCGACAGCGTGGTGGTCTTGCCGTCAATGTCGAATTGAAAGCCGGAATCCACGCCGCCCTGGTCGTTGTAGAACTGGGTGAGAAAATCGCAGAGCTCGAAACTGAAGACCCGCGGCACGATCAGCGCCGGCGCGAACATCGGAACCCCCGCGGAGTCGTCTACCGCCGGAAGGTTGCGCAGCACGCCGCGCACGGTTTCGGCGTGCCCGCCGGCGAAATCCCAGGCGATATCGGCGACCGCCCGCAACATCGGGTCCAGCACGATGGTGCGCGGCATCGCGAGCGCCCCGAACGAGCGGCTGATGGCGCCGTCATAATCGGCGAGGAAGAACAGCCCGTTGCTGCCCAGCCCGGCATATTTAGCGACGTCATCGGGCCGCCCGGTGAAGACGCAGCCGACCACCATGTGGTCGTCGCCGAACAGCTCGGTCTGGCTCAAGAGGCCGGCGAGTTCGGCCTGCGCCCGCGGATCCGCCGGCGATCCCAGGAAACTCAGCACCACCCAGCGGCCGGCGCTGACATGCAGGTCGAACGAGCCGCCGGTGACCAGAGGCGCACTGAACCGCGGCACCGGATCGCCCAGAATGATCCGGTTTTCGACTGTGGTGTTGTCTGTCATGATGAGCTCGCGAAAGCAGCCGTCCCCTGCAAGGAACTAGAGCAATTATGCTTAATAATGGCTTAAGGGATCCCCGGTCCCGCGCGGGCCGCGCGCCTGCAAACCCTGCGATGATGGCCGGACGGCGACGGGGCAAGGCCCGACGTCACCGCGACTGACATTCGCCGGAGCTGTCCTGCCGGTGTGGCCTCGGCGATAGCCAAGGGCCCCGCCGGGAAGGCTTTCGGTCTAGCCGACCAGCTTCCTGCAATACGACACGCCGCCGCTCACGGCATCGCGTCCCTTCCACGCCAGATAGGTGAGGCGGCCGGCAAGGGAATGGTGCTTTCGCAGGTTGCGCGACCCCAGCACATGGCCGACCTTGTCGGGAAAACGGCTCACCTCCGTCTCCACCAGTACCGTGATCGCGTTCATCAGTTGCTCGAGCCGCTCTCCCCATTCGGATTCGTCGAGCCCGTCGATGCGGACCCGCATCGCATATTCGTTGTCGTAAATTTCGGTGAGAATATCCCTGGCGACCATGATCCTGGTGTTCTTGAGGGCAATCCGCAACGCCGACCGCTTGTCGTCCAGCCGGTCCAGCGCCATCGAGACCGCGATCGCATAGGGCGTGGCGGCGATGTCCGCCGCCTTCTTGCTCGGCGCAGCCTTGGTGGCGAGGCGGATCAATTGCCACGGCGATCGCAGCCGCTTGGCCAACAGCGCCAGCGCGAAGTAAATCTCCTCGCCGTGGCTGCTGCGGAACGCATCGAGCAGCTTCGTGATCTTGCCGACCTGTGCGTCGTCGAATTCACCGATGCTGGCCGGCAGCGCCTCGTCGAATTTCGCCAGCGCTTCGCGGGCGCGCAGCACGCTGCGCATCTTGGTCAGGTCGTCATAGGCTGCACGTGAAGCCGTATAGATGGCGAGTTTGGCGCGCGTCTGGTCGGCACCATCCGTGGAGTTGAGCGTCGTCTCGAGATACCTGACGACCTTGGTCTGGAACGCCGTGGCGGCGGTGCGGGCTTCGCGCTGCTTGTCGGCGGCAACAAGTTCGTTGATCTCCTTGACGTAGTCGCGCGCCATCGTCGGCAACAGGTCCTGGCTGATCCATTCCCAGATCGCCGCCAGCGAACCGCGCTGAATTCGGCCGGCATTGGCGTGTTCCGGAGCGTTGTCGACCAGAATAGGCTCCAGCGGCGCGAAAAAAAATCGCGAGGGATTGCCGGCCCGGCTGGTCGTCGATCCATCCTTGCGAAATTCAGCGCGCAATTTGGCCAGCACCGTCGCCGCGCCTTCGATCTCGGCGCCGCAGGCTTCCAGCCGATCGAGTTCGGTCAGCAGACAGCTGCGCGTTCGCGGCGTCAAACGCCGCAGGTAATCCTGAATCCGATCGGCCAGTGTCATGGCATGACAATTTTACGCGACTGTCCGGGATCGACGATCACCGGTCGTGTTCGGCGTCGCCGCGATCAAGGGAGGACATGGAACCATGGAACCGGTTTGCGCCGGCTTAAGAAATAAATCCAAACCCCCGTGAAATTACGGGCATCCACGCCGGTGCAAGTCATCGCGATTATTCAGTAGTACTACGGGGATTTGTTCCACATTCAGCATAATCGTTGCGAATTCCGCGTATTCGCCGCGCAACCGGCAAGTTTTGTCTTCCGATCGGCTGCGCAATCACCGTAGTCTTACTAGGTAAAAAATTAACCCTCGTGGAGCGGAAGCCCGTTAAGTAAATTGTATGTCACAGCAAGAAGAACGGGCCAGTGATTCGCTGTTTTCGAAATGGATCGAGAACAGTGCGCCGCTCGGCGACGAACTTGAAGTTGTCCAGCAGACCGCCGCACGCGACCTGGCAGTGGATGAGGCGGGCGCCACGATGGCCCGGCGGCTCAACGGGCCGCTGACCGCGCTGCTGCTCTACATGGGTGAGATCAAGCAACACAGCCACCAGCTCACCCAGGCCGGAGCCAATCGCGCGTACCTGCAGCAGGTGGTGGAAAACGCGCTTCAGCAAACCGAACGTGTCTGCGCCATGGTCAAGCAGATGGCGGACCTCAAGGGTGCCGCGATCGCGCCTGCCCGCAAGCCTGCATGGGATGCGCGGATCGGCCACGCCAAGGATGGCGGTCGCGAACCCGGCGCGATGTTTTCAACCGGCTCCGGGCAGAAACCCCTGACCAGGCGCGAGCGCGAGGTCCTGAATCTCGTCAGCGAGGGACTTTCCAACAAGCAGGGCGCATTGCGGATGCACATCAGCCCGAGGACGTTCGAGAGCCATCGCGCCGAGGCCATGCGAAAGCTCGGCGCACGAAACACCGCCGACCTGGTGCGGACCGCCTTGTTGCATCCGGGCGCGGTTTAACCGCAGTCGCGACCGCGCGGCGTCGGCGGGACGGAATGATCGCTGCCGCGCGGTTCGACGTCATCATCGTCAGCTTCGGGTTTGCCGTTCTGCTCGACCGCACGGCGGAGCCTGCATGAGCCGATCCCGTGTGATCGCGACGGGTGGCGCGACCGGATCGATAGATCGTGAGCGGTCGCCGACGGCGGTGCCGGCCGACGGTCCCGCTCAGTAGAAGTCTTCGACGAAGGCGCGGACGCGGGGCGCGGGGCGCAGCTGCTCGTTCTTGATCTTGGGCATGCTGGGGACGATGGTGATGGTCCATCGCGCCGGATCGCTCTTGCTTTCCAGCACCGATCGGACATGGCCGGTGACCGTCGACCCGCCGGATCTTGCGGTCGCGGTTCTGCCGTTGAATTGCGCGATACGGAAACGCCGGACTTCCTTCTGGTCTGTCGTCTCGAACGTAAACATGAAGCGCTCCTTTGCTCGCGCAACTATCGCCGCTTTATATTAGTCGTATATGAAGATCCGACGCCGTATAATTACTGCCGTGCGACTCCGGGCGCGGCCACGCTGAAGCATCGAGCGCGCTTCGCCGCGGGAAATGCGCCACCACGGACCAATCGGCCTGACCGCGTCGAGCCCGGCGAGTATTGCGTCGAACGCTGACTGCGCGAGGGCATGGCCCAGCGGCGCTTCTAAAACCTCGTCATCGCGCCCGGCTGTAACCTTCTGTCGGCGACAGCGGCGCGGCCTCGACTTCGGCAGACCCGTGTGTGACCGGGGACGCCAACACCCGAATGATCGCCTCGACCATTGCCTTCTTGCGCGCCGGCTTGACCACAAAATCGTCCATGCCGGCTTCGCGACAGGCCGCAACGTCTTCCGGGAATGCATTGGCGGTGAATGCAATGATCGGGATGGCCTGTGGTTTTCCTCCGCTCGCCCGGATGGTGCGGGTGGCCTGGAGGCCGTCCATTTCGGGCATCCGCACGTCCATCAGGATCAGATCATAGCTGAATTGCTTGGCGGCGGTGACCGCCTCCGCGCCATCGCATGCCGTGTCGGTCTGTATGTCGAAGTCCTTCAGCATCCTGGCGGCGACCAGACGGTTGGTCGGATTGTCGTCGGCGATCAGCACCCGTAGCGGCCGACCGAACCCGCCAATTCTGCTCCGCAAGGCGGCGTAGACGGCCTGATCGTTCTGCTCCGGCGCCGCCTCGTTCTCCGCCACCGGGAGAGTCAGCCTGAAGCTGAACCGAGAGCCCTGTCCGAGCCTCGACTGCACCTCGATCTCGCCGCCCATTTGCTCGATCAGCCGCTTGCAGATCGCCAGTCCGAGCCCCGAGCCGCCGAAGCGGCGGCTGATCGAGGTGTCGGCCTGCATGAAGTTCACAAAAAGCGAGCCGGTCTTTTCCTGCGCAATTCCTATTCCGGTATCGCTGACCGCCCACTCCACGGTCGCCTGTCGAGTGTCGCCCGCGATCCAGCGCGTCGATACGGCGATCTCGCCGGTCGCGGTGAATTTCACCGCATTGGAAACCAGATTGAGCAGCACCTGGCGGATGCGCCCGGCGTCGCCGATCAGCGCTGCCGGCAGCGCCGCATCCTCGGTGCTGCGGATCGCCAGGCCCTTCGCCGAGGCGCGCGGCCCGATGATGCTCAGCGTATTGTGTACCAATGCCGCGGGGGCGAAAGCGATGTGCTCCAGCGACAATTGACCCGACTCGAGCTTGGAGAAATCCAGTATGTCGTTGAGAATCTCAAGCAGGCTGTCGCCGGCATTGTGGATAGCCAGTACGAACCTTCGTTGCTCGATATCCAGGCTGGTTTCAAGCAAGGTGGTGGCAAGCCCGAGCACCGCGTTCATCGGCGTACGAATTTCATGGCTCATCATGGCAACGAAGGTGGACTTTGCCGCGTTCGCGGCCTCCGCGGCATCCACCAGCTGTTCGTGCCGCCTCCACCACCGCGCGATAATGCAGGCGAGCAGAAGAATCACGATAGCGCTGATCAGCGACATGGCGCTCAGCAGCGTGGCCATGTCGCGCCAGCTGCGCAACGCGGTCTGCTCGGTCTGCGAGACCGCGATCAGCGCCGGATAATTCGGAAGCATCGTGGCGGCGCGAAGCCGCATGAGGCGATCGCGGGTACTTGCCTCGCGGATAGTACCTCCGGTCGCAAGGGCGCGCTGCCCGCCACCCGAGGAAGGCTTGCCGATCTCCCCGGTGGGAGGAAAGTGGGCCAGCAGCGTGCCATCCTCGCGAACCAGCGAAATCGACGTGTCCAGCCCAATCGAGGTGGCGCCGAAGAAGTTCTCGAGATATTGCAGCGACATTGCACCGAGCAGAAGCCCGATGAATTCTCCGTTCGGGCCGTTCAGGCGCCGTACGATATAAACGTTCCAGGTTCCGGAAGCGCGATTCCGGAACGGCGCGCTGATGAAACTTGCGAGGCTGGGGTTGTCCTTCGCCGCCTTGAAGTAGTCGCGATCGGATATGCTGACTTCGGGAATCGGCCAGGAGCGCGAGAAGCTCAGCAACTCGCCATCGGCGTCGATCAGCGTTACGGCCTCGATCTGAGGCAGGCCGGCGATCTTCTCCTTCAGCTGACGATGGGTCTCCTGGTCCGAGGTCAAGCGCCGGTAGGACGCGCCATCGGTGACGCCCTTGCGGGCGAGATAGTCGTCGATGCTCGACAACACGAGGTCGACGGACTGGAACGACTGGCCGGCATATTCCGCCAGGGTAAGGCTGTGGCGGGCGAGATCGGCTTCGGCGGTCTGCAGCGTGCTTTCACGCAGGTTGCCAAGGAAGATCAGGTTGGTGCCGGCGATCGTGCCGATCAACGCCAGGGCAATGACGCCGAGCGCGCCGAGCCAGCGCCGGGGGCGAAGCATCGCCATCTAGCGGCCGGCGATCGTGAGGAGAGCCGCTTGATGCGGGCCGCCGCCGGCGATGACCAGGACTTGGCTTTCCATGCAGTCCATTTCTGCCCCGAATTCGACCCGTGCGGCTGTTCGCGCAGGCCACCCGGCTTGTTCTAGAAGCAGGCCTCTACCTCGGCGTAAATTTTAAATACCGTACAAATACCGAGATGGCGCCGCCAGGCGCCTTGCGGACGTGGTTCATGAAGAAACGCCTGGGGACGAACCCTGAATCGGCATCCGCGCAGCGACGGCAGCAGGGCTGCGATCGCCTCGCTCCAGAAAGAACGGCGGGCGCCGCCCGCGAGCCGGTTAGGCGGCAGATCCTGGAAACACCGCTTCCATCTTGGTCTTCAGCGTCGCGGCGTTGAATGGCTTCACGATGTAGTTGTTGACGCCGGCCTTCTTGGCGGCAATGACGTTCTCGGTCTTGGATTCCGCGGTGATCATGATGAAGGGAGTTTGCGAAAGCTCCGGACTGGCGCGGACTTCCCGCAGCAGATCGTAACCGGTCATCGGCTCCATATTCCAGTCGGAAATCACCAGGCCGTATTTCTTGACCTGCATCTTGGCAAGCGCTGCAGATCCGTCGCTGGCATCGTCGACATTTTCAAATCCAATCTGCTTGAGCAGATTTCGGATGATCCGGATCATGGTGTTGTAGTCATCGACCACCAGGATCGGCATCGACAAATCAAAGGCCATGTCCTTACTCCGCGCAGTTCGCAAATTGCCGAACACGGACGCGACGTTCGCTAGCAAACGAAAAATCCTCGTATGCTTGTATCGAACTCGCCCGTCAGCACCCCATAGCTATCAGCGGGCGTTGAACAGCCAGTTAACTGCGGAACGAATAAATCCATAAAGGCCGTGGCGGCAGGCCCGTAAAAATACGGGCTCGGAGCGCCAACCGCGGTCAATGCTCACGACAGGCAACGTGGGCGAAGCAACCTCTCGTAATGGGCCTTCACGGCAGCGTAGCACTCGCAGGAAGTATTGCTGAGGCCCTCCAGATTGGTGATTTCGATGTGACCGCGGCTATAGTGAATGAAACTGGCCTGCTGCAGGGTGTTGGCCACCAGCGACACGCTGTTGCGGCGCGCGCCGATCATCTGCGCCATCGATTCCTGGGTGAGAACGAGTTTGTCGCTGCCGGACAGGTCATGGGTGTGCAGCAGGCATCGCGCCAGCCGGGATTCCACGGTGTGCGAGGCGTTGCACCCCGCGGTCTGCTGGATCTGGGCGTAGACCGCCAATCCATGCCGGATCAGCGCCGATCGGAAGGTTGCGCTTTGATCGGCGGCCGCCCTAAGGCGATCGATCTCAAGCGTCGAGGCGACGCCTGGCACCAGCACCATCGCGCTGTTCAGCGCGGTCGGATCGCCCAGGGCCGAGAATGTCCCGAATATGCTGTCGCGGCCGATCATGGCGACCTGGACGCTCTCTCCTCGGGCAAATTTTACGACCAGCGAGATCACGCCCCTGTGCGGCAGGTAAGCGCGTTTCAGCGTCTCATCAACTTCGACCAGCACGAATTCCGGAGCCAGCTCGACGGTACGAAGGTGCGGGCGGATCAATTCAAAATCATCCGCGGGCAGCGACGACAGGAATCCATTGGGTGAACGAGGCGTCGAGTCCAACGCAGTCTCCTGCCGGCCGGAGCACCGGTGCCCGGCGGCGGCCATGTACGTAACCTGCGGCACAGGATGAGCCCGGCCTGCATCGTTGACAAGAAAAATAAGCGAGCGGCGGGCGACCGCGAGCGTCCAGTTGCTGCCATATGCACGTCAAAGTGCAGTCGGCGCCAGGAAGCCGGGTCAATGTTTCGTCGCGGCAAGATCAGGCAGCGGCTTCAGCAATCGGGCATGTTGCCTCTTGACCGCGTCGTAGCATTCTCATGAGGTTCCCCTCAAGCCTTCGGGATCGGTGATGACGATGAGTCCGCGGCTGCGCCGCGGACTTCGATTGAGCTCGACCGATCAGTTGCAGGGCCTTGTCTATACACCGTAGAGGGCAGACAGCCCGCCGCATTGAGGCAGAAATAAGAAAGAGCTGATTCGCGGCCCGAATCGCCCGATCACGACTCAAGGTAGTTGGACGCGTAAGTGCGGCGGGAGAAGCCGTTATGCGACGCATTCTGGTTGTCGACGACGATCCGCATATCTGCCTGGCCATTCGGGCGTGGCTCAGGCGATACGGCTTCAAGGTCGCGATTGCCGATGGCGGCACGGCCGGCGTCGTCGCGCTCGATCATTCGACGTTCGACCTGATGATCGTCGATATCTTCATGCCGCATATGCGCGGCTTCGAGGCGATCAGGCTGTTCCACAATCATGCGCCCACGGTGCCGCTGATCGCGATTTCCGGATACGCCTTTTCGGGCTCGGAGGCATCCGGCCCCGATTTCATGCGAATGGCTCTGCGGCTTGGTGCGACACGTTGCCTGCGCAAGCCGTTCAGGCCCACCACATTACTGGGTGTGATCGATGAATGCCTGTCGGAAGCCGAGCCGAATCGCAGATACGTAGCTACGCTGGCAGCCGTCACCAACGCGCCATCGGAGCCGCAGGGCAGAGCCGGGATATCAAGCCGCCAAAGGAGAACGCTTTCACGCAATGAGGTGATGCGCGTTGCGGCGACGCCGTCGTCCGGTATCGCCGCAGCAATACGCGGCGCATAGCTCGATACAGCTGTGCATTCTGCAACGCAGACGCGCCTGGAATTTTGATTCAGACCAAAAAGGAGCGACTCGCTTGCAATATGATTCAGGGGCTTCAGGAGTTTCGAAAGCACACGTTCAGCCCCGGAGGGCCAACATGCCACGTGTTCTCGTCGTCGATGATGATCCGATGGTCTGCATGGCGATCGAGATCTACCTTGAACGGCACGATTTACACGTAACCATCGCCGATGGCGGCGAAGCCGGACTGCGTGCCCTGGAAGGTTCCCCCTTCGATCTGATGATCGTCGATATCTTCATGCCGCACATGCGCGGCTTCGAATCCATCAGGATATTCCACGAGCGCGCGCCGACCGTTCCGCTGATCGCAATGTCCGGCTATGCCTTTGCCAATCTCAATTCGCCGGCCCCGGATTTCCTCAGGATGGCTCTGGAACTCGGGGCGTCGCGCTGCCTGCGCAAGCCGTTCACGCCGGCGGCGCTGCTGACGGTGATCACCGAATGTCTGGCGGAAGTTCAGTCCCGCGTCCCGAGCGTCGTTCAACTCAGATAGCAATTTCATGGTCGGCGGGCGAGCGGCCGGACGCGGGGAGAAGGATATGCGTCAGAAGTCGCTGTCGGCGGAAGCCACCGAAGCGGAGGTTTCCCAGGCCCGGAGCATGCAGGTGGTCGGTCGGCTCACCGGCGGCATCGCCCATGACTTCAACAACATCCTCACCGTCATTTCCGGAACGATCGAGATTCTGGCGGAGGCGGTCGCGGATCGGCCGAAACTTGCGGCCATTGCGGCGCTGATCGATCAGGCCGCCAGCCGAGGTGCCGACCTGACGGCGCACCTGATGTCGTTTGCACGTGGCCAGCCGTCACGACCGTGCAACGTCGACGTCAATTCCCTGCTGGCCGACGCCGCCCGTCTGCTGCGGCCGATCCTGGGCGAGCAGGTCGAGATCGACTCGAAGCCGGCAGCCGGTGGCGCACGGGCGCTGGTCGATCCGCACCAGCTCATGACCGCGATCCTCAGCCTGGCGATCGACGCGCGCGATGCGATGCCGGAAGGCGGCAGACTCACCTTCGACGCCACCGCCGCTGCTGGCGTTGAGAGCGGCGGCGCCGGCGCCGCTGGCGGGAATTACGTCATGGTCGCAGTGAGCGCCCG
>Ga0302156_10001127_pt1 | contig 24297 bp, 20 predicted proteins | sample I_Bog_N3_2_FD_193503 | JGI IMG/M metagenome (GOLD analysis project Ga0302156, IMG submission 193503) | Peat permafrost microbial communities from Stordalen Mire near Abisko, Sweden - I_Bog_N3_2 | ecosystem: Environmental > Terrestrial > Soil > Wetlands > Peat | place: Sweden: Abisko, Stordalen... | reverse complement strand
CCGAGGGCCTGGAAGCAGATGATCCCGAAGGTGTGCGACGCGGCTCGTGGAATTATTACTCTAAATTGCTGACAACTCTTTCCTTGCGGGACGACATGTTGTTGCATACCAATATCGGCTTGCAGCACACCGGTAATGACCAGTACATGCGTATGACCTGGGGATTGGGCAGCGAAATGCGGTGGTCCGAGCAATTTACATTCATCGCCGAAGTATTCGGTGAAAACAAGGGCAAGCCTTCTTACTACACCGGCGTCAGAGCAGCTCTGCTGCCGGAACGTGTTGAACTTGATCTGGGCTACGGCAACACCTTTGGTCGCTCGACACAGGACAATTACGTCATTTTTGGCCTGCGTTTCATTATGCCGGCGCTGCTTCGGTGAGCGCACGCAGCTGGTTTTTCCGCATTGTTTATTGTGCTTGGCCGATGGCGTGGTAAATTAGTGCCTGTGCATGCTGCCGCACTCAAGAGTTGCTAACAAAATTGTCACCTGTTTTCGCATTTGCGATCCATATTGCGACATGCGCATCCTCAGCACCGCCTGTAGGACTTCGCGCTGTTTTGTTAGCTGCTCTTCAGAACCTGTCTTCATGGCTGTCGATGACCGTTGTTCTGGCACGCACGACTTCGTCACTACACAATAGGAACTCTCGTTGGAAAACATCCTGCTGATCGTCGCGGCCCTTCTTCTGGTTGCGCTGAACGGTTTTTTCGTTGCCGCTGAATTTGGCCTTGTCAAACTACGTCAGACGCGCATCCGCGCCATTGTCAAAACACAAGGTCTGCGCGGACGCATACTTGCCATCGTGCATCATGATCTTGATGTCTACCTGTCGGCTTGTCAGCTTGGCATTACATTGGCATCACTCGGCTTGGGCTGGATCGGCGAACCGGCCTTCGCGAGTTTGTTCGAGCCGGTGTTTTCCTTGCTCGGGGTGGCTTCGCCAGCAATGATTGAGGGCGTGTCTTTTGCGATCGCTTTTTTCCTCATCTCCTTTCTGCACATCGTCGTCGGCGAGTTAGTGCCGAAGTCGATGGCCATTCGCAGCCCCGAGCGCATCGGTTTATGGTGTGCCCTGCCGCTGTATGGTTTTTACTGGATCATGTACCCGGCGATCTGGTTGCTTAACTTGAGTTCCAACTGGGTCTTGAAGGTGAGTGGACTGGGTCGGGAATTAGGCCATGATGCGCAATATTCTTCGGATGAGCTCAAGCTGATCCTGCGTTCCAGTGCCAGACAGGCTCAAGGAATTCAGGGTAGCGGTAGCAAGTTCACGCGCGACGAATGGAATTTATTAGCCCATACGCTCGATTTCGGCGAGCTCAAAGTCGCTGATCTGATGCGCCCGGCCCATGAGATTATCGGCCTGAGCGCGGCTAATACGCTGCAAGAAAATCTGCAGATCATTTATCGCAACCGTTTCAGTCGTTATCCCTATTTTGATGCAGAGCATCAACAAGTACTGGGTTTGCTGCATCTAAAGGATGTCTTCATCGCGCAACAAGACAGCAAGCCTATCGTTAATCTGACCGATTATTTGCGACCAGTGCAGTACATTGCACCGAACCTGTCGGCGCAGGAATTGTTACGGCAGTTTCGCACTGGCGCACCACATTTTGCGGTGATTGGCCGTACCGGTCAGCCGCCACAAGGCTTCGTTACGCTTGACAACCTCCTGAGCGTGCTCGTGGGTGAGATTCGTGATGAATTTCGCCACAATAACAACGAATGGACGCGCGCCGAGGACGGTACCTTGCAGGGCAAGGGCAGTTTGCCTATCGTTACGCTCGAACACATGCTGGGAAGTGATCTGGAATATGACGATAGTGTCGATTCGGTGGGTGGACTGGTGATGGCACAGTTGGGTGAGGTGCCAAAGGAAGGGCAGACGGTCAACTTTGATGCCTTCGATATTGTGGTTGAAAAGATGAAGGGGCCGAAGATATTGTTGGTCAAAGTGTATCCAAAAATACAAGATGACCAGCTGGTGGAAGGCAATCGTTGAGGCGAGCGTGAAATGATACTTTTCTAGATAGGCGATGGTATTTGACAAAATGCCGCTAACGGCGATTTATCTGTTTTTCAGTATCTTTTCTGAAAAATGAAAGGCATGGATGAAATGAGTTCTACTAACCAAGGAGTGGATATGTCTGATGCAATTCTCAAAAAATTCATGGTGTTCTATTCCATCCCACTGGCAACCATGACCGATTGGAAAAATGTCGACCCAAAACAAAGGGAAGCTGCTGAAAAAAACATGATGCAAGAATGGGGGAAATGGACTGAGGCGCATGCCGAGATGATTCTCAGCACCGAGGTCGCGGGCAAGACGAAAAATGTCACTGCCGGTACCGTGAGCGATACCCGCAATGACATCGTTCTATTTTCTTTGGTGCAAGGCGAATCGCATGAAGCGGTGACGCAAGAGTTTCAGAATCATCCGCATCTGCAAATCCCGAACTCATCCATTCAGGTCATGGAAGTCAAACCCATGGAATGGATGTGACTGGAAAGGCTGCCGGGCTCGGTTTTTCAAATGGTTTTTTTCACTACGGCATAGCGTAATAATGTGCGTGCTCTGGCCGCAGCATGATCGACCACCGGCAATGGATAATCGACTCCCAGAGTGATGCCGGCGGCTTCGCATAGCGCCGACGGACATTGCCACGGTGCATGCAAATATTTGTTTGGCAGCCCCGCCAGTTGCGGCAGATAGCGGCGGATGAACTTGCCTTCGGCGTCGAATTTTTCAGACTGAGTCACCGGATTGAAAATACGGAAGTAAGGCTGCGCATCGCAACCTGATGAGGCTGCCCACTGCCAGCCGCCGTTGTTGGCGGCCAGATCGAAATCATTGAGGTGGTTGGCAAAGTAGCGTTCGCCCCAGCGCCAACTGATACCCAAATCCTTGGTTAGAAAACTGGCCGTCACCATGCGCAGCCGGTTATGCATGTAGCCGGTTTGGTTCAGTTGCAGCATGGCGGCATCGACCAGCGGATAGCCGGTACGGCCTTCGCACCAGGCGGAAAAATTCTGTTTGGCTCGGGCATCGGTTTCCCATGCGATGGCATCGTATTCGGGTTTGAAGGCCTGCTCCACAACGCGTGGATGATGATGCAAGATCATGAAGTAAAAATCACGCCACACCAGTTCTGCCAGCCACACTGCGGCGCCGCTGCCGCCCTGGCCGCTGCGTATCGTTGTCATTGCCGCACGTGCCAGGGCGCGGATGGAAATGGTGCCAAAGCGCAGATGTACGGAGAGGTAAGATGGCCCCTTGAGTGCAGGGAAATCGCGCGTGTCGCCGTAGTGCGCCAGGCGCGGTAAAAAATCCTCCAGCAATTGGCCTGCACCAGACATGCCAGTCGGAATTTTCAATGCTGTCAGATTGCTTGGGGAAAAACCAAGCGTTGCCAGCGTCGGCAATGCCTGTGGATCTTGTGGCTGTGCCAACTGCGGCAGATATTTTTCCACGGGGTAGGGCTGAAGATAGAAGTCGCCATCGGCTGCCGATACTTTGTTCATCCAGGCATTCTTGTAGGGCGTAAAGACCGAGAACGGCTTGCCCATTTGGGACAACACTTCCTGCTTTTCAAAGATCACCTGATCCTTGTAGCTGATCAATTGCCGGCCGTCTTTTTGTAGTTGTGCCGCCACTCTTGCATCACGTGCGATTGCCGACGGTTCGTAGTCGTGATTGGTGAAGACGGCATCCACCTTGAGGGCTGCTGCCAGCGCTGGGATTTCATCTTGCGCCCAAGCGTGACGCACGATCAGTGCGCCACCGGCGTGCCTCAGAGCGGCATCAAGTTCAGCAACGGCAGCATGAATGAAGTCAACACGGCGATCTTCTTGCAGGCCGTCCGCCAGCAATGCGTCGAGAATCTCGCGCTCATAAATGAAAACGCAATAGACGCGCTTGCTTTGTCTGAGGGCGTAATACAGCGCAGCGTGATCGGTGACGCGCAGATCGCGCCGAAACCAGACCAAGGAAGTGTCGAATGTCGTCATAGGCTTAGAAAGTGTTATCTGCATTGAGGCGGACAAATCAACAGCGGCGCAAGGCCGCTGTTGATTTGTCTGTGCTTCGCTGTACGCTCAGCCACCCAGATAAGCTTCGACTACTTTGGGGTTGTGCAGCAAGTTGGCGCCGCTGTCTTCCAGTACGATCTTGCCGGTTTCCAGCACATAACCACGTTGTGCAATACGTAGTGCCTGACGCACGTTCTGCTCCACCAGCAAGACGGTCATGCCGGTCTTGTTGATTTCTTTCACAATGCGGAAAATTTCCTGAATGATCAGCGGCGCCAGACCCATCGATGGCTCATCCAGCAGCAGTACCTTGGGTTGCGCCATCAGTGCACGGCCGATAGCCAGCATCTGCTGCTCACCGCCTGACAGATTGCCGGCCAGACCGCTGGCGCGCTGCTTAAGCACCGGAAACAGCGAGTAGACCCATTCCAGATCGCGCGCAACGCCAGCCTTGTCCTTGCGGGTATAGGCACCCAGTGCGAGGTTTTCTTCGATGGTCAGTGTGGTCAGTGTGGCGCGGCCTTCGGCTACCTGCACGACGCCGCCGGCGACGATGCGGTGCGGTGACGATTGCGTCAGATCTGCACCATTGAACAGCACCTGGCCGCGCGCGGCTTTGACCAGTCCCGAGATAGCCAGCAGAGTGGTGCTCTTGCCGGCGCCGTTGGCACCCACCAAGGCGGTGATTTCGCCTTCGTTCAAGCTTAAGCTGATGCCCTTGACTGCTTCGATATGACCGTAGGAAACCGCCAGGTCCTCGACCTTCAGGATTACTTTGTTCATGCTTCTTCCTTACCCAGATAAGCCTCAATCACTTCCTGGTTGTTCTTGATTTCATCCGGGCTGCCTTCGGCGATGATGCGGCCGAAGTTGAGCACCGCAATACGGTCGCACAAGCCCATGACGAAACGCATATCGTGTTCGATCATGAAAATCGTAAATCCGCGTTCCTTGATGTTGACGATTTCCGTCATCAGCTCGGTCTTTTCTGCCGGGTTCATGCCGGCCACCGGTTCGTCCAGCAACAGCAGCTTGGGCTTGGTTGCCAGCGCACGGGCAAACTCCAGCTTGCGCTGCTCGCCGTAGGACAAACTGTCGGCCAGCATGCCGGCCTTGTGGTCCAATCGTACCCACGACAGCAATTCCAGCGCCCGTTCGCGTGCCTGTTGTTCGCTGCGGCGGAATGCGCCGAGGTTCAACAGCATGCTGCCGACGCCATAGTCGAGATGTTCATGCATGCCGACCACAACGTTTTCCAGCAGCGTCATTTCCTTGAACACGCGAATGTTCTGGAAGGTGCGCGCAATGCCGCGTTCGGTGATCTTGTGCGGCGCTACTTTGCCGATGTCGCGACCATCGAAAATGATATTGCCCGAAGATGCCCGCAGCAAGCCGGTGATCAGGTTGAAGACAGTGGTCTTGCCGGCGCCGTTGGGGCCGATCAGACCAAAGATGCCGCCTTGTGGCACATCAAACTGAACACCTTGCAAGACCTGCAAGCCGCCGAAGTTTTTACTGATATTGTTGAATTGTAAAAGCATCAGTTCACCTTCTTGCTTGCAGATTGGCCGGCCCGACGGCGTTGCATGAACGCACGTACGCGACGCGGATCCCAAATGCCCTTGGGCAGGTACAGCACCACCAGAATCAGGATCAGGCCATTGGCGGCCAGACGGAAGTCTTGGAATTGACGCAGCACTTCTGGCAACAGCGACAAAATGGAGGATCCCAGTACCGGGCCGACTAGATTGCCGGTGCCGCCAAAAACGGCCATGGTGAGGATATCCACGGCGTTTTCGAAACCGTAGTTATTGGGGCCGATGGTGAAGGTGTAGTGGGCATTGAGCGCACCGGCGACACCTGCGATGGCGGCACCGATGACGAAAGCCAGCAACTTATATCCGGCGACGTTGACACCCATCAGACGGGCTGCCACTTCATCTTCCTTGATCGCCTCAAAAGCACGACCGATCTTGGAGCGTCGCATGCGTGCCAGACAGTACAGGGTCACGCCCAGCAGCAACACGATATGCCACCATTCGGTCACCGGCGGTACACCGTTCAAGCCCATCGGGCCGCCGGTGATATCCAGGTTGAGTACGATCACGCGCACCACTTCACCGAAGCCCAGCGTGGCCATGGCCAGGTAGACCCCGGACAGGCGCAGCGTCGGAATGCCGATCACCAGCGCCACCAGCGCCGGCAAGACACCGCCGGCGGCCAGGGCGAGCGGGAACGGCAGGCTCGTTTGCATGGTAATGAGGGCGGCGATATATGCGCCGATGCCCATGAACGCTGCGTTGGCCAGCGACAGCAGGCCGCACGACAGCGTGACGTAGATTGACAGGGCCAGCATGGCATTGACGCCGATGCTAAAAATGACGGTGTTGTACGTCGCCCAGAATCCATCCCACCAGTCCATCAAAGTCATGGGATTAAGCCTTTCTTTCCAGCACTTTGCCGAACATGCCCGAGGGCCTGACCAGCAAAATCAAAAACAATAAACCGAACGCCACCGCATCGCGGAAGTCGCTCGAAATGTAGGCCACCGTGAGCACTTCGGCAAAGCCCAGGAACAGACCACCGATCATGGCGCCGCGAATGTCGCCCATGCCGCCCAGAATGATCACGGCGATCCCCTTGTGCAGCATCGGCTGGCCCATGAAGGGCGAGATCGCATTGAAGGACAGGCCTACCAGTACGCCGGCGGCGCCACCTAGCGCGGCGGCGGCAAACGAGGTTAGATAGAACAAACCTTCGACGTTGATGCCTAGCAGGTAGGCTGCCTTGGGCGACTCGGCAATGGCGCGCAAGGCCCGGCCCAGTTGGGTGCGTCGCATTACTACCAGCAGCACCAGCATCAGTACGAAGGCGATGACGACGATGCCGACCTGCACTGCCGTGACGTGTACGCTGCCGAAACTGGCGCTGTCCTCGGGAATGGTGCCGACCGGGAAACGCTTGTTTTCGGCGCCGAACAGGCCCTGCGCCAGGTTGGTCAGCATGGTTGCCACGCCGATGGTGGCGATCATAGGGATTAAGTGGGGCGCATTGCGTTGGCGCAGCGGTTTGAGCACCAGAAAGTCGACCAGCAAGCCGATCAGGCCGGTGATCAGCATTGCCGCCAGCATTGCCAGCCAGAGCGGCAATGCCAGTTTTTCGACCAGCAGTAGGGCGGCATAGCTGCCCAGCATGAAGATCGCACCGTGCGAGAGATTAATCACGCCGAGCACGCCGAAAACCAGTGTGAAGCCTAGTGCAAACAGCGCATAGACGCTGCCCAGCGACAAGGCATTGATAAGTTGTTGTTCTAGCATAAGACCTGCCAATAGTGATGAGGACGCATGATTGTTCCTGCTGGCCGAGCGCAGCTTGCAAGCAGCACTTTGGCGCGACGGCCTCTTTACATCAGAGAAGCGGCTTTTGGCTAGCCGCTTCTTTTTCGCGACGAGGTGAGTCAGAGGGAACAAAAAGACTCCGGTAAATTTACCGGAGTCTAGGGGCTACATTCGTACTGCTGAAGACTTACTTCAACAGCACGAATTTGCCGCCCTTGGCAATATTGACGATGGCTTCTTGCTGCGCATCGAAACCAACCTGTTTGCCTGCCACAGCGGGTGCTGGACGGAAGGCGAACTTGCCGGTGGCGCCATCGATCTTGACGGCCGGCAGGGCTTCACGCAGGGCGTCCCGGTCCTTGGGCAACGCACCGCTGAGCTTGACGTTCTTGAGCGCATCGGCAACAACGTGCAGGGCGTCATAAGCTTGCGCGGCAAACTGATCAGGTTCGCTGCCGAACTTGGCCTTGTAGGCGGCGATGAAGGCCTTGTTCACAGGCGTGCCGTTTTCGGACGACCAGGGGCTGCCCATGAGGGTGTTGTCGCCAGCATCCTTGGCGATATCGAACAGTTTTGGCGAGTTTAGACCGTTGCCGCCGATGAAGGGTTGCTTCATGCCCAGTGAACGGGTCTGCAGGATGATGTTGGCGGCTTCTTCGGCCAGGCAGGAACAGACGATGGCGTCAGGATTGCTGGCCTTGATCTTGGTCAACTGGGCCTTGAAGTCGACGTCGCCCTTGGCATAAGCTTCGGTGGTGGTGGTCGGGATCTTTTGTTGTTCCAGCGTGGCCTTGAAGACGTCGTAGCCTGATTTGGTGAAGGCATCATCATTGCCATAAATGACGGCGACTTTCTTGATGTCGAAGTGCTTGACGGCGGCTTTCACGGTGACCGGCAGCACGTCGGCTTCCATGACAGAATTACGGAACGTGAATGGGCCCATGGCAGTGATGCCGTCAGCCGTGTTGCTGGTGCCGAAGACCACGACTTTGGAGGCATTGGCGATCGGGTCGGCAGCAAAGGCCGAATTGGACAAGGTCGGACCGAACACCATCAGGACCTTGTCTTGAAAAATCAGTTTCTTGAAGACGTTGATGGCTTCTTCCTTCTTGCCTTGTTCGTCTTCTGTCACCAACACCAGCTTGTTGCCATTGACACCGCCTTGAGCGTTGATCTCGTCGGCAGCCAGGGTGAAACCGTTCTTGATGGCAACGCCGTATTTGGCGGCCGGACCGGTCAGTGCAGCGGCTAGGCCGAGCTTGACGTCGGCGGCCAGCGCAGCATTGGCCAATGTGGCGCCCAGCAGCAGTGCGGGCAAGGTTTTTAAAGCCGTGTGAAGTATGGTGTTGAGTCGCATCTGGTTCTCTCCTTGGTTAAATATTCTTATAGAGAATGATGCGAAATATAGCCGGGGGTAGCGGCAGAGGGGCGCGGGTGTGCTCCTCCTATTTTGCTTCATCCTCTTCTGGCCGTCGTGCAGCCACTGGGATACAACCGGTCAAGAATACCGTAAACCGGTTTGAACTCGCTGCTGCAGTGCAACCGGATAAGTTGCCCTGCTGCAGTTTGTCAGCTCCGCCGGAGCGGAGATGATGCTGATGATGAAAATTTTGCTTACAGCGACTTGCGCACTTCCTGAATCGCCAGACGCACCTGATTGGGTGCCGTGCCGCCGATATGGTCGCGTGCGGCGACCGAACCTTCGAGCGTCAGGACGGCGAAAATATCGCTGTCGATCAGTGCGCAAAATACCTGAAGTTCTTCCAGCGATAAATCTGCCAAATCGCACTGGCGATCGACACAACTGCGCACGGCACGTGCCACGGCTTCGTGTGCATCACGGAAGGGCAGGCCTTTTTTGACCAGATAATCGGCCAGATCGGTGGCTGTGGCATAACCTTGCAGCGCCGCCGCACGCATGGCATCCGGTTTGACGCTGATGCCGCTGGCCATGTCGGCGAAAATGCGCAATGTGTCGGTGAGCGTGTCAACGGTATCGAACAGCGGCTCTTTGTCTTCCTGGTTGTCCTTGTTGTAGGCCAGCGGTTGGCCTTTCATCAAGGTCAGCAGGGCGATCAGGTGGCCATTGACGCGGCCGGTCTTGCCGCGCGCCAGTTCCGGCACATCCGGGTTTTTCTTTTGCGGCATGATCGACGAACCGGTGCAGAAGCGGTCGGCGATGTCGATGAAGCCCACACGCGGGCTCATCCAGATCACCAGCTCTTCCGACATGCGCGAGATATGGGTCATCACCAGTGCAGCGGCGGCGCAGAATTCGATGGCGAAGTCGCGGTCCGAGACGGCGTCGAGTGAGTTGCGGCAGACATCGTCAAAGCCTAGCGTCTTGGCCACGCGCAGGCGGTCAATCGGGAAGGTGGTGCCAGCCAGCGCGGCTGCGCCCAGTGGCAGGCGGTTGACGCGCTTGCGGGTGTCGGCCATGCGTTCGGCATCGCGACCGAACATTTCGACATACGCCAGAATGTGGTGGCCGAAAGTAATCGGTTGCGCCACTTGCATGTGGGTGAAGCCCGGCAGAATGGTCTCGGCGTGTTGCTCAGCCAGATCGACCAGCGCTGAACGTAGATCGCGCAGCAAGCCGCTGATGTCGTCAATGGCGGCGCGTAGGTAAAGGCGAATGTCGGTAGCCACCTGGTCATTGCGCGAACGGCCGGTGTGCAGACGCTTGCCGGCGTCCCCGACCAATTCGGTCAGGCGCTTTTCAATGTTCAGATGAACGTCTTCGAGGTCGAGCAGCCATTCGAACTGACCGGCTTCGATTTCGCCCTTGATTTGGGTCATGCCGCGAAGAATGTCGGCATAGTCCTGCGCGCTGATGATGTGCTGGTGCGCCAGCATCTCAGCATGGGCAAGCGAGCCGCTAATGTCGAACTGGGCCAGGCGTTTGTCAAAAAAGACAGAAGCGGTATAGCGTTTCACTAAATCGGAAACGGGTTCGGAAAAGCGAGCCGACCAGGCTTCACTTTTTTTCGATAATTGTGCGGTCATGATGGGGGTCCCGGAGAATATGCGATTATAGCAAGCAGACGACATTTGAGCCATGCAGCTGCTTTGCATGGCAATTGATTGAATTATTTCAATGGTTTTGCAATGAATCGTCTATGTGGTGAACATGTAAATAAGGTGGATTATTCTTGCAAAAAACATTGCACATTTGTCAAATCTTGCAGATACTCGAATCGCAGTTTTACCAATCGCGTGGACTCGTACGAGGAGATGGCTCATGAATTTTGAAGCACTGTTTCAACAACAAGCGGCATTACCCAGTATTCCCAAGGTGGTGCAGGAAGTCATCGAGAGCTTCAATAACGAGAATGTTTCGATTGAAGAAATTTCCAAGAAGCTCAGTGCCGATCAGGTATTGAGTGCCAAGATTTTGCGTCTGGCCAATTCTTCTTACTATCACGTCGCGCGCAGCATTGGTACCGTCGACGATGCGGTCTTGATGCTGGGTTTCATGACGGTGCGCACGCTGGTAGTGAGTACCGGACTGACCGGTAGCTTCAAGTCCATGGCCGGGGTTGATCTCAAGCTGTTCTGGCGTTACAGCCTGCATACCGCGATCGTCGCCAAATGGCTTGCCAAGAAGCTGCAGCTCAATTCCGATCTGGCGTTCACTGTCGGGCTGATGCATGCCATCGGGCAACTTGTGATGCACGCCGGCATGCCGGAGCAGACGTTGCAAATCGATAAAATCGCCAGTCCGATTGATGCGCGCCGCCTGGATGTTGAGCGCACCACGTTCGGTTACGATTTTGCCGATGTTGGCGCCGAGCTGGCCAAGCGTTGGCGTTTCCCGGAAGAATTTTCGACTGTCATCAAGGGCTTTGCGGCACCGCTGGAGGCTCCGTCTTTCAACAAGATCGCGGCAGTAGTCCATATCGCTGCCTGGCGCGCACGTGCCGAAGAAAATGACTATTCCGCGGTAGAAAAGGAGTCGACTTTTCCTGAGCTGGTTGCCGCCAAGCTGGGAATTGCGGCGGCTGTGGTGCTGGAAGAGTTGCCACCGTTGGCCGAATTGGGTGCCGGCATGGAAGAATTGCTGGCCTGATCGACTTGATTGCGGTGGATGGAACAAAGGCGTTGCAGCTGACTTGGCTGCAACGCCTTTTTTATTTTCGTGCGATGTTTTAACTAGAACTAAGTTGCTCTTTCAGGAATTTCAGCATATCCCCATAGGCTTCAGCACGGGTGTCGGCATTGCCGGCAATGGTGACGCCCACTCCCGGTTTGCCGGCGCCAGGAATATCCGTGCGCATGTGCATCGGCAAGCCGGGGGCGTCGAAGTCATGATAGGTGTCCGGGTAGAGTTTGAGTGTGAAGGGGATATCGCTACCGTCGAGTTTGTGCGCCAGTGACTGGCAATCTTCGGGTGACGACCAGTCATCGTTTTCGCCCATCAGGACCAAGGTTGGTGCGGCCGGTTTGTAAAGTACGCGTGCCTTGGAATAGCCCGTGCAAGTGGGGTAAAACTCGACTGCTGCCTTGGGTTGGATCTTGCGTACGGCCACCTCGGCCTCTGCCAGATTCATGGCCGACAGGACTGTGGTGGCGCCTTGAGACCAGCCCAGCAGCGCAATGCGGCGGATATCGACATCCTCTTGCATGGCCACCCAGCGAATCGCGGCCTGCACATCTTGGCGCCGCATGGCACTGTTGGCGATACGTTGTTGCAGGCTTTCCTGGCAGATTGCACGGCGCCCGCGCGGCGTGAAGCTGTCCGGGAACAGCACGTTATAGCCAGCATCGGTCAGCATGCGTGCCATGGCCAGATAACGCGGCGTGAACTGGATATCTTCTTTGCCGACGCTACTGTAGAGGCCGCCGCAGCCGTGCATGGCGATGATGGTCGGTTTTTTGTCGGGTGTCTTGCTCTTGCCCTTGAACCAGAAGCCAAATAATGCAGTCGCCTTGCCGCCTGGCGTACTCACACTGGTCAGTGAGACGCGCTCAGTGTGCAGTGGTGGCAGTTGTTTCTGTGTACCTTTAGGCGCCGCAGCCGTACTCGCACATAGCGTTGCCAAGCATAGCGCGGTGATGGTGTTGCTCCAGGTAATCATGTGAACTTCCCTTTGTTGTGCTGGCAGCCTGGACGAGCGCAGACCGGCCATTCGCGTTGTCACAATTGCAACATTGAGGCTATGCCACGTAAACATTTATATATCGGCAAGTTGTCGGGAAAATGAAGTGAGGTACTAAATCAGAGTGCTGCGTTTTAAGCCTTGTCATCCTGAGCAATTCACGTACCAGCCCCTGTTCTTACGGTCGCCGCAGGTGGTTGGTCGTAGCTTCAGTCGCAGGACGGCATCCGAGAAAATACGTAATGACCCTTTAGTGGTCATTTTACTATCGTATTTTCCTCAATTCACATCAAAATTACTTGGGTGCGGTACGCCCCACTGCGACATTGTCACAGTGGGGGAGGCAGTCATCAGCCGGTATTGCGCAGTCCCGCCGCGATGCCGTTGATGGTCAGGTGGATGCCGCGTTGAACGCGCTCTTCGATTTGACGTCCGGCCACCGTAGTGCTGCGATGGCGTTTGATCAGTTCGACCTGCAAATGATTGAGCGGATCGAGATAGGCGAAACGGTTCTTGATCGAACGTGCCAGCGATGGATTGCCGGCCAGGCGATCCTTGTTGCCGGTGATCGCGTTGAGCAACTGGCTGGTGCGTTCATGCTCGCTCAGGATGCGGTTGAAGATGGCGTTGCGCAGCTTGCGGTCGGGCACCAATCCGGCGTAGCGTGCGGCTACGGCGAGGTCGGTCTTGGCTAGCACCATGTCCATGTTCGACAGCAAGGCGGCGAAGAACGGCCATTGCTTGACCATGGCGCGCAGGCTGGCCAGTTTTTTTGCGCTATCCTTGCCGCCGCCTTCTTGCACCCAACCCGAGATTGCGCTGCCAAAGCCATACCAGCCCGGCAGCAGCAGGCGGCACTGGCCCCAGGAGAAGCCCCAAGGAATGGCGCGCAGATCTTCGATGCGGCGCGTCGATTTGCGCGAAGCCGGACGTGAGCCGATATTGAGCTCGGCGATTTCGGCAATTGGCGTGGAGGCGAAGAAGTAGTCGGTGAATCCCGGGGTTTCATAGACCAGATTGCGATAGGCTTGATAAGCCCGCTCGGACAGGTCTTCCATGATGTGTTCAAACTCGGCCAGCTTGCGGTTTTGCGCCGCGTCGGTGTTGGCCGGCATCAGGCTGGCTTCGAGTGTGGCAGCCACCAGCAACTCCAGATTGCGCCGGCCGATTTCCGGATTGGAGAACTTGGAGGCGATGATTTCCCCTTGTTCCGTCAAGCGGATCTGGCCGTTTACCGTGCCGGCTGGTTGCGCCAGAATGGCTTGATAGCTTGGGCCGCCGCCGCGACCAACGGTGCCGCCGCGACCATGGAACAGGCGCAGCTTGACGCCTTCGCGATTGAAGAGTTGAACCAGTCGGGTTTCTGACTTGTAAAGCTCCCAATTGGAGGTCAGGAAGCCGCCATCTTTGTTGGAGTCAGAGTAGCCCAGCATGACTTCCTGCAGCTTGCCTTGCTTGGCGATGAGCTGCGCCACCGGCGGCAAGGTCAGCCATTGTTCCATGATGTCGGCCGCACAGCGCAGGTCAGGGATGGTTTCAAACAGCGGCACCACCATCAATTCCAGCTCGATGAGCTTGCCGGCGGCGGTATGCAGCAGACCGGTTTCCTTTTGCAGCAACAACACTTCCAGTAAATCGGAAGCGGTCTCGGTATGCGAAATGATGTAGTTGCGGATGGCGCGCGCGCCGTAGCGTTGGCGGATTTCACGTGCTGTACGCAAGACGTTGAGTTCAGAATTGGTCTCATCCGAGTAGTCGAGGTAAGGCGAATACAACAGACGCGGCTTGCTCAGTTCGGCCAGCAGTAAGGCAATTTTTTTGTCTTCTGAAAGTGACGCGTAGGCTGCTTCGACCTGCGCGCTGGCGAACAATTCAGCCAATACCCGCTCATGCACATCCGAGCTTTGGCGCATATCCAGCGTGGCCAGGTGGAAACCAAAAATCTCCATCGAACGCTTCAGGACTGCCAGGCGTGGTTTGACCAGTGCGCTGCCGTGGTTAGCATTGAGCGAATCGACCAACACCTGTAATTCGGCGATGCATTCCTGCGGGTCGGCATAGGGCGCAGCAGCCCCCACTTCCTGACGCAAGATGTTGACTACGCCGAGTGCCCGCGCGGTAGCCGCCAGTCTGGCGTAGACGCCGATCAATGCGCGCCGGTAAGGTTCGTCGGCGCGGTGGCCGGAGTTGTCCGGCGAGGCATCTGCCAGCGCCAGCAGGTCGGTGCTGGCATCGACCATCAGGGTCGAGATCGACAGTTCGGCGCCAAGTGCGTGCACTTCGTCGAGATAGAAGTCGAACACCGTGCTGGACTGCCGTTGCAGCGCACGCTGCATGGTGTCTGCATTGACGTTGGGATTGCCGTCACGGTCGCCGCCGATCCAGCTGCCCATCTGCAGAAACGGCGTCAGCTCGGTCGGAGCGCTGCGGTTGCTGCGCGCACGGGCCGGGAACTGGGTGTTGATTTCATCTTCGATGTCGTCGTAGAGCGCCGGCAGTTCACGCAGGAAGGTAATGCGGTAGTAGGACAGCGCGTTTTCGATTTCATCGGCCACGGTCAGCTTGGTATAGCGCAGCATGCGGGTTTGCCACAGAGTGGCAATGCGCGCGCGTAGCAGGGCGGTATTGTCGCGCAGTTCCTTGGGCGGCATCGCTTGGTCGCGCAAGGCCAGCAGACGGGCGATTTCGCGCTCGGCGTCGAGTATGCTCTTGCGCTGTACTTCGGTCGGATGCGCCGTCAGCACTGGCGAAATCAGCGATTCGGACAGGAAATTACGCACTGTGTTGCCAGACACGCCGGCATTGTCCAACTGTGACAGTGCATACGCTACGCTGCCGGCCTGGGCGGCGCTTCCCGCCAGCAAGTGAGCGCGGCGGCGGCGATTGTGGTGCTGGTCTTCTGCGATGTTGGCCAGATGTGAAAAATAGGAAAAGGCTCGCACCACCGAATTGGTCTGGTCGCGGGTCAGTTTCTTGAGCAGTTTGTCCAGTTCGGCGCCGGCCTGGGCATCGCCCTTGGCATCGCTGGTGCGGCGCAGGCGCACGGCGGTCTGGCGGATATTTTCGACCACCTCAAATACGGCATCACCCTCCTGCTCACGCAGCACGTCGCCCAACAGGCGGCCGAGCAGGCGGATATCTTCTTTGAGGGGGGCGTCTTTATCGATGGTGGATTTGGTACTGCGTATGGCTGGCTTGACAGCGGCAGCAGCAGGCTTGGTACGGGCGGAGGGGCTGGTTTTTGGTGTGGTTGCCATGATCAACAAATGCTACGGTTTTCGGAAGGTGAAAGTCGGACTTGGTGCTCGAACTGCCAGAATGCTGCGTGCTAGAATTTGCCTCTCTTTATCTCTGTTTTGATATTTTTTGTAGTTTGAACTGCGCCGGGTTTGCGGTCGATGCCGCGCTCCGACGACTACCGAAAGAACCGTCTTGAAAGAATTTCCTCCCTCCAGTCTGGTTATTGCTTCGCGCGAAAGCCGTCTTGCCATGTGGCAGTCCGAGCATGTACGCGATCGGTTGGCAGCATTATATCCGCAGTGCAGCATCAGTATCCTCGGCATGAGCACGCGCGGCGATCAAATTTTGGATCGCACGCTCTCCAAAGTCGGTGGCAAGGGCTTGTTTGTCAAGGAGTTGGAAGTCGCCATGGCCGAAGGCCGGGCCGATTTTGCGGTGCACTGTCTGAAGGATATGCCGATGGAGCTGCCGCCAGGTTTTGCGCTGGCCGGCATCCTGGAGCGCGAAGATCCTCGCGATGCCTTTGTCTCCAATGATTACGCCGGGCTGGATGTCTTGCCGGCCGGCGCTGTGGTCGGCACCAGCAGCTTGCGCCGTCAGGCGCTGATTGCGGCGCGTTATCCGCAGTTGGTGATCAAACCCTTGCGCGGCAACCTTGATACGCGTCTGGGCAAGCTCGATCGTGGTGAATACGCCGCCATCATTCTGGCTGCCGCTGGCCTCAACCGGCTGGGTTTGCAGCATCGCATCCGCGCCCTGATCGAACCTGAAGACAGCCTGCCAGCGCCAGGGCAAGGTGCACTGGCATTTGAGATACCGGCCGATCGCAGCGATCTGCAGCGCGTGCTGGCACCACTCAATCATGCTGACACCGCTCTGACAGTGGCTGCTGAACGTAGCTTGTCGCGTATTTTTGGCGGCAGTTGCCAGATTCCGCTGGCGGCATTCGCCACCCTCGAAGGCGCCCAACTGCACCTGCGTGCGATTGTGGCGATGCCCGATGGCAGTCGCATCGCCAGTGCCGAAGTGCGCGGTCCAGCGACCGATCCGGAGGCACTGGGCCAGCAAGTTGCCGTGCTGTTGCGTGCGCAGGGAGCTGATGCCATTCTGGCAGCGTGCCAGGCTAATGGCTGACCTCATTTCTAGGCCCGTAGTCGTTACGCGTCCGGCGGCGCAGGCCGAGGTATTTGCCCGGCAAGTGGCCGCCATCGGCCGCGAGCCGGTGCTATTTCCCCTGCTGTGCATTGCCCCCTTGAGTGACAATACTGTCTTGAAGGCGACGCTGGCGCATCTGTCTGAATATGCGTTGGTGGTGTTTGTCAGTCCCAATGCCATTGATGCGGTGTTTGCACAGTTGCCGCAATGGCCGGCCAATGTCGCCATTGGCATCATTGGCGAGGGTAGCCGTCTGGCGTTGCTGCGCCATGGCGTCAATGACGCCATGGCGCGCATTCTGGCGCCTGCTGCAGGTCAGCGCATGGATTCTGAAGCCTTGTTCCAAACCTTGGACCTGGAGCACCTGCGTGGTCGGCGTGTGCTCATCGTGCGCGGTCAGGCCGGACGTGATTTCCTCACGGATATGCTCGCCGCCGAGCAAGTTGATGTGACACATGTGACGGCCTATAAGCGTCTGGCGCCATGCCTCGATGCGGTCATGACGAGCCAGCTTGCCGTCTTGTTGGCAACCGAGAGTGAGTGGATCGTCACCAGTTCCGAGGCCTTGCGCAACCTGCTTGAACTCACCTCGCAAGCCTTCGGAGTCGATGGCGTGGTAAAAATACAACGCAAGCGATTCCTCGTATCACACCAGCGGATCGCGGAAACAGCGCAATCACTGGGTTTCTCCCATGTCACCAATTGCGGATCAGGGGACGAACGCCTGATTGCCGCGTTACAATCGTCTGCATGAACGAACTGCACTCTTCCCCCGACCAGAATCAGCCGGACGCCAGCAAGGCATCCGGACTGTCGGCGAGCGTCATGCTCCCGTCCTTTGAACTTGCCGATAACGGCGTCCTGAAAAAACGCCTGCGTTTGCTCAACATCTTTGTGCTGATTCTGGCCGTGGTGCTGGTGACGCAATGGTGGATCGCGCACAGCGAAATTCGCGGCCTGCGCGAAGAAGTGGCGCGGCGCCTGCAAAGTGGCGATGTCGCCAACACCGAAGTCAAAGGTGTCTTGAAGACGGTGCAAGACAGCACCAAAGAATTGCAGGCCAAGGTCAGCGTGCTCGATAGCAAGCAGGCCGAGTCGCAAAGTCAGCAATTGGCGCTGGAACAGCTCTATCAGGATTTGTCGAAAAATCGTGACGACTGGGCCCTGTCCGAAATCGAAGAAGTGTTGTCGACCGCCAGTCAGCAGTTGGCATTGGCGGGTAATGTGCAAGGCGCCTTGATCGCCTTGCAGAACGCTGACAAGAATCTGTCGCGTTCGGACAAGCCGCAGTTCATTGCCATCCGTCGTGCCATTGCACGTGACCAGGAGCGCTTGAAGGCTTTGCCCACTGTGGATGTGACTGGCATTGCCGTACGTCTTGACAGCATCATCGGCCAGATCGACGGCATGCCGCTGTTGTCCGACGAGAAGCCGGTCGAGTCGGTGACTGAACCTAAGCAGTCTGTGCCGGCGCCAGTGCGCAATACGGCCAAGGCCGCGAAACAGAATGGCAAGGCAGGGGCGGGCACCGCAGTGGCCAACGATTGGATGGCCAATGCTCAGGACAAGTGGCAAAGCCTGAGTGCCGAGATGTGGGGAGAGTTGAAGCAACTGGTGCGCGTACGTAGTGTCGATACCCCGGATGCCTTGTTGCTGTCGCCGACGCAAGCCTATTACGCTCGTGAAAATCTCAAGCTGCGTTTGCTCAATGCACGCTTGGCATTACTGTCGCGCAATGAATTTGCTTTCCGCAGTGATTTAAGTGCAGCCCAGGACACGATTGGCAAATACTTCGATACCCGCGCCAAGCAAGTACAGACGGCGCAAGCCCTGCTGAAACAAGTCCAGAGCAGTAACCTGGCGATCCAGATGCCGACGCTGAGCGAAAGCATTGACGCGGTTCGCAATTACAAGAGCCAGCGTTAATTTCAGCGACATAAACCTATGCGAATTCTTCTTTGGCTTCTCACCTTGTTTGCCTCCGCTATCGGTCTGGCGGTGCTGGCACGTTTCAATCCCGGTAATGTGGTGCTGTTTTATCCACCGTTCCGGGTCGATTTATCACTGAATTTTTTCCTGGTGGCGCTGGCGGCGCTGTTTGTGCTGCTGTACGTGGTCATCCGTGCTGTGCGCTTGACACAGAAGCTGCCCTCCCGAGTGATTGCCTATCGTCGGCAAAAACGTGAAATTGATGGCAACAAAGCCTTGCGCGAATCCCTGAAGGCCTTCTTTGAAGGCCGCTTCGGTCACGCCGAGAAGGCCGCCACACGCGCTGCCGAACTGCCTGAGAACTCTGGTATCGCAGCGCTCATCGGTGCTCGCGCCGCGCATCGCATGCGTCAGGCAGAACGGCGAGACATTTGGCTGGCCGCCACTGACGGCGACCTAGGTCTGAAAGCCGCAAGACTGATGACTACGCTGGAATTGCTGGTCGATGACCACCAGTTCAAGGCTGCATTGGAAACGGTGGAAGAGCTCAACGCCAACGGAACCCGCCATATTCAGGCCTTGCAGTGGGCGCTCAAGGCCAATCAGCAAGCCAAGAACTGGCCAGAGGTGCTGCGTCTGGTGCAGACGCTGGACAAGCGCAATGCTTTGCATCCGGCCTTGTCGAACCGTCTGCGTGAGATCGCTTACGAGGCCTTGTTGGCCGATCGTGCGCATGATGCCGAGTCAATACGCGTGCTCTGGGCAGAGGTGCCCGGTGCCGATAAGCTCAAACCCTATATTGCCGCCCACGCAGCGCAGGCCTTCAGCAGCCGTGGCTTGCATGGCGAGGCGCGTATCTTGCTCGAACGGGCACTGACAGCAGGCTGGGATGACCGCTTGGTGCGTGCTTATCGTGATTCCACCGCTGAAGCCGGTTCGCCGGCCTTGCTGGCGCAAATTGAACGGTGCGAGGCATGGCTGGCCAAACGCCCTACCGATGCCGAACTGGCGTTGACGCTGGGCATGTTCTGTCTGCGTCAGAAGTTGTGGGGCAAGGCTCAGCGCCATCTGGAGCAGGCTTTGTCGGATGCGCTGGAGCCGCGTACGGTGCGTGAGTCGCATCTGAGTCTGGCGCAATTGCATGAGGCGCTGGATCAGCAGGAGCAGGCCGCCGCGCATTATAAGCAATGCGCTTTGGCAACGGCAATACGGTAATTTTCTTACGGCCGCCTGACAGTGGGCGGCTGTTTGTTATCTACGTTCAACTTCCTCCAGATTCGTGCTCCCTGCGCCAAAGCCGTTATAATCCTGCCTTTCCACCTTCTTCCATTTTTTACGAGAATGCACCATGAGCCTCAATAAAGTCCCGTCCGGCCGCGATTTGCCAAACGACTTCAATGTGATTATCGAGATTCCGATGAATGCCGATCCGATCAAGTATGAAGTGGATAAGGAAAGTGGCGCCATTTTCGTTGACCGTTTCATGGGTACTGCCATGCACTATCCGTGCAATTACGGCTATATCCCACAAACCTTGTCGGAAGATGGTGATCCGGTGGATGTGTTGGTGATCACACCGTTCGCGCTGTTCCCGGGCGTGGTAGTGCGTTGCCGTCCTATCGGCGTGCTCAAGATGACTGACGAATCCGGCGTTGACGCCAAAGTGCTGGCCGTGCCGGTCGACAAGGTACTGCCGATCTATACGCACTGGCAAAAGCCGGAAGATCTGAACGAACTGCGCCTGAAGCAGATTCAGCATTTCTTCGAGCACTACAAGGATCTGGAAAAGGGTAAATGGGTCAAGATTGATGGCTGGGAAGGCCCGGAATCGGCCAAGGCCGAAATCCTGGCAGGTGTTGCGGCCTACAACAAGGAAGTTGCCAAGTGAGCTGCCTCTGGTGATCCAAAAGCGTACCTTCGGGTGCGCTTTTTTTACGACTGGCGAAACGGGTTGCGCTCGTTTAATTCGTTAAGGTAATCGTCGATGCCACCGCCTTCGCGTTCGAGAAAACGCTCCACTGCATCGGCAAATGCGGGATGTGCCAGCCAGTGCGCCGACCAGGTTTTTTGCGGCAGAAAGCCGCGCGCCATTTTGTGCTCACCTTGGGCGCCGCCTTCGAACCAGGTAATTTTCTGCGCAATGCAGAATTCCAGCGGCTGATAATAGGCCGTTTCGAAATGCAGACAGGCCACTTCTTCCAATGCTCCCCAATAGCGGCCGTACAAACGCTCCTGATCATGTACCACCAGGGATGCGGCGATCGGATTGCCATCACGGCAGGCCAGCGTCAATAACAAATGCTGCGGCATGGTGGTGGCAATGCGCAGGAAAAAATCCAGATTGAGATAAGGGGTGGAATGGTGCGCGGCATAAGTATGCCGATAGCAGCGATGAAAAAAGCGCCAATCGTCCTCTCCCGCTGTGCCGCCGCTCAGATGGCGAAAACTCACTCCGGCTTCGACTACCTTGCGCCGTTCAGCCAGAATATTCTTGCGTTTTTTACGCTCCAGCGTTGTCAGAAATTCGGCAAAATCACGATAGCCTGGGTTGTGCCAATGGAACTGCACGCCACTGCGCAGCATGAAGCCGGCCTGCGCCAGTTGTTCTGCCTGTTCGGCAGGAGGGTACAGAATGTGCGTCGAGGAGGTCTGGATGCTGCTCTGTAGCTCGCTTAGCACCTGTACCAGTGCCGCACGTGCCGACGCATCACGGGCCAGCAGCCGAGCGCCGGTGACAGGGGTGAACGGAATTGCCGATAATAGCTTGGGGTAGTAGGGTAAGCCGTGGCGTTCATAGGCTTCGGCCCAGGCCCAGTCGAAGACGTATTCGCCATACGAGTGGTACTTGAGGTAGAGCGGCAGTGCTGCGACCAGTGTCGCAGTGGCATCGACACCTTGCCACAGCGTCAGATACTGCGGTTCCCAGCCGCTGTCTTTCGCGGCAGCGCCGCTTTCGTGCAGCGCATGCAGAAAAGCGAACGACAGGAATGGCGTGGCATCGGCCTGGGCGTTGACGAGCGCATCCCATGCTACCGCGCCAACTTCGGCCAGAGAAGAAATGATTCGCGTGCGATAATGCGAACCTGCGTGAAGCTCTGCGTTCACGGTGTGCCGCTCCATTTTTCTATTGTCGGCCTACCGTCTTTTCCTATCGTCATTTTCTTACCTGTCGCCATCATGTTAGTCAAAGTCGCCATCGCCCAGATCAACAGTACTGTTGGAGATATTTCCGGCAATTGCAGCAAAATCGCCGAATTTTCTCGCCGTGCCGCCGCACAGGGGGCCGATATTGTGCTGACGCCAGAATTATCGCTGGTCGGTTACCCACCCGAAGATCTGCTGCTGCGCCAAGCATTCTACGCAAAAACAGAAACGGCGTTGCAGGCGCTGGCCGAGGAGCTGGCGGTACTGACCGACGTCAATGTAGTGGTCGGTCATCCTATGCTCAAAGATGGTGCGCGCTTCAATGCTGCTTCGGTGTTGCGCAACGGCCAGATCATCGGTTGCTACCACAAGCTGGAATTGCCCAACGATAGCGTATTTGACGAGAAACGGTATTTCACCAGCGGTGATGCTGCGCTCGTATTTGACGTCAAGGGGACGCGTTTTGGCATCAACATCTGCGAGGATACCTGGTTTGGCCGTGCGCCCGCGTTAGCCAAACAAGCTGGTGCACAAGTGCTGTTGGTGCTCAACGGTTCTCCCTATCACATGCGCAAGCAGTTGCTGCGACTTGACGTCATGCGCGCCAACGTCAGCAGTCAGGGCTTGCCACTGGTGTTTGCCAATTTGGTCGGCGGTCAGGATGAGCTGATTTTCGATGGCAACTCCTTCGTCATGGACGCTGCCGGTGCTGTTGTGGCCACCTTGGCGCATGCGCAGGAAGATCTGCAAGTCATCAGCTTTGATGGTGCTGCGGCGCAGATTGGTGTGCAGGCCCCGGACCTGTCTATCGAAGCGCAGGTTTATCAGGCGCTGGTGCTGGGGGTGCGCGACTATGTCGGCAAGAATGGTTTTCCCAGTGTATTGATCGGCTTGTCCGGCGGTGTCGATTCAGCTCTGACTCTGGCCATTGCGGTCGATGCGTTGGGCGCCGACAAGGTGCGGGCGATCATGATGCCTTCCCCTTATACGGCTGACATTTCCTGGCTTGATTCACGCGATATGGTCGAGCGCATCAAGGTGCGTTACGACGAGATTTCCATCAATGACTGTTTCAGCGCTTTCCGCGACACCCTGGCGCAGGAGTTTGTTGGCCGTAAGGAAGACACCACCGAAGAAAATATTCAGGCGCGCATTCGTGGCACTCTGCTCATGGCCATGTCCAACAAGTATGGCTCCATCGTGCTCACTACCGGCAACAAGAGCGAAATGGCGGTTGGCTATTGCACCTTGTACGGCGATATGGCCGGTGGTTTTGCGGTGATCAAGGATATTGCCAAGACACTGGTGTATCGTTTGTGCAGCTATCGCAACAGCCTCTCGCCAGTGATCCCGGAGCGTATTCTCACACGTGCACCTTCAGCCGAGTTGCGACCTGATCAGAAAGACCAGGACTCCTTGCCGCCTTATGAAGTTCTGGATGGCATCATGCAGCTGTACATGGAAGAAAACCGTAGCATTGCCGAGATCGAGGCAGCCGGCTATCGGATGGAGGATATTGAGCGCATTACGCGGCTGATAAAGATTAATGAATACAAGCGGCGTCAGGCGCCGGTCGGCATTCGTATTACGCACCGCGCCTTCGGACGCGACTGGCGTTACCCGATCACTTCAAAGTTCCGTGAATAAAACCTGGTTTAGGTCTGCCTGATGCGTGAAATAGTGCATGCCAGCTGGAATTTTGATAAATTCAATATTGTTTTTTGCACGATCTAATAGGGAGAGAATCATCATGAAGCAAGTTACTGCTGTCATTAAACCATTCAAACTGGATGAAGTGCGCGAGGCGCTGGCCGAAGTCGGCGTCACGGGACTGACCGTGACCGAAGTCAAGGGTTTTGGCCGTCAAAAGGGTCATACGGAACTCTACCGTGGTGCCGAATACGTGGTCGATTTTCTGCCCAAGGTAAAAATTGAAGTCGTGGTCGACGATAGTGTGGTCGAGCCCGTCATCGACGCCATCATCAAGGCGGCGCGCACCGGCAAGATCGGTGATGGCAAGATCTTTGTTCAGGATATCGGTCAGGTCATTCGCATTCGTACCGGCGAGACTGGCGCTGAAGCAGTCTGATTTTGTGCCAACCCGGAATGGTTGGAGCGGCAGGAACGGCATGTTGAGACATATCCCTGCAATCGGAGCAAACGACGATTTTCCTGCGTTTGCTCCGATTTTTCTTCATCCTGATACTCGCCTGGCAGCAGGCTAAAGACATCGCGCAGCATTACTGCCTACCGGCTTGCGGTGACAAATGTGATGTAAGGGGAAGATCATCTTCGCAAGCCATGCATGACAAGATATACTGTGTTTTTAAACAGTATATTGCGAGGTTGACGCCGTGG
>Ga0302156_10001125_pt1 | contig 24325 bp, 21 predicted proteins | sample I_Bog_N3_2_FD_193503 | JGI IMG/M metagenome (GOLD analysis project Ga0302156, IMG submission 193503) | Peat permafrost microbial communities from Stordalen Mire near Abisko, Sweden - I_Bog_N3_2 | ecosystem: Environmental > Terrestrial > Soil > Wetlands > Peat | place: Sweden: Abisko, Stordalen... | reverse complement strand
GCGAGTAACTCCGGGAGTGAGGGCCGCGAGCTGCGTGAAGTTGCGGCCGTTCAGTGGGAGGTCGGTGATCTGGCGACCGACGATGGTGTCGCTCACGCCGGAGGTTGAGGTGTCGACAATTGGAGTCGCCGCTGTTACTTCAACAGTTTCGCTGGTGGCGCCGGTTGTCAGAGCAATATCAAGGTTCACGACTTGGGCGGTTTGCAGGACGACCTGCTCAGTCGTCGTTTTGAAGTTTGGCGCCTTGACTTGTACGGAGTAAGGGCCGGGATCTAGAGACGGCAGACTGAAAAGCCCCTCGCCGTTACTGTTGACCTGCACGGCGCGATTCGTACCCGCGTTCGTGATGGTCACGGATGCGTTCGGGATCACGGCTCCCTGAGGGTCGACGACTGTGCCTTGGATCGTCCCCGTGCTCGACTGGGCGGACAAAAAAGATGTGAGCGAGATCAAAGCGAAAAGCAGCGCGGCAATTCGGAACCTTGACATACTTGTCTCCTAAAGATCGGGGTGCGCGGCTTACGATGCGGGACCGTTTCAACGGGGCGGCCCGCATGAAACTAAGAATTTCGCCGACGCACGGCGGTTAGGCTTGCAAACTACGGGCAAACCGCGATCGAAGCTACGTTTCACTAGGTCATTAAACGGTTACAGTAGTAAAATGTGGACGTTGCGTTGAGATACGATTCATTGTTACCTCGGTGTTAAATGGCTGTGACACGCACTTTCGCCGCCGGGCCGGAACAGTTCTTCCAACAAATAGATCACATTATTAAAAGTCATAGTTTGCGGGGCTCGGAGTCGCTCTGTAAGCTGCTGCAGTATCTCGCCAAGCAGGCCCTGTATCATCCCGATGCGCCGGTGAAGGAGTATCAGATCGCCACGGAAGTTTACGGGCGATCGGCGGATTTTGATCCGCAGTCGGATTCGACAATTCGGGTACAGGCGGGGCGTCTTCGATTGAAGCTGGCCGAGTACTATGCGGGTGAAGGGGCGGGCGATCCGATCCTGGTGAAGATTCCTAAGGGGAGTTATCACCTGACGTTTGAGGCGCGCGCGGTTGAGCTACTGCAGCCTCAGAGTGTGCCCGCGCGGCAACCGGTGGCATCGGCTGATGCTCCGGCAGCGGCGATTCCCCTGCGTTGGCGAGCGGCTTTCGTCTTGCTGCTAGCGGGATTGATGGCCTCGCTGCTTGCGGTGACTTTGCTGTTAAGCAGGAAGCCGTCCGAGGCCACGACGGTGCCTGCGTCTGTGGCGCGTCCGGCCGCGGGGCCGCTGGCGACGTTTTGGAAACCCTTCGCCACCGGAAGTGAAGAGCCCTGGGTGATCTTCAGCAATGCAGCGTTCGTGGGGCGTCCCGAGACGGGGATGCGGTATTACAAGTCGAGCCAGGATGCGAAGGCGACGGTGTACGACCACTACACGGGAGTGGGTGAGGTGCTGGCGATCCACGCTCTGGACGATGCATTTGGCGCGTTAGGGCGGCGGATTCGGGTGAAGCGCGGGAGCCTGTTCACGCTGGATGACGTCAGGAATAACAATCTGATTTTTGTGGGATCGCCGTCCGAGAATCTCTCGTTGCTGGATATTCCGGGGACGCAGGAATTTGTTTTTCAGAGGGTGGAGTCGGGACCGCGGCAGGGGGATTTGTCGATTGTGAGCAAACATCCGAAGGCGGGAGAGGCTGCCGTGTTTCTGGCGAGCCCGTCCGGGGAACCCTTGACAGAAGACTATGCGGTGGTGGGACTGGTGCCGGGAATTGGGGCGGGGCAGTACGTGATGATTCTGGCAGGTACGACTACCTTCGGAACGCAGGGAGCGGTGGAATTCGTTTGCCGGCAGGATTCGGTGGAGAAGTTGCTACGGGCGATTCCGGGGGTGGGCGGAGTCAGTGGGACGATTAAGCCGTTTGAGGCGCTGGTGCGAGTGAAGATTGCGAGGGGGGTTCCGGTAGGATCGGAGCTGCTAGCGGTGCGGGCGCGGTGAGGTTCAATCGCTGCGGAAAATGGGATTTAAGATTTTGCAGGGAGCGCGCTATTTGGCATAGCAGCTCGCGGTTGCCGGACTTCATATACGTCTTGCACGCGCTGCGTTAGAACTGCGGCCAGGATGAAAAATATGCCGCCTGCCACGACGGCGGCGATGCGATTGTTGTTGAGCAGGTGTCCCATCACCCAGCCGAAGCCGAGTGAAGCGGTGATCTCGGGAATCACGATGAAGAAGTTGAAGATGCCCATATAGACGCCAGTCTTGTCATGGGGCAGGGATCCCGCCAAAATGCAGTAAGGCATCGAGAGCGTGCTGGCCCATGCGATGCCGACTCCGACCATGGAAAATAGGAGCAGATATTTGTCGTGAATTACGGCGACGGAGAGAAGTCCGAGTCCGCCGCAGATGAGGCTGAGGCTATGCGTGAGTTTACGGCCGAACTGCTTGGCGAGGGCTGGGAGGAGGAAGGAAAATCCGAAACAAACGAGGGAGTACATGCCGAAGCAGATACCAGACCACTCGACTCCCGCGGAATATAAGGGCGAACTTGTGTCGGCAGCGCCGAAGACGTTGCGGGCGACGGCAACCGGAAAATAAAGCCACATACAGAACAGGCCAAGCCAAGTGCAAATCTGGACCCAGGCAAGTTGGCGCATGGTGCGGGGCATCTCACGGATGGAGGCGAGAATCTCTTTTGCGCCGGCGGCGATGCCCGAGGCTTCGTTCTTTCTTTGCTGAAATTCGGCGAGGTTGTCGGGTGGATATTCCTTGGTGGTGAAGATGGTCCAGAGCACGGCACCCATGAAGGCGCCCGCGCCAATGTAAAAAGACAAACGCACGGTGAAAGGGATGGTGCCGGGGGCGGTCGATCCGGCGACGTGAAAGACATTTGTCAGTAAGTACGGAAGGGCGGAGGCGATGACGTTGCCGAGTCCGATGAAGAGGCTTTGCATGGCGAAGCCGCGGGTGCGCTGCGATTCAGGGAGCAGGTCGGCGACGAAGGCGCGGAAAGGTTCCATGCTGATGTTGATGCTGGCGTCGAGAATCCAGAGGAGTCCGGCGGCCATCCAGAGGGCGGAGCTGCGCGGCATGAGGATGAGGGCGATGGAACTTAGAATTGCGCCGGCGAGAAAGTAGGGACGGCGCCGGCCGAGCGGTCCCCAGGTGCGGTCGCTGGCGTGGCCGATGATGGGTTGGACGAGTAGTCCGGTGAGCGGAGCCGCGAGCCAGAGGATGGGGATTTGATCGGCGTGGGCACCGAGGTATTCATAGATGGCGCTCATGTTGGCCATCTGCAAGCCCCAGCCGAACTGGATGCCGAGGAATCCGAAACTCATGTTCCAGATTTGCCAGAAGGTGCGCGGGGGCTTTTCCATGGGACTCTCGTTTTCTCGAAACACTAAAGCTTGAACGACTAAGGGCACTAGGGTTCAAGAGGCTTGGGTCAAAGTTCTGTAGAAATCGTTTCTATGTCCACATCAAACTTTCAGCGATCGAACAGCGAAACCAAAGAGCGTAATCGCGTGCTTAAGTCCGCAGTCAATGCGCCAGTCCGGTAACGCCATTTCCAGTTTCCGCTGACGGTTCCGGGAAGATTCATACGAGCATTGGTGCCGAGACCGAAGACGTCTTGCATGGGGACAACGGCGACGTTCGCGACCGAGGCCAGCACGGCGCGAATCATAACCCAGTTTATTTCGGAGTCATCCTGAAAATTGAGGTAAGCGCGGGCGAAGTCATGTTCTTTGCGGACGTCTTCAGCACTGCGAGTGCTGTCGCTGGCGCCGGAGCTGTTCCACCATCCCACGGTGGTGTCGTTGTCGTGACCTCCCGTGTAGGCGGCGAGATCGCGACTGTAATTGTGCGGACGGAAGGATGGGCCTTGAGGATCGTTGCCAAAGGCGAATTGGAGCAGGCTCATGCCGGGAAGTCCGAATTGATGGCGCAAATTTTCGACGGATGGCGTGATGACGCCAAGGTTCTCGGCGACGATGGGGAGCGGACCGAATGCGTTTTGCAGGGCGGCGAGAAAATTTTCGCCGGGACCTTTTATCCAGCGTCCATTCACGGCGGTCGTGTCGGTGCCGGGAACTTCCCAGTAGGATTCGAATCCACGGAAGTGGTCGAGACGCACCATGTCGAAGAGCGAGAGTGAAGCGCGGAAACGTTCGATCCACCATTTATAGCCGTCGGCGGCGAGGAGGTCCCAGCGATAAATGGGATTGCCCCAGAGTTGCCCGGTGGCGCTGAAGTAGTCGGGAGGGACGCCGGAAACGACGGTGGGACGGCCCATTTCGTCGAGATAAAAGAGCTCGGGATGCGACCAGACATCGGCACTGTCGTGGGCAACGTAAATGGGGACATCGCCCATAAGACGAATGTTGCGTTGCTGACAATAGGACTTGAGTTTTTCCCACTGCTGAAAGAACTCGAATTGCCAGAATTTGTAGGCGGCGATTTCTGACTTTAGTTTTGCCGACCATTCGCCGAGAGCCTGCGGAGTGCGCCGGCGAATCTGCGGATCCCAGAGAGTCCACATGACGCCTCCGTGGGCGTCTTTACAGGCCATGAAGAGGGCGTAATCGTCGAGCCATGCGCGCGTGATTTCGCAGAATTGGTCAAAGTCCGGGCGGGATTGGTGGGAGGGCTCGGCGAAAAAATTCGCAGCGGCCCGGCGCAATGCCGGCATTTTAAATTGAATTACCGGACCGAAGTCGACTTCGTCTTGAGGAAAGTTCGGAATTGGCGCCAAGTCGGACTCCCGCAACAGTTCCTGGTCGCGCAAGCGTTCGAGGCTGAGGAGCATTGGATTTCCAGCGAAGGCGGAGAAGCATTGGTAGGGCGAGTCGGCATATCCGGTGGGATTGATGGGGAGAACTTGCCACAACGTTTGTCCGGAGGCGTGGAGGAAGTCGGCGAACTCGTAAGCACAAGGGCCGAAGTCACCAATCCCAAAGCGTCCGGGCAGGGAGGTGAAGTGGAGCAGAATGCCGCTACAGCGTGGGAACTTCACTTGGCTACAATACGCAGGTTGCGGGGGGAAGGGCAAGGAGAGTCAAGAGCTTCAAGCACAGCGGCCCAAAGAACTCTACGGAAGTGGTAGTGGTCGACACTTCGCGTCGCGAAAATAAACTGCCGTGTGATTAAGAAGCGGCTTCGTCGCTTCTAAAAAAAAATCGGGCGCATTGAAAAAACCCAAAGCCGCCAGACGAGGGATTCCAGCCCTTGGACCCGCTCGGTTCTTAAAAGTCCCCGTCCTTCGCTTCGCTGTAGGACGGGCCACCCAAAGACTTCTACGAAAAGGCTGGTCGGTGTCAGACAGCAACGGTTTCTGACTGTGCCAGTTCGAAGGTGAGGTTCACGGATCGCGCTCCAACAGGGCGAGTTCGATGGCGGACGCCGCGAGGGATGGTGAGCAGTTGGCCGGGATCGAGTTCGAGCGATCCGGTTTCGAATTCGATGGAAAGTCGTCCTTCGAGCACTAGAAATGTCTCGTCGGAGTTGGGATGAAAATGCCAGTGATAGGGCTCTGTCATGGTGGAAATGCGAATGGCGTGGTCATTGACTTTAGCAAGGGGATGATTGTCGTATCTCAAATGAGTCGCAGACTCGGCCTTCAGCGTGATGACCTCGGGAAGGTGTTCGTTCATTTGCATCCTCTTCAATCTTCGCGGTGCAATTTTAGGCGATGGACGGCTGGTTCGCGATTCGCCGTTCGCTGATTTCATGGGACTGGCTGAAAACCACCAAGCTGGTTCAATGGGACCACCGGCGGAGGGTGAAACATCCAGCATAGAGATTTTTTGATCAGCGCTAATGTGGCGTAGATATGTGACTTAGGGGCGGTTCGCGGCCGACGGTTGAGATTGGCAATTGACATGCATTGGTGCAGCCATAGCTTTATCGCGAATGAGGGTGGAGATTGTATGAAGTTTAGAGTGATAGCTGCAATTTTAGGGATGATGGTGGCGATTCCAGGCGCTGGCTTCGCGCAGTATTCGGACGGGCAGATGCAGGATCAGACGGCGAAGCCGTCACCGAACATTCCCATGGATGCGCCGATGAATGCGCCAAGCAATCAGAACTCGATGCCACAAGGTCAAATGGACCAGCGTCCGGTGGATCAAGGATCGATGAATCAAGGTTCGATGAATCAGGGGCCCAATGGTCAGGAGCCGATGGGTCAAGGTACGGCGAATTCGGAAGAGACGGAACAGGACATTCAAGGCTCGAATAACAACTCGATGAATCAGGGTCCTGCGACGCAGGGACCGATGGATCCGGGGCCGAACGACGCCAATGCGAATACGAATAACGAACAGACTTACAACACGCCGGCTCCGGAAGAGAAGAATGGGGTGGGACGGATCAGCCTGATCCACGGCGATGTGTCGACGCAGCGCGGCGATTCGAAGGACTGGTCGGCGGCGGCATTGAATGCACCTGTAGTGGCGGGCGATCGTATTTCCACCGGCGACAAAGCGCGCACGGAGTTGGAACTGGACTATGCCAACACGTTGCGACTGGCGGAGCACACGCAGGCGAACCTGACGCAGCTCACGAAGTCACAGGTACAGATTCAGCTCGGGCATGGCATGGCGAACTACACCGTGTACCGGGGCAGCGACGCGGACGCGGAGATTGATACTCCGAATGTGGCGATCAAGACGGAGCGGCGCGAATCGAGCTTTCGAATTCTAGTGACGGCGGACGATCACACGGAAGTTCTGGTGCGCAAAGGCGAGGTTGAGGTTACGACTCCGCAGGGTGGAACGCGGGTCGGGCAAGGGCAGTTCATCACGGTGCAAGGCGCTGGCGGAGACGCGCAGTACAAGATTGGCGAAGCTCCGGCGCGGGATGACTGGGATCAGTGGAATACGGATCGCGACAACATGATCCGCAACTCGGAAGCGCGCAAGCACACGAACGACTATTACGTGGGAACTGAAAATCTCGATGGTCACGGGACGTGGTCCGAGGTTCCTGACTACGGTCAAGTGTGGCGTCCGGCGGAACCGGCGGGATGGGCTCCGTATCGCAACGGGCGTTGGGTGTACGAACCGTACTGGGGATGGACATGGGTTTCGTACGATGACTGGGGATGGGCTCCGTATCACTACGGCCGCTGGATGTATGTCGATGGCGGGTGGGGATGGTGGCCGGGACCGGCGTACGGGTATCCGTTTTATCGTCCGATCTGGGCACCGGCGTATGTGTCATTTTTCGGATTTGGTGTGGGTTTCGGTTTCGGCGGCGGATTCGGTTGGCTGCCGCTCGGGCCGGGTGATTTTTTCCATCCTTGGTGGGGACGTTGGGGCGGCGGTTTTGGATACGCGCGGTATGGCGGATTCCACGGCGGCTTTGCTCCGTTGCGGGCCGGTTCGCGATTCTCGAATGTGAATCTCGCGATGCATGATCGGAATTTCCGCGGCGGCACGACGGTTTCGGGCCGAGAGTTTGGCACAGGTCACATGAACGCGCAGGCGATGACGCATGCACAGTTTCAAAATGCGCGCTTCACGACTGGCAGACTGCCGGTAAGTCCGAGCCGTGAGAGCTTCTCAGCGAGCGGAAGGGCGGCGGCGGCTTCGACGACTCGAAATGTGTCGCAGAACCAGCACTTCTTTTCGGCTCGCGGCACAACTGCATCGGCGTCGAACGGAAGGTCGGCGAGCAGCGGTCGCGAAGGTTTCAACAGCACTTCGAACCTGCGTTCGAATAGCGGATCCAATCTTCGTTCAAATAATGGGTCCGAGCACCTCAACCAGAGTGCGGAGCGAAACTCGCAAGAGCGAGGAAATTCTGGCAGTTCGCTGGGATCGCGGCAAGGTGGCAACAGTGGCGGAGGCTGGCAGAGGTTTTCGCCGATGGCGCCGCGTTCGAATTCGGAAGCGAGCCGAACGGGTTCCGCGGGTGGCCGCGAATCGATGGGGAGCCAAAGGACGGGCCGCGAAGGTGGGGGGGAGAGTCGAGGTTCTTATGGAACGTCGCGCGGTTACGGTTCTGAAAGTCGTGGCTATGGTTCCGAGGGACGGGGATACGGAGGGTACTCGCGTCCGCAGCTTAATATGAGGCAGCCGATCGTAACGCCGCGCTCGTATGGCGGAGGTTCCTACGGCGGCGGACGTTCTGCTCCGAGCTACGGTGGTGGACGGCCGAGTTACGGTGGCGGGGGTGGGCATTCAGCGCCGAGTAGTCATGGTGGCGGTGGCGCCTCGCATGGCGGAGGCGGATCCCACGGAGGTGGTGGTGGCAGACATGGGCGGTAACTGGCACGGCCGCGCTGATTCCGCTTCAGCGTAGCGAAGATGTATAGCAACACTCTCCCAGCAGTGGGGCGCGACCAGCGTCCCGCTGCTTTTTTATGCGCGACAGTGAGAGATTGCGTACTTTGGCGTGCGCTACAATCCAGGAGTTGTCGGGGGTAAGAATGAATTCGATCGAAAAGCCGGGTGCGGGGCGGGTTCCGGATTACAAAGAGATGGTTCGGAAGGACTGGACGGGGGCGGCTCCGCTCTGGCAGAAGTGGAATGCGAAGTTCGTGGTGCAAACTCATGCGGCGACCGAACTGGTAGTGCGCGGGGCGGAAATCCTGCCCGGGATGAAGGTTCTGGATCTGGCGAGCGGAACGGGCGAACCGGCGTTGAGTTTGGCGCGCGCGGTAGGAAAGGACGGTTGCGTGATTGCCACGGACCTGGTCCCGGAAATGCTGGAGTACGCGAGTCGGAACGCGGCTGCTCAGAAACTCGATAACATCGAATTCCAATTCGCCGATGCAGAGGATTTACCTTTTTCAGACGGGGAGTTCGATCGTGTAACCTGCCGTTTTGGCGTCATGTTTTTTCCCAATATTCCGAAAGCGATGGCGGAAATTCGCCGCGTGCTGAAGCCTGGCGGCCGGATTTGCTTTGCGGTATTTGGATCGTTGGAAGAGAATCCACTTTTCTCGACGAGTCTGCAACCGTTTCTGACGAGAGTCAAGATGCCGCCTCCGCCGCCGGATGCGCCGAACATCTTTCGCTTTGCTGATGAGAGCAAACTCGCTGCGGCGCTTTCACTGGCAGGCTTTCAAGATGTGAAAACAAACAAAGAGCGCGTCATCTTTGCGTGGCCGGGTCCAGCGGAAGAGTGCTGGGAGGCAACGCGGGAGCTGGCGGCTCCTTTCAAGAAATTGATGGAAGCCATTCCTTCTGAGCAGGCCGAAGAGGTGACGGGCGAAGTAGTACAGAACGTGCGGCGTTTTCAAGTGCGCGACCAGATTCAGTTGCCAGCGACAGTAATTATTGCGGTCGGAGGGGCGTGATTTGGTGTCGACGGAGCCAGTTCCGATTTTGTAATTTTTCGGACTGGGTCTCAGCGTTCTTCAATCTGACGCACAATCTTATCGATCGCTCCGACTAAGGTAGATAGCCGGACTCGTTCTTGGGCGGAAAGAACGGTCGAAGCGTTAGAAGAGAGCAGAACGTCCTCCATCTCACAGCGCGCCCCAATCAGTTTGGCGATAACGCGGTACTGTTTTCGTTGTTTACCTTCGGGCGTGCGGTAGGGATCCATAAAGGCTGAGTGTAGGGCGCTGTCTTTTTCCATATAAAACTCCTGCGCGTGATGAGGCGAAAGCGAAGTCTTTCTTTCGTGCTTTATGTTTTAGTCTTTAATTTGGTCGTCCGTCGTTTGCTTTGCAGATCTTTCTTATGAAAGCGGGTGGGATCTTTGACTTGGTTGGGCGAGCGACCCAGCCGTCTCCGCACGATCGCCAGCGGTGGATTCGACGCGATTTGCGTCGAAGTGAGATCGCCCGCCGAGTGCTGAAGGTACGCGACTTCGCTTATGTCACATCTACCAGACATTTAATCAGTGTCCGCGTCTCAGGCTCAGCATCAAGTGCATGAAATCTCCGATACACGGGCCAGTGACGAATGAGCGTCACTGGCCCACGTAACGCGCCGCCTCGGGGGGAAGGGCTTGGACCGAGGGGGTGAAGCGGCGACTGACGAGAGGTAGTATGCGATGACAAGTCATGGAACGGAAAGAAGAGTTAGTTTTGTTCCGGAAACCGAACAAGAAATTCGATACGGGGAGATATGAAGCGTGACTTCCACCACGGTGGCCAAGCGGAGGAGCTAGGCGGCCTGTTTTTGAGAGCGCTCTAGAATGCCGCAGCGAATGACCAGACGAGTGGAACGTTCATATTGATCAAAGAGGGAACGCGGACAACGTTGGGCCAGGTGAGGGAAAGTCGCAGCCACGAACAGGCGAGCTCCGGCTTGCAAAGCGAGTAATCGAAGTTGGATGGCGCCAGCTTCGATCTGGCGGCCGAGTTCGGCGAGTCTCGGATCAGTGCTCTGCCGAACGGCATGGCCGAAGTGGCTGAACTCGAGCGCAACGTGCCCCAAGCTCTTCACGTAGCAGAGAGCAGTCCAATTTCTTTCTCGTTGGATGATGCGAAACTGGCGGGCGGGGAGAGACGACTGCAGGAAAGCTTCCTCTTGGGGATCGACCAGATTGCGAAAGGCCTCCATATCAAGGGAATCCATAAGTGCCCGGGCTTGTTCGATGCCGATGGGGGCGTGCCTGCGGCGGAGTGCGAGCAAAGTAAGAGCTGACGCCGCGACTAGAGCGAGAACAAGGTAGAGGAAGATCGGAGTCATTGAAGAAATCGCTCCAATTCCTGGTTCCATAGATCGATATGAGGACTCAGATTAAGACCGTCCGCGGTCGCCAATTGGCGGGGACGAGTTATGACGGGGACGAGCAGATATCCCAGCCAGAGAAGAACGGCCACATGATAACCGGCCGTGGGAAGAAGGTTCAGAGTTCGTGCCATGGACTCGGAAAGGTCAGACGCGTGAAGAGCCCAGTTTGCCAGTTCGACGCTCGATAGGATGCCGAAGCCCAGGGCAATCCCGAACACATAACTCTGCAGGGAGACACCGAAGAGGCGGGAGAAAAGGAAGAGGAAAAGGAGCAACCCACATTGCACGATGGCAATGCCGCGACCGAGCCAAGATGCTCCGGCGATCAGCGAAGCGGTGGAATGTCCCGAGGCGAAAAGCGCGCAGAGCACGCCCACGGCCAGCAAGAAGATCGTCGTCCAGCGCAGAGCAACTCTGGCGAGTGCAGCGACGGGGCCTTGCTCGCGAAAAACATGGTTGAAAATTTCTTGAATGACCCCAAATCGCAGAGCAGTGCTGATTGCCAGGGTTACTAAGTAGAGCCGAAGATACCAGGGCCCGCGGCCGAGGCCAGATATGGCGATGGCGAAGAGCACGACAAACTCGGCGATCTCGTACCAGGTATAAAGAACGAAAGCCGGGAACTGCTTGAACAGGCGCCGGTTCAGCAGGAATATTGCAAGCCCCAGTAACAGGACATGGGGCGCTATCCAGAGGTAAAGCAGAAGATACTTGTACCAAAGCGTCATTGCAATGCTTGGGTACTATAGTTGCGAATAGCGCAATTTGCAATAGCACCTAGTAACTCGGGAGGGTGCGTGACCGAATTGTCCGGTTCTTGTAACTAACTGTCGGTCTAGAGGGGTCCTGTGCATCCCTTTTCGTTGCAAATCGGCATCGGATTGCCGTCGGCGAAAGTGGCGACGCTGGAAGTGACAAGCAAAGCAATCGTAATAGCGATGACGCGCAGTACCTTGTTCATTCGGTGGACTCCTTGAAAGGAATAGAGAGACCGTGCTACTCTGCACGCAAAGCACCGTCTTTGGCGGTCAGGCGGAGTTTGTTTTTGTTTCCGGAAAGTGTAAATTTGTGTTGCTAAAATCGGCGCAGGAAGACTTTGAAAGCAGGACTTTGACGGCGATTCCGGGGCTTCTCGGCAAATTGCGCTACATTGCCCGGCTGTATAACCGGGTTGGGTATATGCATTGGGGAATGCAGAAGGTTCACGGCGGCGGCACGGCGGAGAAAGCGATCCGAACCTCGCAAGGCGCCTTAGTCGCCCGAGTGTTAAGAACGCCATTACGAAATCTGGCGGAAGACCTCGATCAATCGGCTACCGGTGCCGAGATCACGGAAGATGAGGTCATAAGATCTTTGGCGACTCCCGTGGAGGATTCGCAGGCGGCGAATAAGGGGAAGAGTTTACGTCCCCGGCGCATGGTTCCTTCAGAGCGGCATTTCAGGTCAGTTCTGCAGACTCTTTCTGCTCTGGCTCAGCAGAAAGCACTTGCCAGCCGCCAAGACGCATCGCCACTCCCACCACCTGGCCAATAACTTCCGCTTCCTGCGGATGCTTCAGTGTGCGAACTGGAACCGGCGACAGGGGATGCGATTGCAGCGTGATGCGATCGCGACTGACGTGACACCAGGAACAGACATATCCGTCCCGAGTCTCGACAAAGTAAATGGGACGCTCATACTCTGAGCGCCAAAGGCCATCGGTTACGCGATTCTTCGCTTCATCGACTTGCACGAAGCTGCCGGGTGGAAGAATCGGGTACATGGTGAAGTCTTCGCTTCCGATGTATCCATAGGAGTAGCGGTCATCGGCGAGAGTCGAAAGATAAGTGAGTGGCACGACGCCCCACTGTTCGATCATGCGGGCGATGTTGGTGGTTTTGGTGAGCGAGAATCCGGGGTCAAGCCGAACCGGGATACGAGCTTCGGTAGCGTGGCTTGAAACCTTCGATAGATGAGATTGATTGGGTCGCGCAGTAGGAAGGTCGGCCGCAATGCCGTTGAGATCGACTCCATACCACGACAGCATTTCGTGATAATCGCAGCGATAGATCGCGGCCAAGGTATAGAGACGGAAGATGCTGGGAACGACGCCTTTGGTTTCGATGTCGGATAAGCGGCTGGGCGGAATCGCGAATTCGTCGTTCGCCAGGCGGCGGGAAACCTGCAGGCTGCCCGTCTCCACATCGCGCATGGTGTAGCCGAGCGCCTCCCGAATTACGCGGAGTCGTTGTCCTCCTGTCATTTGCACCGCCCCCCACCTCCCGCAGATGTCGACCATCTTACCAGCGAACCCCGCATATTCTAAGGGTTTCGCGGAACGTGTTCGAATTCCGTAACCGATTGTGCTGAGCTATTTTTCTGAAACAAAAAGGTTTACAGGCCTTGTCGAGCGGGAATTTGAGGGTCGATTGTGGGCTGTAAAGATGTGCCAGTGCGCGGGGAATCGAGTCTTGTTTGCTTTTCGTGACAACAGGAGAGCGGTGTGACGCGAGGAATTTGAATAGTGAAAGAGGACGATGTTGTAATCCAGCGTCTGCTGGGACGAAGCGCGGTTGTGGCCATTTGCCCGTATTTAGGCGATGCATGGAGAAAATTCGGCGCTCTCCAGCGAACCACACGCAGGCGATTGAAGCGCTCTGCTCCCTCCACGATCGTTGCGCATGATTTTTCCACGGCGGCCTCTGACGTTAGGCCCTTCCAAGATTTTCGTGGGTCGACTTAATCGGAGTTTTCTTCGGGAGTCGAGCGCAAGAAATTCACACACCGATAATCCATCCGTAACATTCCAGGTTTATTAAATAGGGTTCAACCTCTTACCCGCGGTAATAGTTCGCAGGTTTTCCGCTGCGAGCCTGACAAAAAATTTGAGCTTCTCACCGACACGATCCAGGAGGATCACCGTATGAAGATTACGAGTTCGCTTCGCGCAGCTGGACTCGCGGCCATTCTGGCCGTGACCAGCTATGCCTCTGCTCAAGTCATTTTACCGACGGGTGCCACGATCACACCGAGCGCTGCGCCTGGCGCGGTGTTCGTGCCCTTGACCACATCTCTACCGGACTTTCCTGTCTATACGCCGGATGGCGCCGAAACCACCGCGATCAGCCCCGACGGTAACACCTTGCTGATCCTCACCAGCGGTTACAACCTGATGGAAAATTCGAGCGGCAACTACACGGGGACGGATTCGGGCGAGTTTGTTTTCGTTTACAACATTTCGACCCCAAGCACGCCCGTGCAAACGCAGGTGGTGTTCCTGTCGAATTATGACGAGACTTTCGATGGAATCGTTTGGGCACCGAACGGATCCGCATTTTATGTTGGCGGCGGCGGCGATGACAACATTCACACCTTCACGCAAAGCGGTGGAGTGTGGGCTGAGTCGGGGACGCCGATTGCGCTCGGGCACTTCGGCGACTTGATGCAAGAAGAAACGGAGACGGGGCCGACCGCTGCGATTCTTGGTATCACGGCTGATGGCAACACACTCTTTGTCGCGAACCACGAGACGGATTCGGTTACCTCGGTGGATTTGGTCCACGGCGTGGTGTTGCAGGAACTCGATCTGCGTCCCGGCCTTATTAACCGAGCGCAAACGGGTGTACCGGGCGGAGAGTTTCCTTATGGAGTCGCGGTTGTGGGCAGCAGCACCGTATATGTCTCCAGCGTGCGGGATCGCGAGATCGACGTGCTGAGCTTGAACAACGGCGTTCTGAGCCTCACCACACGAATTCCCGTTGCCGGCAATCCGGAGAAGATGACGCTCAATGCTGCGCAGACCGAGTTGTTCGTGGTCGCGGCCAACTCCGACGAGTTGATCATCATCAGCACAGCGAGCAACAAAGTGCTGAGTTCGGTCAATGCCAGCGCGCCGGTGGGCGTCCTGGGCAGCGGACAACAGGTGCCCAAGGGCAGCAATCCCAACAGCGTCACGCTTTCGCCGGATGAGTCGACCGCCTACGTCACTAACGGTGGCACGAACTCCGTCGCGGTTATCAGCCTAACGGGAAAGAAGCCGGTCGTTGCGGGGCTGATTCCCACGGGCTGGTATCCGAATTCGGTCAGCGTGAGCCCGGACGGTTCCACTCTTTATGTGGTTAACAGCAAGAGCGTGGAAACTCCGAATACGCAGAACTGCCGTTACATCAATAACGATCCTGGCGGCGGTTTCGGCTCGGCCTGTCAGACACTTTTTTCACAGGATGGCGCTGCTAACCAGTATGCCTGGCAGAACGAGTATTCCGGTTTCTTGACGCTGCCGGTTCCGAGTTCGACGCAGCTGGCGGCGCTGACCGGTCAGGTAGCGGAGAACAACGGCTTCAACTTCCAGCTGAGCGCCAACGACATTGCCACGATGACGTTCCTGCAACAGCAGATTAAGCACGTAATCTATATTGTGAAAGAGAATCGCACGTTCGACCAGATCCTCGGTGACCTGACCAATGGCGCGAACGCGGATCCGGACTACACGCAATTCCCCGCTTCGGTGACGCCGAACTTCCACAACCTGGCGACGGATTTTGTGACCTTCGACAACTTTGACGACAGCTCGATGGTCAGCATGGATGGGTGGCAGTGGTCGACGGCCGCGCGCGCTCTCGATATCAACGAGAAATGCGTGAAGGTCAACTACGGCAAAGGTGGCTGCCAGTACGACAGCGAAGGAACAGCCCGCAACATCAACGTTGCGATTACAGGGGTGGCTGCGCGGCAGGTCGAACAACCGTTATATCCGCCTGATCCAAACCTGTTGCCGGGAAATGCCAACGAAGTCGAAGCCGATGGTCCCCAGGGCGAACAAGGCTTGGGCTACATTTGGGACGCAGCAATCAAGGCGCACCTGACCGTACGCAACTATGGCTTCTACACTGACCTGGGTGCTTTCGAAGTGCGGAACATCTCTCCCTATCTCACCTCTCCTTGCACACAGAAGCCTCCGGTGCAGGTGGCGTGGCCGGCGCATACGGCGCTATTGCACAGGACCGACACATGTTTCCGTCCGTTCGATCAGAGCTTCCCGGATTTCTTCCGTTACCAGGAATGGTCGCGGGAATTCAACCAGCAGGTAAAGGCGAACAGCATGCCGAGCCTGACTTTGCTGCGCTACGACCACGATCACTTCGGGAGCTTTGGCAGCGCGAGTTTCGGTGTAAACACTCCGGAGTTGCAGATTGCCGACGACGATTATGCGGTAGGATTGACGGTCGACAAAATCGCCCACAGTCCTTATGCGAACAGCACGCTCATCTTCGTGATTGAAGACGATCCGCAGGATGGCGCCGACCACGTCAGCGGAGATCGCAGTCTTGCGTATGTCGTCGGGCCTTACGTGAAACAGGGTGCGGTTGTTTCCACTCCGTACTCGACGGTCAGCATGGTTCGGACGATAGAAGAAGTCCTGGGCCTGCCGCCGCTCGGCGTGCACGATGCGGGGGTTCCGCCGATGACGGACGCCTTCAACATCCAACAATCGGGCTGGACCTATTCGGCGATTCCGTCCGATTACCTGTACAACACGACTCTGCCGATTCTGCAAAAGAATGGGAAGCGGGGTAGCGTGCCCAAACCGACGCACGATGCCGCATGGTGGGCGGCGCAAACGAAGGGGATGGACTTCAGCAAGGAAGATCGGATTGACTCGGATAAGTTTAACCGGATCATCTGGAAGGGACTGAAGGGCGACCAGCCTTATCCGACTTTTCGCAAGTCAGGAACTCCACAACCCGACTCCAAGGTGGTCGGGCATAACGGCTCTGAATAAGTAAAAGAGGCTCGTGGCAAGTAATATACCGGCTGTCCTTTGTTATAAGGGACAGCCGGTTTTCTTTGAGCCGGTCGAGAGGGCTGCGATCTTCTCCGTACATCGGATTGAAATGTTTGGGTCGGATAGCGCTGGCCAATTGCTTCCGAGAAGGAGACGAAAAAACGAAAGGCGAAAACGTAGATGAAAAGTAGACGAGCTCAAAGGGCGCGAGATTTACAGGAGTTCTCCCACCTGTCGGCCAGTCTGAAGAAACAAGTCGGAAGAGGTTTCGGAAAGAAGTCGAGGCGGGTGGGCGCCCGCAAGGGCTGAAGCCCGATTTTGCTGATGCTACGGCAACGCAGCTAAAGCTGCGCCCTTTCAAAACAAGAGTGCTTCCAGCTGTTTAACGGTCTCGGACGCCGCGGAGTCGAAACGGTGCGGCTAGGGCACAAGAGTTTCCGTCAAACGATGAATCAGCACAAGGATCGCGCCGTATTTGACGGCAATGGCGCCCGTGAAAAGGAATAAAGAAAGAGTACAAGGCCAGGTCCAACGAAGACCGCGACGGGCCATGCGCCATTGAAGCAGGCGTTCGACTCGAAGGCCAACCGAGGATGAGCCATTCATGAGGCCACTAGCCAGAGCGGGCTCCGCCCACCGCTTCGACGCGCGGGAGAGTTTGATCAACGCGGCCGCCAAGTCGAGGGCGTTCTCACGATTGGTAACAGCAGCGTCGTCCGCAGCGAGTTCGGCCGCTTCGCGCCAGGCATGGTCGAGACTGCTCATTCCGGGGAAAGGGGTCGCGCTGATTAGAATTTTTTTCAGATTGTCGCGGGAACGCATGTGCCCCAACTCGTGCCGGACCGCAACCTGCAATTCGTCTTCATTGAGTAGAAGCGTTGCCACATCGGAGACCAAAACTTCAGGCTTGCGGATGCCAATCAGAATCAGCGCGGGCGCCCCCTTGGAAGCGCTCAGTGTGGGCACAGGGGCGTGGTCGGTGGGGCTCGCGGATTGCGATAACCACTGCGAGACGGCATGCTTTGTCTTCGCCTGAGCGCGAATCACGCGAAACAAACCGGCCGCGAGAATTAAGAGGGAACATGCGGCCAGGAGGAAGGTGGCGGCGTCTTCATCGAGAGACGCCCGCTCCATCAACCAGAAGGACGGGAAAGTGAAAAAAATGGTCACGATACTCGAAACGCAAAAAGAAACAATGCGCAGTCCGAAGAGGAAATTCGCAGAACCCAGAACAGAGTTATGCGGGTGACGAAGAAGGCCTCGCCATGCGGTTACTACCAGCAATGAGAGGGGGCAGTACACCATGCCGAAAAAAGCAAGGGAAACCAGAATTCCGCGCGCCGCAAACATTATCGCTGCTCCTGCTTCTTGAGGCGTAGTTCGGCGCGCTGGCGTTCTACCAGGCTCTGCAATTGGTCGAGCAGGCTCTCGTCGTGCGCGCCGACGGCCTCCACTAAATAGGAAAGGTGGAGAGCGGCATATTCCGATCCAAGGAGCTGCCGGACGCCGTTCATCGTAGTCGCACGTTCCGTTTCTTCGGGGCTGTATAAAGCCGAATATCGAAACGCCTTACCTTCGAGAACGCGGGAGAGAAGTCCTTTCCGAAATAGACGATCCATTGTGGTCATGATGGTGGAGTAGGTTTGCCAAATCGTGCCATCCTCGAGCACCTCGCGGACCGTCGCACTCCCTCGCGCCCAGATCGCGTTGTGAACCTGGCGTTCCAAGGGGCCGAGTGGTGCAGTTCCGGTAACTTCAAACGGATGGGGCGACATGATTTCGAATCGCAAAGCCGAGTAGGATCTTTCTCGTTTCAACAGAACTTTAACGGCCGAAGTGGGTTCCGTCAATTAGCCGGGCACAAATTTACCGAGCGTCAACAATCGCCGCAAGTGTCAGATGCGGAACGTATTATCGGTGATAGGAGGTTTTTCTTGAGGCATTCACGCGTTTGTCACATACGATTAACAAGTCGCGGTTAGTGTCCTTGATTTCCGGCCGTTATGCTCGATAAGACGTGCTGAGGATCGTCATTTTATGAAGCAAGACCAACCCACTTTTCGGTTTTTCCCAGTGATGTTGTTGAATGCCATGGTTCGATTGGGCAGCAAATTTTCAGGTGTCAATCGACGGGCGGTTGCTGCAGGGGCCGTGTTCTTGGCGTGCTGCCTGAGTATGAGCGCCCAAAACGTGGTGTTGACTGGTTCGCTGGGGGGCCGGGTCACGGACGAGAGTGGAGCAGCGGTGGCGAGGGGGGCAGTCACGTTGCATAACCTCTCGACCGGAGTGGAGCAATCCGCGGAAACAAATCATGCCGGACTTTACCGCTTCCCCGTGGTTATGCCGGGGAATTACTCCGTGAGAGCGAGCGTCAAGGGGTTTCGCGATGTCGAAGTTTTGTCGCGAGTGTTGGTGGGAAACACCACGTCACTGGATCTCAAGCTGCAGGTGGGAGCGAGTGCTGACACTGTCAAAGTAGTGGGCGAAACTTCCCTGTTGCGTCCCGAGGAATCTTCCGCCAGCACCGTCATCGACCGCTCTTTGATTCAGGAGTTACCGCTCAACGGGCGAAAATACACTAACTTCATGGTGCTCACGCCCAACACCAGCTACGACGGTGATACCGGCCTGGTGAGCATTGCCGGACAGCCGGGCGGCGAGGATTCCGGTTACGCCAACGGAAACGGTTCCACATACTTTAGCGTAGATGGCTCGAATGCCACTAATAACTATTTTGCCGACATCATCGGACGCAATCGCATCCCGTATTTGTTTGGTGAAGATTCGATTCAGGAGTTTCAAGTCGTTGTCAGCCCGTACACGGCTATCTATGGTGGTGGAGCGGGCTTCGTGACTGCAATTACGCATTCGGGTGGCAACGCGTTCCACGGCAGCGCGTTCTATTACAACCGTAACTCGGCGTTTGAGGCGAACGACGCTCTGGACAAAGCGGCCGGCAATCCAAAACCGGAAGATGATTTGCAGCAATTCGGTGCCGCTGTCGGCGGCCCAATTGTGCGCAATCATCTGTGGTTCTTTGCCGATTACGAGCAGCAATTGCACAATAATCCGATTGCGGTGATCAACCCTGCGTTATCAACGAATCCTTCGAATCTGGCGGCTTTGTTCAGTGCCCCTGGCGGTTTTAACATTGCGCCCGGAACTGTACTTCCTACGCCAAATGGAGTGTTACCCGTACCGAATGTCGATACTGACGCCGACGTCACGAATGGCCCCTCGGATCCATTGTTTCCCCTATACCTTCAGCAAGTATCGAACACCCTCAACGCGCTGAACTCCAACCTCGGAATCAAATCGAGAAAGGGCAATGATTGGGTGATCACGCCTCGGCTGGACTATCAGCCGACGAACCGAGACAGCCTGTTTCTTACCTTCAATGCGAACCGGTTCAATTCTCCCGGAGGCGTCATTCTTGACCCGACGGTCGGTAACTTTGGGACGCAAACTCTGGCGAATGCCTACGTCCGAACCTACCAGGGTACGCTGGGATGGACGCACACTTTTTCTTCCAACGTGCTGAACGAGTTTCACGCCGGCACCTCCCAGGATAGCGAGACCGCGACGCCAACCGGTTCGGCTGGCAACACGCCTACGGTGGTTTTGGATAGTCCCGCCGCTTTCATTCTGGGCAACGCTCCTTTCTCGATCGGTAGAGTTTTTGAAAGACAGTATTCCTTCTCCGATCGAATCGATTACGTGATCGGCAAGCACACCCTGCAATTCGGTTTTGATTACAACCGTACATGGGATGCGGACACCAACGATGGCGGCGCCGATCCCAACGAAGCGATCGACTTCGGATCGCCCCTGGGTCTCTATGAATTTTCCAGTCTGGAGGATTTTGCGCTCGGAGAGTACAACAATTTCAACCAGGCTGCGGGGAATCCGACCTTCTCATTTGGCGTGCCTTATTACGGATTTTATGTGCAGGATACATTCCGCGCGTTGCCGAAGTTGACGCTGGAAATGGGCTTGCGCGAGGACTTCCAAGTCTTCCCGCAGCCGGCGGAAAATCCGGCCTTCCCCTTGACCGGGCAGTATCCCAACCAGTTTAAGCGGGTTGCCCCACGCTTCGGATTCGCATGGCAGCCCGAAGCGAAAACGGTGGTCCGCGGGGGCTTCGGTCTGTTCTACACCAACATGAACGGCCTGAACTACCGCAACGCCGTGATCTCGAACGGCCTGGCGTCGCAGCAGGTGGAGGCAAACTCCAGCTATGTCTCAGGCGCGCCGAACGATCCATCCTCGACTTATCCGGTGTTTCCAACTGTTCTACAACCGACGGACTCGCTGTTCGCCACCTCTCCGGATATTTCGCTGGTTTCTCCGCAGTTCCGCGTGCCTTATATCGAGCAGGCAAGCTTGCAGATTGAGCGAGAGATTTTCGAAAACACGACGCTAACACTGGGCACCATGTGGAATCACGGTGTGCACTTAATTTCTGGCACCGCCTATGACGCGAACTTGGAGCCGTTGCAGGGCACGACGACTTACATCTTCCCCAGCGGGAGTACCGTCGTGTTGCCGAACATGGATAGTGGCCTGCTTACCGACGGCCGCATCAGTTCCTCCTTCGGCCAAATTCAGGAGCTCATCAGCCCCGGGCAAAACTACTACAACTCTTTATTCGTGCAGTTGCAGCATCGTGTGTCGCAAGGTTTTTCGGTGCAATTTGGCTACACCTACGCGAAGAGCATCATGCTCGATGGCATGGATTTCAACAATCAATTCGACTTCAGCAACACTCATGCTCCCTCGTTGTTAGATCAGCGTCACCGCATCACCTTCGCGGGAGTCTATCGCCCCCGTCTCGATCAATTCACCACGTCTGATGCGGGACGCAAGTTCCTCTCAGACTGGACCCTGAGCAGTGTGATGGAGTTTTCCTCCGGCCGTCCCTACGCGGGACTTTTGGCTCCTGCGCCCAGCGGTGACAACCTGAACGACACCGCCTTCAACCAGGACACGGCGAACACGGCGGGCGGCATCAACGGCGCTGGCCCGACGCCAGGGATCGGTCTGAATTCTTTCTACGGCCCATGGTTGGAGAGGATCGACGTAGGACTGGCGCGCAGCTTCGAAGTCCGGGAAGGCAAGGAACTGCAATTCCAGGTGCAAGCCTTCAATCTGTTCAACCACGCGAACTACTACGTGCAAAATGGAAATGGCGTCAACCAAATTCAATACAACCCCGTCGGCACCAACTGCGGTGACGGCGTGACGCCGATCCAGACCTGTTATCTGGTGCCGAACTCGGGCCCGGGCAATTTTGGGTCGCTTCAGGAAATCAGCCCGAACGGTCTTCCGCGAGCATTGCAGTTCTCCGCAAGATTCACGTTCTGATTTTCGGCCGCGTATTGAATCGCGGAGAAGGCTCGAGATGCGATAGCCTGCCAAGGGCTGCGCCGCGCCTGAAATACTAAGTACAAAACCCTCGAAAAACGACGATTATCCACAGCTTTTGCCGCTCACAGCGCGGCTTTTGGGCTTATACTTCGCACGCGCAGCAATGCGCGCAAGGAGACTCCCCCAAATGAACAAAGCACTTGAGGTCCTGCTCGTAGTTGTGGCGTTGGTCGGTTTGTACAGCGCATTTCCGACAACCATATCGGGTCCGAATCATTCGTCCGCTCAAGCACAACAGAGTGTCGTGGTTGCGGATGGGAGCGATCCGATGCCGTTGTGCCGCGCGAAACGCTGCACCCAATAAAGCTTTCCGCAGCATTGAAGAGTCTGAGACGGGGCCGCCGAAAAATACATTGCACAGCGGTCGAGGGATAGGTATGCTTGCGAAAAGTTACAGGTCCTCAAGCGATGAATTGGTTATCGTACGCAAGCTGGATCGCGGGTCCGCTGTTGCAGATCACGCTTCTGATCTTCATGGTGCGCCGCAGTTACAACGTGGCGTTCCCAAGATTTTTTTCCTACATCCTCTTTCAGATTCTCAAGTCGGCATGCTTGTTCGTGCTCTATCGCTACTTTCCGGACAGCTATTTCGACGCGTATTGGACCGGGAACGCGATCAGCGTGATTCTTGCAGTAGCGGTGATGGATGAAATATTGCTGAGCCTCTTCAAGGAGTATGGGGGGATGCAAAGTTTAGGAACGACCATATTCCGATGGTCGTGCGGCTTGCTGCTGCTGGTGGCTTGCCTGGGCGCGTTGTCGAGCGGTGAAGTGGGCGGAGACAGAATCGTGGCGGCGGTGTTTGCCTTTGATCGCAGCATGAGACTGATGCAGGTTGGACTATTCCTGCTCTTGATTCTGCTCAGCCGTTTCCTGAAGAACAGCTGGCGACAACCTGTGTTCGGGATCGCGTTGGGATTCGGAGTCTTTGCCAGCGTCGAACTGATCCTGGTAAGCGTGGTGATGCGGTTTGGCGACGGGCAGGGCGCGCTCATCAGCTTGCTCAAAAGCACGGCGTACAATGCAGTGACCCTGGTCTGGATCGGCTATCTGAAACAGCAACCCCAAATGGTGCCGGCGGTTGAGGCAACTGGCACGGCGTATACGAATGATTTGGCGTTGGCCGCCGGTTGGGATCCGGACGCCGGTTTTATGTTGAGGGTGGAACAAGCCGTGGACCGCGTCTTATCTCGCAGCGATTGGCCGAGACCAAGTACATCCGGAACTCGGATTGTCAGCCGCAAACCCAATCCCGAAGAGGGCAACTAAGAACCTACTTCCCGCCAGTGTACCAACGATGAAGTCTACAGTTCAGCAGTTACGCAGCGAAGCAGGATGGCCTCCTGAGGAGGGCGAGGTCATCTCGTTTAAATCCTCGACCGCGCTTGAAACAGCAACCCTCAAGGAAGTGCGTTGGGGCTTGGTGTGGCGAGACTTCATTTTGGAAGACGGACGAGTGATTCCGGAGCACCGGGTCTCGGGCTGTCCCCGGCCGCAGGTCTGGCGGAAGATCGATGAAGTCACCGACTCCGAGCGGGAAGAATGTGAGGGAAGGCTGCTTTCGATGGCGGGAATCGGCCTCGATCCGCGCGAACGGGACCAGCCATTTTGGGCGGAACTGAACCAGTATCTCGCCTACACCTACCTCAGATACAAGGGTAAAGTGAGTGTCCCGGAGCTACCGCGCTGACGCCGCGACGGCGCATTTTAGAATCCTGCCGAGATCAGGAACGAGGTTTGGCGGTATGACGCTATCCGATGAAGAAACGGGAGATCAGCAGGCTTGGAGAACTCTCTCTGAGGCTGGCTTGGTGGAAATACGCCTGGAAGAGTTTGGGGAAAAGATTCGCGACGTCAAGCGTCTGGTGACGGTTCGCCTGCGTGAATTGCTGGATCTGGATACCAGTATTCAGGAACGCGAGTCGGCGGCGTACGCGCTAGGAACATTAAAAGGCCTCGAGCTCAAGGTGCAGGCCAGTGTCCCTGAGCCGCCCGACCCGTCGGAAAGCTGAACCTGCATCGTCGACGCGTATAAGGCCTTAGCACACGGATCTAGTATAGAGAAGGACGAGACGATCCACCCAGCAGAGAAGTATTCATGTTGAAGACGGTGTGATCGCCTTCGTTGCCTCCCCATGCGAACAGGATCGAAACCATGGGAAACCCTCCCGCACGCAGCGTAAGTCCAGTCGCGAAACTATGTTTCAGGTGATCGAAGCCGAGATCTCCGCGTGTAAGTGCGACTCTCCCTTGATCGGCGAGGAAGCGAAAACCGAACGGCCCCCAGATCGAATGCTCGAAGTCTTCCTGGAGCAGCAGAACGTTGGGAGCGCGGAAGCGATAGTCCTGATAACTCGCCAGCGACGACTGACTGTCTATATCGGATCCTCCGAGTGTCTGCTGAAAATAGAAAGGTACGGTGCTCGAGCCCGAGGCAATGGATTCGGAAACC
>Ga0302156_10001116_pt1 | contig 24425 bp, 19 predicted proteins | sample I_Bog_N3_2_FD_193503 | JGI IMG/M metagenome (GOLD analysis project Ga0302156, IMG submission 193503) | Peat permafrost microbial communities from Stordalen Mire near Abisko, Sweden - I_Bog_N3_2 | ecosystem: Environmental > Terrestrial > Soil > Wetlands > Peat | place: Sweden: Abisko, Stordalen... | reverse complement strand
CGCGGACATTGGCTCCATTCGCTTCTTGAACAGGTCGTGAACCGCGGTTCCTCCCGGAGGGAGGAGACGAGAATAGCCCAGGGTGTAGCAAAGCGAAACCCTGGGAACGAGTTCAAGTTGGAATGTACCGCCCCGTCGGGGCCGTGAGAACCCTGCTCACGATCCCGATCTCTGTTCATGCAAACACCCTGGGTGGAGGGCCGCCGCGTGTGCCTATCCCTTTGCAAACATCTGCTTGATGCCCCGCAGCGCCTGCCGCGTCCGCTCTTCGTTCTCGATCAGCGAAAACCGCACGTGTCCGTCGCCGTAATCCCCAAACCCAATCCCCGGCGAAACGGCAGTTTTGGCCTCGCTCAGCAAAATCTTTGAGAACTCCAGCGACCCCAGCCTGCGGTACCGTTCGGGAATCTGCGCCCACACAAACATGGTTGCCTTGGGTAGCGCCACTGGCCAGCCCAGCTTGTTCAGGCCCTCCACCAGCACATTCCGCCGCAAGCGATAGTTCTCGCAGATATCGTGAACGCACTCCTGCGGACCCTCCAGCGCATGAATCGAAGCCACCTGGATCGGCGTGAAGGTTCCGTAGTCGAAATAGCTCTTCAGCCGCGCCAGCGCCGCCACCAGTACCGGATTGCCCACCATGAAGCCCACGCGCCAGCCGGGCATGTTGTAGCTCTTCGACAGCGTAAAGAACTCCACCGCAACCTCTTTGGCGCCGGGAACCTCCAGCACGCTGGGCGGCTTGTACCCGTCGAAGGCGATATCGGCGTAGGCCAGATCCTGGATCAGGTGGAAGCCGTACTGCTTCGCCAGCTCCACCAGCCGCGCCAGAAACGGCAGCTCCACGCACTCGGTGGTCGGGTTCGACGGAAAATTCACGATCAGCGCTTTGGGCCGAGGCACCATGCGCGGAATCAAGTCCTCAAGCTGCGCCAGAAACTGCTCGCGGTCATGCACCGGCACGCTCACCACGTGCGCTCCCGCGATCACCGGCCCATAAATATGAATCGGATAGCTGGGGTTGGGCACCAGCACCGTGTCGTTCGAGTCCAGAATGGCCAGGCACAGGTGGGCAATGCCCTCCTTGGAGCCGATGGTGACAATGGCCTCGGTCTCCGGGTCCAGATCCACGTCGTAGCGGGTCTTGTACCAGTTGCAAATGGCCTTGCGCAGCCGCGGAATGCCACGCGAGACCGAATAGCGGTGGGTCGCGGGCTTCAGCGCCGCCTCCACCAGCTTGTCCACGATGTGCTTGGGCGTTGCCCCGTCGGGGTTGCCCATCCCGAAGTCGATGATGTCTTCGCCGCGGTGCCGCGCGGAGCGCTTCATACCGTCGGTGATGTTAAAAACGTAAGGCGGGAGACGCTGAATCCTGCTGAACTCTTCCATGCGTAAAGTGTACTATCTACGGGAAACAAAAGAGGAGCAGAGCCAGCCGGACAATCTGGTCGAGCCTTACTGCCATGCATCGGCATCGCAGTTTGACACTCATGCGAAAAACACGGGCGGGGCACGGATCGGTTTTCACGAAGATAGTGGTCAGTGTGTTGCGTTGACGGTGGTTTCAGCGTGGGCGAGAACCAGCGCGGAGTGCGCGGCGGCCTGCTCGTAGTAATGAACGAAGCGCTGCGGCTCCGCGGCTTGATAAGACCCAAGGTTGTGCGCCCAACGATAGCCCACGGGCTGATAAACGAGTTCGGCAGTCACCCGAAGGGGACCGGGGGCGCCGATGGCTAGGTCGTAGTGCGTGGTGCTGGAGCCTGCCGTAAAGTCAGGATCGATGGCAGCTTCGCCTTCGACCGCGATGTCGTGCGGAGCGGTCTTTTTGTCAAAACCGGCAGGGAGGATGCGGTTGTCCTTGAGGTATTGCGTTGCGGTGAGCAGGCCAGTGGTGACGTGGCTCTGGCTGTCGCCGAGAATGGGCTCGAAGATCTGCACCTGATCGGCCGTCGTGATGCGGCTGAAGTGCGGCGAAAAACGTGTGGGGTCGGCGTCGTTTGCATTCCCGGCGATGGAGCCGTCGGCGTTGAGCTTGCCGGACTCGAAGACAATGCGGCCATCCCCGGCGGTCACCACGACGTGGAGCCAGGCGCGGCGCGAAGGGAAGGCCGTGGGCAGCTTGTGACCGGTCAGGTTTTCAACGCGCACTGCAAAAGAGAGCTCGCTGTCTTCCAGTGATGCGGGGCCGAGAGTCACGCGCGCCGACTGCGATTGCAGGAACGCCGTGGCGCGCGCAGTGGCGGCTGTTAGTTCGGCTGGCTGCGCGGTGACAGCAAGCTCGTCGCGATGCGCGCCAAGCATGCCTTCCATCAGGAAGTTGGCGCCGGTGAAGGTGTGGCGGCGGACGCCGTCGCGCGGCTGACCCAACAGGGATGAAACGGCTACCGCCTCGCTCACCGCAGGCATATGGCACTGCTGGCAGGTCTGTTTGTCGCGATAGTCGCTATGAAGCCACTCAAGATAGGGCATCTGCTCCGGGAGCTGGCCGATTTGCTTGCCGTCGGGGCCGATCGCAGTGGTGTAAAGGGTATGGCAACTGCCGCACAAGCCCGCATCGCGCATATGATCGGCCTGCACAGGCGCGTATCCCGTGGCTAGAACGTGCGCCCGCACCACGTGATCGGGATCGGCTGCGTAAGGACCGAATACGGGCCGCGGATGCACTCCGGGCGGTGCTATGGCAAAATTGCCGCTGTAGGTTGCGGGCGTGCCCAGGCCGGTCGCTTGAATCTGATGGCAGACCGCACAGGAGACACCGTCGGCCGCGGCCGCGCTCCCCTGGTGATCCGCGCTCAGCGGCAACCGGTTGAATACCTCGGTTCCGCGGCTCTGCGGCTTGTCTTGAAGGCGTTGCATCGGCATGTGGCAACTGGCGCAGTCGGTCTGGATGGCGGCGCTTGACTCCGAATGCTCGAGAACCTCACGGCGCACGCTGCCCTGCCAGTAGGGGTCGCGCGCGGAGTTGGCCATGATGCTGGCGCCCCACTCCACACCGATTGAGACGTCTTCGCCCTTGGATGTTTTGAGGTGATTGTGGCAGGTAGTGCAGCGGTCCGAGGTACGGAAATCCTGGGAAGGGTCGTTTTGCGCGGCCGCTTGAATACCGGCGGCATTCGCCAGCGCAAAGCTGACAATAGCTCCCATCGTAGCCAATGAAAAAAGCGGCGAGCGGTGCTTCATCTCCATCCCTCCGGAATCGGTCATCGGCTCCGGCACTTAATCCCTTGGCCGCGATGCCGCGCCGAGCGCTTCATATCGTCGGTGATGTTAAAAACAAAGGCGGGAGACGCTGAATCCTGCGGAACTCTTCCTTCGCATTAGTTTAAGGTAATCGGGGCAGGCACGGCACTCCGCGGCGGTTGCACGTCCGATTTCCGATTGCAACCCGCAGCATTTTGGTGGCGCTTAAGATTCGAGATTACTGTGCGCCTCCAGATCGAGATCCTCCCAGATATTCGGCCAATCTGTCTTTAGTTTCCTTTGGCCTTGTGGGCTAACAAAGTGGATTCCAAAGTTTGCCCAACTCATGGATCCCTCGAAGAATTGTTGTGCACTTCGGAGCTCATGCTCCACGATAAGACTGGAAAAATCTGCACAGGCCCAGAAGTCCTGCGATTGGTAATATTTGAGCTGCTCCAAGAACCCGGAGCCAGCACCGCAGACATGATCCGTCATCGCTGGTTGGAGAGGGGACCTTCGATTGTGCTCATATGAGTCCTGCGCCAGCATCCAGAGCAGTACGATCAAGGAATAGACAGTTTTGCCACGGCCGATACAAATTACGATCTCAGCTCGGTGCACCATTGCCTGCGCCATGTAGTAGGCAGCAATCTCGGGGAGTTTCTCTGGTGCAGGACTATCCTCTCTAAATTGAGATGGAGTGGCTAAGTCAAGCCCCGGAAAGCCGTTCACAACCAATTGATATGTGTCTAGACTGAGACCGTGCTTGGCCCGAGCGACATAATGCCTGAAGGCATGCATGTATTGCTCACGTTGGCTTAGCATATCGAACACCGGCTGGCCGACCAGGATCTGGTTGCCGTCTGCGGCGCTCATTACTCGTTGAGCAAGATTGATACCGGCACCTGCGATATTTTGATTCCCGTTTACATCCGTTATCAAGTTGTCGACATTTGAGTTTATTCCGACACGAATTTTAAACCTTCTCTGTTCGTCTTTGGCAACCGTATTGTGTTTCTCTATTCCTTCGAGTAGTGAAAGGGCCATTTGAATATGAATATCGTATGGGTCATCGATGCCTAGGAGAACGAGACAGATCCCATCACCCGTGGGCAGGAGAATCCGGTCTTTGTCATCAATTTTGTGCTTCGCAATGACTTCAAGAACGACAAAGTTGAGAACGCCAATGAGTTCCGTTTGTGCCTCAACACTCCGGTTGTGTGTGAAACCCACTATGTCAAGAAAGATGTACTTCGCGGACTTGGTCACGGTCTCCGACAATGCCAGACGCTCCTCTCCCGAACATTCAGATTAGAAACGCAATGGAAACAACCGGTTCTATGGGGCCAGTATATCGCCGTTCGGTTCCTAGGAGACGCCAACCGCAGAATTTATACTCAATGACAACATGAGCAATTTCCTGCCCGTAGACGAACAGATGGACCTGCTTGAGAAGGGCGCGGCGGAGATCATCCGCGTCAGCGACCTGCGCGAGCGTCTTGAAGACAGCCGCAAAACCGGACGCCCCCTGCGCGTCAAAGCCGGATTCGACCCCACCGCGCCCGACCTGCACCTGGGACACACTGTGCTCCTGCGCAAGCTGCGCCATTTTCAGCAGTTGGGCCACACTGTCATCTTCCTCGTCGGCGACTTCACCTCCCTCATCGGCGATCCGAGCGGGAAAAATGTGACGCGGAAGCAGCTCACACGGGAGCAGATCGACGAGTTCGCTCTCACGTACCAACAGCAGGTCTTCAAGATCCTCGATGCTGACAAGACCGAGGTCCGCTACAACTCCGAGTGGCTTGGCAAGCTTGGCTATGAGCAGACCATCCGCCTCGCGTCCCACTTCACCGTCTCGCAGATGATCGAGCGTGACGAGTTCCACAAGCGCTTCCAGGCCGAGCAGCCCATCGGCCTCCACGAGCTGCTCTATCCCCTCATGCAGGCCTACGATTCCGTCGCCCTAGAGTGCGACGTCGAGCTCGGCGGCACCGACCAGCGCTTCAACCTCGGCGCCGGCCGGGAGCTCCAGCGCCACTATGGCCAGAAGCCGCAGATCATCCTCATGACGCCGATCATCGAGGGCCTCGATGGCGTGCAGAAGATGTCCAAATCTCTCAATAACGCCATCGGCATCAACGAGCCGCCCGCCGAGATGTACGGCAAGCTGATGAGCATCTCCGATGCGTTGATGTTCAAGTACTATGTCTTCCTCACCGACCTGCGCCAGTCAGAAGTGGACGCCCTCGAAGCCGAAGTAGCCGCCGGCAAGCTGCACCCCATGGAAGCCAAGAAGCGCCTCGCCCGCACCATCACCGCCGGCTTCCACGGCGAAGCCGCCGCCCAAACCGCCGACGAAAACTGGGCCAAGATGTTCCAGCAGAAAGAAACCGCCGAAGACCTCGAAGAGGTCGCCATCGCCTACGCCGATGTAGCCGGACCGGAGCCAAACCAGATTCGTCTCCCAAAACTCCTTGTGCAACTCGGGCTCGCCGCATCAGGCGCGGAAGCCAACCGAAAGCTCGCCGAAAAGGCCGTCAAGCTCGACAGTGAGCTTGCCACCAATGCACTCATTCCACTGTCAGCCGTACCCGCACGTATCGTCGTCCGCCTCGGCAAGCGTGCCAAGGTTGCCGTGATCAGCTGAGCCGGAACGTCGTAGACTTGAGATCAAACTCAGGAGATCGTTCATTGGACCGTCGCAGTTTCATCCTCCAGGCAAGCGCCACTGCGGCTGCCGCAGGCATGTGTAGCCTGACGAAGGCGCAGTCCTTGCCGGCTGCGTCGGCGGAGTTGACGCTCAGCGAGGAGCCAGGAGCCCCGCGTGTTCCGTTGACCTATTCGGGCTTGAGCTATGAGCTGGCGCAATTGACCGATCCGCAGTTTTTCTCCGCCTCCAATCGCGATCTCGTCGCATATTTCCGTCTTCTCAGCCCGCACGGAGTCTTGCGCGTCGGCGGCAATAGCAGCGAGTTTTGCTGGTTCAAGGCCAATGCCTCCACGCCAGCGCCTCAGTTGCACGTGCCCACCGGCAATCTCACGGCGAACTGGATGCCGCACCGCCTCTTTGCCATCGCGCCGGAGGCGATCGACGAGCTGGCAGGCTTTCTCCGGGCCACGGGTTGGCGGCTCATCTACGGCCTCAACTTTGGCAACAGCACGCCAGAGAGGGCGGCCATGGAAGCGGCTTATGTGGCGCAAAAGGTGGGTGACCAGCTTGATTTTTTTCAGATCGGCAACGAGCCAGATTTCTATCGCGATGCCAACAACGGCACCCGCCCGCCCAATTGGGACTTTGCCGACTATTTGAAGGAATGGACAGGTTTTGCGGAAGCCATTGCCGCTAAGGTGCCGGGAGCACGCTTCGGCGGGCCGGACGTGGGCGCTTCTTCCAACTGGGTCACGCGGTTTGGCGCGGAATTGCCGGCAACCATCGGTTCCCGGCTGGTGGCACTGACAGGTCACTATTATGCTGAGGGACCGCCGAACGATCCGCGGGTGACGACGGCGCGGCTGCTCGGTGGCAATCCCAATATTCCCGCCGAAATGAAGCGGATTGAAGAAACGGCACGTTCGCGTTCCGTGGTCTATCGCATGACCGAGGGCAACTCCTGCTACCGCGGCGGAAAACCGGGCATGAGCAATGCCTTTGCCGCCGCGCTGTGGGCAGGGGACTATATGCTGCAACTGGCCAGCCTGGGGTGCGCGGGCGTCAACCTGCATGGCGGCAGCAGTGCCTTTCTCAGCGCCAGTCTTGGCGACCATACGCCGGGCATGGACGTTGCAAAGACTCCGCAGACCGTGCGCAGCGGATTTTATACGCCCATCCAAAGCGAACCGGACCGCGAGCCCAAGGCCATGCCGGTCTTCTATGGCATGTTGCTGGCAAACCAGCTTGCAGGCGATGACATGCTCAATGTGCAGGTCAACATGCAGGGCGTGAATGCCACAGCCTACGCCTCAAAACACAATCGAGGATTCAAGGTAGCCATCTTCAACAAGGATGAATCCCGGCCGCTCGACCTCTCGATTCTCGCCCCGCGCAGAGTTCGAGCCGCAACCGCCTGGAGAATGCAGGCCCCTGCCCTGGACTCGACCGAGGGAGTAACCCTGGCCGGCGCGCAGATCGAGGCGCACGCACAATGGAGTCCTAAGATCGCAGAGCCCATAGCGACCCAGCATGGAACCCCGCGCATCCATGTTCCCGCCGCCTGTGCCGCTCTCGTGTTCTTGAGCTAAGGCAACAGCGGAGGGAGCAGAGGCGGGGTACCTACCATGTGGGTCGAGGCCTCTGAAACCGCTCGCAACAAAGGCGGCTTTAGCCGCGGGCCTTTCACTTATGCCGCAGGCAATTCCGCTTCCACCATATCCGGCTCGGTCCACAGAATGATGGATTGAGGTAGGCTCCAAATGACGGTCAACAACAACCAAAGCAGTGGCTCACGTACATTGGGGGCCTGCGGTATCTGCTGGTACACAACTGCGAGAAAGCCGAATAATGCAACCCCACGCATCACGCCGTAGGCCTTGTAATGCGCGTCATTGCGCAGCTTGATGTCACGTTCATCCAGTGGGCGATCTTCCTTGGTCCATTCCCGGTTGCCGGGGTCCCGCAGGGTCTTGACTGTGTTCTCCAATAGTTCAGGACGCTCAGAAGATCTCCCTAGAAAGTCACGAACAGGCCCGCTGGGTCGAGTGCCACCCAGAAATCCGAGCAGGAATGGGGTGATCCAAATGCCCAAGAACCAATAGTCGCGGATCAAATGATTGGGTTCTCCGATTAAACGCGAAAGAAGCGCTAGTAAAGCGAGAACGACTGCCCAGTAGCCAACCACCAGCCATCGCCGGGTGCGGCGGGTTGCCAGATGAATTCCCCAAAACGTTCGTTTGTTGATCATGGCTGCGGTTCCTCCACATCCGGCTCGGTCCACAGCAGTATGGCTTGAGGAAGGGATAGAAAAGGATGTATTCGACGATGAGCAGTCCATAGATCAGATGGTCGAAGAACGCGGCAGGGGGCGCGAACCCATCCCTCTGCATCAACGGCGGGTTGCCGTTCTTAAGATAGGCGACGAGGAAGGTCGTGATCACCACCATGCCCAGATACCGGTAGGCCATCTCGTGAGCACTGTCGCGACGCCTAACCTCACGCTCATCGCTACAGAATTCGCGCTCATCCGTGATCTTCGGTATCGTTAACTCTGCAAGCCGTGACCAGGACGAATTCGGATTCTTGACATAGCGGGCGCGCACCTCGTTGCCGAGAAAGGGTTTAATCATCCCTTTGCCCCCGGCACCTAAACCGCCGAGCACCAGACTTCTAACGTATGAAGCAGAAATAATGATCAGTGTTGGGCTTACCACGTGCCAGTGATCCAAGAACCAACCAGCACTCATTAGAGCCGCGAATCCAGAATAAAACAGTACGACCAGTCTGCGGCGGCGAACCTGCGAAGCCATGTTGAAGTGTTTGCCGAAAAGTACAAGATCGGTTTTCATTTTGATTCCTCTGTTTCGAGTGCAAACCCCTGCGCAGGCTTGACTCTGCCCATCCCATACACTTGTTCGCTCAGCGGTTGCAACGGCCGCTTCGAGAAGATTGCCTCAACCGGCAGCCCAAAATACTCGCCCAGCGACAGCGCCAGCTTCAGGCTGGGGCTGTAGTCCCCGCGCTCCAGAAAGCCGATGGTTTGGTAGTTCACGTCCATGGCATCGGCCAGTTCCTGGCGGCTGATGCCCCGCTCGGCCCGCAACACCGCAATGCGGTTGTAGAGACCGCTCTCACCGGGTGGTTTCTGGGAGTCGTTGTTCATTTTCTAAATATATTGTTGTGTAATTCAAACATTTTGTCAAGATAAGAAATATAAATCGGCGAGCGGAAAGGTTCGATCCTGGCTCCACCACCTCCGTCTTCTTCCGTCAAGATGGTCGTTCATGACCTCGCGGGGCGCCCTTCGTCTCCTACCTTCTCAGGAGACGAAGGGCGCCTCATCGTTGCAGCGCTCTCTGGCGGGTTTATGGGACGTACGGCCAGCCGTCGGAGGTCCAACTGAGAGTGTTCAAGCCCAGCGTAGGCGTGCCGTTGTTGTTGCCATCGTAGTAGTGGTAGACCAGAATCGGGCCGCTGCTGCCGGTGAGGATGCTCTGCCCGCCGGGCCCAAAGATGTTCGAGTGAGCGCTCAGAACGATGGTGCCACCGCCGTTCAGCATATTCAAACCGCCGCGGTCCAAATACGGCCCGGTCACGCTGCTCGAACGGCCCACCAGGATGTGGTAGGTGCTGGCAACGCCATCGCAGCAGCCGTCGATCGACACAAACAGGTAGTAGAAGCCGTTGTAGTAGTAGACGTAGGAGCCTTCCTCACCGTTGGGCCGCTCCGCCAGGTGGTACACGGTCGTGTTCGATGTGGATTTCAGGCCGGTGGTGGCGTTGAGTTCGATCATGTAAATGCCGTCAGACCACGAACCGAACGACATCCACCAGTTTCCGCTGGTGTCCTCAATGATGCTTGGGTCGATTGCGTTGTAAGGACTCGAGTCCGTAGACCCAATGACAACACCTTTGTCGGCCCATGCGGTGCTTTTGGCGCTGGAGGCAGTGGCCAGCCCGATATCCGCCGTATGCGTGGTTCCAGACGGACCCGGAACCGCGTAGTACTGGAAGTACGCGCTGTTGTGGTAAACCACGTCGGGCGCCCATTGGTCCGGAGTGCCGCCGTGGAAGGTGGTTTGCCAGGCGGGAATCGGATCAAGCGCTTCACCGTCGCTTGTCCAGGTTGTCAAGTTGCTTGAGGTGGCCAGCGTGTTGTGGGTTCCATAGAGCCAGTAGACGCCGCTGGTATCTTTAATCGCCATGGGATCGTGTACATAGATGCCCGAGCCCGACACGCTATTGGGACTGTTGTAGGGGCTGGTTCCCGTATTCACCAGGGTCCATTCCTGGCAGGTGCAACCGGTGTTCGACCACTGATCGATCTTGGCAGTGTCCGAGGTGCCGGCGTTCGCCACTTCCAGGTAAAGACCGCTATTAACGTTCTTGATGTAGTAGCCGGCGGAGCCGGAGATGACCTCCCACAGATGATCCGAAGTGCCGCTGTCGGCCCATTGCACGATCTGCGCGCCGTCGGCAGTCGATGCGCCGGAGACGCCAAGCACCTGGTGGGTGAGCATGTTCTCGATGTTGTATTCATTATTGCCCATGGGGACAAAGTGCCACAGGTGATCAGTGGTTCCGTTGTCGGCCCACTGGACCGCGTCCGCGCCCGCGGTCTGGCTTGCTCCTGAGATGCCCAGAACCAGCTTGCTGTTTACGTTCTCGAGTTTGTATTCGACACTATCGCTCATCGCGATCTGCGCATGGGCGATAGCAGGCAGGGTGGCCAAAATGGCCATGCATGTCACAAGACGCTTCATCAATGCCTCCGATGGCTTCGGGTTGGGGGAGGGGTTGGAGCGGGTCAGGTCAAGCGGCAGATCGGCGTGCTCTCTTGCATGGGCAGGAAAAGCGGGCGGATTTGTGGGTACCAGAACTCGTTAGGTATGGGAAACAGTCTCTGGGGCAGTTCTTCAGGATGGATCCCACTGGCAGGGTCCAGATGCAGAGAGCGTTTACCAGCTCTCACTAAATTCCTATGAGACAGGAGACTAATCACATCGGCTGCTCACTGTCAATCTATTTCTATCATGTAGTTTGTAAGCCAAATTCCACTTCAACGCGAAGATGGCAGGGCTGTTACCTCGCTAGGTAAACGTTTTCTATTAATTCCAAGAACAGCCTTCTGACCGAGCACTCGGCCTGTTTCCTAAATGACCGCCCCTCAGGCAGCAAAAAATGAACATAAGAACCATCCCGCGCCAGAAAGCCATGAAAAAGCGGAACTGGCACTGGCATGCGTTAAACTGCTCTCCATGATTCATGATGGCAAGAGCCGCAAACTTCCCTTCGACCCTGCCGAGGCAGTGGCGCACCTGCGCGCCAAAGACGCCAAACTGGGCGCTCTGATTGACCGCGTGGGCGCATTCGCTCTGCGCCTCGACGCTCTCCCGTCGCCCTTCGAGTCGCTGCTCGAGTCCATCCTCTACCAGCAGTTGCACGGCAAGGCCGCGGCCACCATCCATCGCCGCGTGCGCGAGTACTTCAAAGGCGACCCCGCGCCGCAACTACTGCTGGACACGCCGGACGATCCCCTGCGCGCTGCCGGCGTCTCTGGCAACAAGATCAAAGCGCTGCGCGACCTTGCCGCCCGCACCCTCGATGGCACAGTGCCCACCCACGCGGCCATCCTCAAGATGACCGACGCGGAGATCGTCGAGCGGCTCACGGCGGTGCGCGGCATAGGGCCGTGGACGGTCGAGATGCTGCTGATCTTCCGCATGGGCCGGCCCGATGTGCTGCCCTCCACAGACTACGGTGTGCGCAAGGGGTTCGCGCTCACATTTCAACGGATCCCAAAGACGCGGCCGCTGGAGGCCAGCGATCTTCCCAAGCCCGAGGTGCTGCTCAAAAGGGGAAAACGCTGGGCGCCGTTCCGCTCTGTGGCCAGTTGGTATCTGTGGCGAGCCTGCGATCTGGCCAAGGGCACAGCGCCCGCGGGCCGTTCGAGCTTAGAATAATGACACACAGCCGGAATACTTTTTAGAACTGCCGGTGCGAATTCTTTGTGATGCCGGTACTGGAACGGAAGGCTCATGGGCTCAGGAAATCGGTTTGTCTGCATTCACGGTCACTTCTACCAGCCGCCGCGCGAGAACCCGTGGCTTGAGACGGTAGAGACGCAGGAGACCGCCGCGCCCTATCACGACTGGAATGAGCGCATCTGCGCGGAGTGCTATGCCACCAACGGCGCGGCGCGCATCCTGAATGTCAAGAACCTCATTACGCGCATCGTCAACAACTACGCGCGCATCAGTTTCAACTTTGGGCCCACGCTGCTCAGCTGGCTTAAGGAGAATGCGCCGCGCACCTATCGCATGATTCTGGATGGCGAGCGGCGCAGCCGCAAGACCTTTGGCGGCCACAGCTCGGCCATGGCGCAGGTTTACAACCACATCATCATGCCGCTTGCCAGCACCCGCGACCGCATTACGCAGATCCGCTGGGGCATTGCCGACTATCGCCATCACTACGGCACTGCGCCAGAAGGCATGTGGCTGGCGGAGACCGCGGCAGACTCGGAATCCCTTGAGCTGCTTGCCGAGCATGGCATCAAGTTCACCGTTCTCGCGCCGCACCAGTGCAAGCGCATCCGGCGGCTCACGGACGAAGCGGCCAACGGCGACGCCGGCTGGACGAATACCACTGGCGATACGGTCGATACAACGCGGCCCTATCTCGTGCGCTTCAGTTCCGGGGCCTCCATTGCGGTCTTCTTTTATAACAGCCCCATTTCGCGGGCCATCGCGTTTGAGGGGCTGCTCAACTCAGGCGAAAACTTTGCCGCCCGCCTCAAAGCTGGATTCAAAGACACCGCCGAACCGCAGTTGGTGCATGTCGCCACCGACGGCGAGTCCTATGGTCACCATCACAAGCATGGGGAGATGGCGCTGGCCTACGCGCTGCGCCTGCTTGAGGAAGACACGACCGTGAAGCTGGGCAATTACGCCAGCTTTCTCGACCAGTTTCCTCCCACATACGAGTGCGAGATTGTCGAAGACACCTCATGGAGTTGCGCCCACGGCGTCGAGCGCTGGCGCTCCAACTGCGGCTGCAATGGCGGCAAGCCGGGCTTCAACCAGCTTTGGCGCGCTCCCCTGCGCAAGGCGCTTGACCAGTTGCGCGATGCGGTTGAGCCGCTCACCGAGCAGGAGGGCGCGAATCTCTTCAAAAATGTGTGGGAGGCCCGCGACGGCTACATCGACGTCGTGCTCGACCAAAGCCCGCAGGTGGTGGAGCGGTTCTTTCGCAAGCATCAGAGCCATGCGCTCACGGTTGCCGAGCGGGTGCGCGCGCTTGAGCTGATGGAGATGCAGCGCCATGCCCAGCTCATGTACACCAGTTGCGGATGGTTCTTCGACGACATTTCCGGCATCGAGACCGTGCAGGTCATTGCCTATGCCGCGCGTGTGCTGCAACTGGCGCGGCAGTTGTTTGGCGTACAAGCAAGCCCGCTGGAACCGGCGTTTCTGGCCCGCTTGGCCACGGCGAAATCCAACGTGCCAAGCGCCGGCAACGGCGCCCTGCTCTACAAGGAACAGGTCAGTTGCCGGCAGTTGGGCCTGGAGCAGGTTGCGGCCCACTACGCCATCAGCTCCATGTTCTCCTCATTTGCCGAGGAAACCGATCTGTTCTGCTATCGCGTATGGCGCGACGCCTGGAACATCTACGCTTCTGGCCGGGGCCGTCTGGCGCTGGGCCGGGCCAAGATTGTGAGCGCGGTGACCACCGAGCAGCAGTCCTACTCGTTCGCGGTTCTCCACTTTGGCGACCAGAATATTACCGCCGCCGTAAAGGTTTACGAGGAAGCCGATGCGGCCGACTTCGAATCGTTTACCAAAGAGGCTGCCGGACATGTGCAGCGCGCCGACTTCCCTGAGGTCATTCGCCTGCTCGACCGCTACTACGGCCATGTGGACTATTCCATGGCCTCTCTGTTTACCGATGAGCAGCGGCGCATCGTGCAACTCATCCTCAACTCCACGCTTCGCGACATCGAGACCTCGTTGACCACCATCTACGAGGACCACGCCAGCTTGTTGCATTATCTTTCGCAAGCCGGGCTGCCCAAGCCGGCGGCACTGACGCTCGCAGCCGGCTTTGCCATCAACGCGGGCCTGCGCCACGCTCTCGAGGCCGACCCTCCCGACCAGGCGCAATTGCGCTCCTTCCTCTCGCTGGCCAAGGCTGACCAGGTTCCGCTGGAGACGGCCACGCTCTCCTACCTTGCCGATCAGCGCATGAAGCGCGCCATGGTCGAGCTGCAAATGTCTTCCGGCTCCCTTGAAATGCTGGAGCGCGCGCTGGCGTTGGCCCACACCGTCGTCGAGCTGCCCTTCGAGCTGAACCTCTGGCAGGCGCAGAACATCTGGTATGAGATTCTACGCACCGCCAACTACGGCCTCATCGCGCTGGGCAAAGACGACCGCCCGAGCTGGGAAAAGGGCTTCAACGAGCTGGGCACGTGCCTGTCGATTGACTGCACAGCCATGAAAGCCCTGGAGCCCGCCGCGGCCACAGCGGGTTAGGCAGTGTTTGCTGAATACCAAATCGCCCTGATTTGCGTCAGTCGTTCACCGGCTTCTACGACCCGCGGGAAGATGAAACCGCCTACGTTCTTCTCCCGGAGGGAGTATTGATATTAGCCCAGGACAAGCGCAGCGCAGTCCTGGGTAAGCATAAGCATCAATATAGGCCTCAGAGTCCCGTAGGGACGGCGCGAAATCCCTGCACGGAGCACCTTTCAACACAATCAACAACTTGCAATCCGCACGGAAAGTAGTTTCTTTTTAGGCACGGCTTTACAGGCTGCGGAAAAACTCGTTTGGATCTCGATCTGGAAAGGCTCTGTAACAGGGCACGCCTTCAGTCGTGCCGATAAAGCCAATCATATCAACGTTGGGCTTTAGCCCCTGCTGCACTCAATTTCGGTTTCCGCCCCCGAACGGCCCTTTTTCCGCAGCCTGCTTTAGCCCCTGAGGGAAGCCTCATCCAGGACTTCCCCCACTCGCGGGTATCGGCAAATGACCCTATTTGCGACCTATACTAGACCGCCCAATCGGAGGGAGCAGGGGCATTTATGCCCCTGAAAACAAGTGCCCCAAACACCGGGGCCGTTAGGCCCGGATCGCTCCAATCTGAAGCAAATACAACCGCACTATCAGGCGGGCAGACATCTGAGCGTGGTTCCATTGCGGTTCCAGGCAGTTGTTAACCACGATTTAACGGCCGGGTTGGCCCCTTTCCGGCCGGAATTGGGAACTTTGTGGTGCCTATTGCGTACACTTCGCATGCGCCTGTTCACGCTTTTCGCAATCGTTTTGCTGGCTCATGCGTTGCCACTGGTCAGCATTGGCAAGTTCAGAAAATCGACATTCTTCTTGGGCGGCCTCGGATACACCTGTCGCAACCTCGCGGTGGCTGCCGCACTGGCACTTGCAACTGTGCCGGGTGGGGCAATGGAAGCGGCGATCGCGCAATCCGCTACCGTGCCGGCACTCGCGCCGGTAGACTATTACCGTTTGAGTGTCGAGGCTGATCATGCCCTGCATAGTGGTCAACTGGCTCAAGCGGCGCAGCTTTTTACGCGTCTGCTCGTGGATCATCCGGGTAACGGCGACTACTGGGAAAAGTTAGGGACTTGCTACGAGAGGCTGAAGCAATTTCCGGACGCCGCGAACGCTTATGAACATGCGTTTAGCTTGGCGGTGGGAAGCCGCGCGTACATTGAGAATCAAATTGCCGAGATGTGGGGCGATGCGGGTGAGCGCGCCAAGGTGTTGGAGTGGCTCAAGCGTGCCAACGCCGATGCTTTCGCGCACCGCTCGGAGATCCTGTCAGACCCAGCGTTTGCGAAGTGGCGCGATGACCCCGAGTTTGTTGCCGTTGCCGGTCAAACCAGACCGCCCAACCTGAGCCGCGACCAGCAGTGGCAGTTCGATCTGGATTATCTGCTGGCGGAGATTCGCCGGCTCCACTACCGCTATCGCTGGGACGAACTGCCCGCAGGCCTCACCGAGACAGCGGCAAGCCTTCGCGCACAGATCCCAAATCTCACCGACGGGCAGATCGTCGTCCGGATGCAGCGGATGCTCGCACAGCTCGACGACGGACATAGCCTGGTTTACTTCTTTTTCGGCGACCACGAGCTCAAGCGGCTGCCAGTCAACCTCTACTTTTTCTCGGATGGGTTGTACGTGATGCACGCCCCGTCGGCTCAGAAGGACCTGATCGGGTGTCGTGTGCTCAAGATCGGCGATCTGGATACTGAAACGATCCTCCAGCGGCTAGCGCCTTACATCTCCCGCGACAACGACAATATGCTTCATGCGATGGGCGCTTATTATCTGACGACCCCCGAATTCCTTCGCGAGACCGGCGCCATCAGCGACGTGAACCATGTGGCGCTGACGCTTGAAACTCCCAGCGGAGAGAATAGGACAGTGATGCTTGAGGCGGCCACCGGGGGAGACATCATCAAGTCGCTTGTCGCACCCGAGTCGCAAACCCCGCCCCCGCTTTATTTGACGCGCCCTGATGAGGCATACTGGTTTGCCGAGCTGCCTGAAGCCAAGGCCGTCTACTTTCAATTTCATCACGTAATGAACGCGCCGGGCGAGAGCCTGGAGGCCTTCTCGACGAGGCTCAAAAACTTTCTGGACGAAAAGCGGCCCGACAACCTCATCATCGATGTGCGCCATAACAACGGCGGCGATGCGCAACTACTGCCGCCGCTCCTGCGCACACTCACTCAATTTGAAGGCAGCAAGCCCAACGCGCACATCTACGTCATCAGTGGCCGGACTACGTTTTCCGCCTGCCAGATATTCATCGCGCAAGTGGAAATGCTGACTCACGCTATCTTCGTGGGAGAGCCAAGTTCTTCAAGCGCAAATTTCATTGGTGAAGACGTGCCCGTCATTCTCCCTTTCTCGCAGGAGATGGTGAGCATCTCAACAGGCTATCACCAGGGCAATGCTAGCGACCCCTGGGTCTGGATTGCGCCAGCCATCCCGGTAGCCCTGTCGTCGAAAGATTACTTCGCCAACCGCGATCCGGTCCTGGAAGCTGTCATCAACGTTATCGAGGGCAAGTAGCCCATATTCCAAGAAGGCCTCGACACAGCCGCCCCGTTTCCGGCCCAAGGCGAGAAAATCAGCTTCGCCAGTGCAGCTCCACCGGCCCGTCCAGCGGATGCTTCGCCGCAGCCCCGCCCGCCGCATCCAGCCGCGCCTGCTTCAGCGCGAAGTACCACTTGGCCGGCTTGTCAGCATCGTCGATCAGCATCAGGCTGGGGTTGTGCCGCAGCCCCTCGGCCTGCTGAATCATGGTCACCTGATCCTGGCGCACAAACCGTGCGCCAAAGAACTTGGCAATCGGCGTCACAAACGGCACGTGATAAAAAACGTTCCACGCCGCCACCACATCGATGCGGCAGGTCGATGCGGTCACCGGCGTCACCGTGGTCAGGCTTGAGAACCACTTGTCCCCGCAGCGGATCACCTCAGTGCGCCGGTTGGGCAGCACGAAGTCGATGGTCGTCTCGATCGGCTGGCCATAAACGCCCAGCAGCTTGTAGGGCGCGGAGTTGCCGCTGGGCGCGTGGGCGCTCATCCGAAAACCCTCTGCGATGGGCTCGAAGCGTTTGGTCTTTTCGCGGATGCTGGCGCGCGAACGCCACCACCAGGCCTGGTGAACAAAGGGCCCATGCGCCGGGTCCATCAGCCCGATAATCCCGTGATCCACATTGCAGGGCAGATCCGCAGTGAGGAATGCTGTGCGGTAGCGCGCGCCGAACTTTGCCAGCTCCGGCACCGGCCTTCGCTCCGCTCCCTCACCCTTGCGCCCGCTCCCTGGGCCGGGCAGATAGACCCATGCGTGCCCATCGCGCTCCTCGCAAGCGTAGGCCGTGGCAAAGATGCGCGTGGCGTCCAGCCGGTCATGGCTGCTGAGCGAAGGGATCACCGCGCATTGGCCGCTGCACGGCTCAAACTCCCACCCGTGGTACCTGCATGTGACGCGCTCTCCGTCAAACCACCCCACGCTCAGCGGAATGCCGCGATGCGGGCAGCTGTCGCGCATCGCAAACACGCGCCCGTCGCCGCGCCGCCCCAGCACCAGAGGAATATCGCACAGCATGGCCGTAGCCAGCTTGCCTGCGCGCAGCCGCGAGGTGCGCAGCGCGGGATACCAGTCGTCGTAAAGCAGAGTGGCGGTCGGCCCCTGGATCGGTACGCCCGCTTCGGTGGTGGTCGCAAACGGCATTTGGCACTCACCATAGCATTGTGGCCGGGGCTACAGCAATTTCGGAATTGCTGTCGACCGAAACCTCACACCCAAGTGGCTTTTCCCTCAAGAAAAGCCACCTTTCAATTCACTCAAAAGGATTACGCTAATTCCGAAATTGCTCTAGCGCCAACTCAAGCGTCTTCGGAGCCGATCTACCGTTTGGCTCTCTGCTATCATTTCTTCCGGCAGTGGAATGCTCCAAGCTTGGCTTGGAGCGTGCCTCTTGGCTCGACTTCGGCCTCTCTGGGGTTACCCCAGGGAATCGTGAATAACTGAGCTTTCACCGCGTGAGCTTGGTTGCGCGCTGCGCAAAGCAGCTCACGCAAGGTCAGACTCGTTGGAGCATTCCGCTGTTTCGTCAAGCGCCCAATTCGTCGCTCTTGACTGCGCTGGCCCGCTCATTTCTTGCGGGTGAGCCTTCCGTCGAAGAGACCGTGGCCCGCGCCAGCCGCACTCTCGGCCAGTCCTGGCGGTGGCTTCGCCCCGTGGCGCAGCGCTTTGTTGAGCGGTTCGGGAATCGTGTGCGTCCCCGGCATCGGGATGTGGTTCAGTTCCTCCTTGACGACCCAAGCTTCAAGCGCGCGTGGATCAGGCATTTCGACAAGCTTTCAGTGGACCAATGGCTGACCGGGCCGCAGCGGATGCAACCCGTCCCCGCAGCCGCAGAATGGGACATTCCAGCCATCGAATCCGTGGGCGCATTGGCCCATTGGCTGCATCTCAGCGAAAGTGAACTGGAATGGTTTGCAGATCTCAAAGGCCTGGGCTCCAGGAGATGCGATCCACGCCTCGGTCACTACCACTATCGAGTGTTATCGAAGAAGTCCGGCAGCATTCGACTGATTGAAGCGCCCAAGCCGCGCCTCAAAGAGATACAGCGGCAGATACTCGTTGGGATTCTCAATCGCACTCCGGTTCATTCCGCCGTGCATGGATTTCTCAAAGGGCATTCCATCAAAACCTTTGCCGCTCCCCATGTGGGCCAGCGCGTTGTTTTGCGCATGGATTTGCAGGATTTCTTTCCCTCCTTCGCAGGGCCAAGGATTCAGGCCTTCTTTCGCACCGCCGGCTATCCCGAATCCGTCGCCGATCTGCTCGGAGGCCTCTGTACCAATGCCGCCGGGTTATCCGCCTGGAAGGAAGTGGAAAAACCCGTAGACCCTGCCTTGCTGAGAGAAGCCCGCAGCCTGTATGCGCGCCCACACCTGCCTCAGGGCGCGCCAACATCGCCTGCGCTTGCCAATCTCTGCGCCTATCGCATCGACTGCCGCCTGAGCGCCATGGCACAATCGGCCGGCGCTTGTTACACGCGTTATGCCGACGATCTCGCATTCTCAGGCGATGAAGCCTTCGACCGGTCCGCCGAGAGGTTTTCCACCTATGCAGCCGCCATCCTTCTCGAGGAGGGCTTTACGGTCCATCACCGCAAGACACGCATCATGCGCCAAAGCACGCGCCAATACCTCGCCGGCATGGTTGCCAACCATCATCTAAACGTCATTCGCGCGGACTATGACCGCCTCAAGGCGGTCCTTACCAATTGCGTCCGCTACGGACCGGAGAGCCAGAACCGTGATGCGCATCCGGCCTTCCAATCGCACCTGGAGGGCCGCGTCGGATTTGTGCAGATGATCAACCCCATGAAGGGCATCCGGCTTCGCAGAATATTGGATCAAATTCAGTGGTAGCCGAAACAGGATTAAGCCCCATCCCGATGCATCTTTCGCAGCGTCCGGTCCAGCTCCAGCTTTTGCTGAGTCAGCACGGCCAGTTCGGCAAAGTCGCCGCCGCGCTCGGCTTCGGCGATCAGCACGCGCAGTTCGCGCTGGCGGCTCTCGATGGCGCGTTCCTGAATCTCCTGGATCGCGCTCTGTACCTCGCTCTCCGTGGGAGGCTTGGTCTCCGCCAGCAGCGCCTGAGCCAGCAAAGCCCGCTGCGCCTCATCCTCGACTATATCCATAGGGTCGCGAGCCTGCCGTGCGGCAAGCGCCTGCATGGCCTGAAATGAGCCCAGGTGTTCAAACCACGTTGGCTGCTCGGCCAGAGCCTGGGCTGCCAGCCGCCGTGCCTGCTCCTCTTCGGGGTCAGCAATCGCCAGCGCCCGCAGCAGCACCCGCTCCACCTCGGTGAGAGTGGCGGCCCGCACCTCGATATGGTCGCGCCGCTTGAGCGCTGCCTGGCGCAATTCCTCGCGCAGCACCACGGAGTCGATGCCCAGCTTTTGCGCCGCGTCGGCGGCAAACTGGTCGCGCGCCAGCTTCTCCGGCATCCGGCGAATATGCGGCAGCAGGTAATTCATAGCTTTTACCTTCTGCTCCGCGCTGGCGCCGGGAAACATCTGCCTTGCCCGCTCAATAAGGTAATCGGCCTGCCTGCGAGCCCCGCGCAACGCCGCCGTATAGGCCTCTACGCCGCGCTCGCGAATATAGCGGTCGGGGTCCAGCCCGCCATCGAGAGTGACAAGCTTGATGGTGAAACCCTCTTCGGTGAGCAGCGCGATGGATTTCTCCGCGGCATTCGAGCCGGCGGCGTCAGGATCGAAGTTGACCACCAATTGCGACGTGTGGCGTTTGAGAATCGCTACCTGCTGCTCGGTAAAGGCCGTGCCGCTCGTCGCGATCACGTTCTGAATCCCGCGCAGAAAAACCGAGATGCAATCCATCTGGCCTTCGACCAGCACGGCAAACTCATGCTGGCGGATCGAGGCCTTCGCCTTGTCCAGATTAAACAGCACCAGGCTCTTCGAGTAGAGCGGCGTCTCCGGCGAGTTGATGTACTTCGCGCCCGCCTTCTCGCCCGTCTCCAGCGTGCGCGCCGTGAAAGCGATCACCCGCCCGCTCTCATTGGCGATAGGAAACATCACGCGCTTGCGGAAGCGGTCGTAGATCGGTCCCAGGCTGCCATCTCCTTGTTCCTTGGAGCTAAAGAGGCCAGAAGCCCGCAGGGCTTCATCGTCGGCCATTCCTCTGAGCCGGTCGCGCAGCGCGTTGAAGCTGTCGGGCGCGTAGCCCATGCGGAAAGCCTTGATGCCTTCCGGCGTCAGTCCCCGGCCGGCCAAATATTCCCGCGCCACGGCCCCCTCCGGCGAACGCAACTGCTCCTCGAACCATGCGGTCGCCGTCTCGTGCAGCTCCAGCAGTTTCGCCCTCATCCGCGCTCCGGCGGCCTCTTCCGGCGACGAAAACTCCCGTTTGGGCAGCGGAATCCCGCACTTCTGCGCCACAATCCGCACTGCCTCTGGAAACCCAACATTCTCGATCTTGGCCACAAAGCTGAATACGTCCCCTGAAGCCTGGCAGCCGAAGCAGTGGTAAAACTGCCGCACCGCGTGAACCGAGAACGACGGCGACTTTTCCTTGTGAAACGGGCAAAGGCCAGAGTAGTTCTGCGCCCCCGCCTTGCGCAGCCGGATGTACCCCTCGATCACCTTGACGATGTCGGCCTGCTGCTTGACGGTTTGGGCGAAGTCGCTCACGGGGTCTCTCTTGAGGATAATCCCGCCGGTTGCATCGGCAGTCACTCGACAGCACGGGCGGAGCGCATTTCAACAGACTGCGATGAACCCGCAGGAGTACAATCCGTGCTGGGTGAGGGAAGTCAAATGCTAATTCCATTTTTCGTTCTAGTTGCCGTCGTCGTCCTCTATCTGCTCAATTGCATCAAGATCCTGCGGGAGTACGAGCGCGGAGTCATCTTTACCTTTGGCCATGTCGGCAAAGCCCCCGTGGGGCCCGGCATCATCTTTGTCTTCAAGCCAATTCAACAGATGGTACGCATCTCGTTGCGGCAGGATGTGCTCGAGGTTCCGCCCCAGGACGTGATTACGCGCGACAACGTCACCATCAAGGTGAACGCGGTGGTCACACTCTATGTGGTCAGCCCCAACGACGCTGCCATCAAGGTGGCCAACTACGTCTACCAGACCTCGCAATTGGCGCAGACTACGCTCCGCACCGTGCTGGGCGAGGTGGAGCTGGACGAACTGCTGAGCCATCGCGACAAGCTGAACCTGCGCATCCAGTCCATCATGGACCAGCGTACCGAGCCGTTCGGGGTCAAGGTCGTCTCCGTCGAAGTGAAGCAAGTTGACCTGCCTGATCAGATGCAGCGCGCCATGGCCAAGCAGGCTGAGGCGGAGCGCGAAAAGCGGGCGAAGGTTATCCACGCCGGTGGAGAGTTCGATGCCGCGCAAAAGTTGGTGGATGCCGCCACGCTCATGGCCACGCAGCCCATGACCCTCCAGTTGCGCTACCTGCAAACCCTTACCGAGATTGGCGTGGAAAAGAACACCACCATCGTCTTCCCGCTGCCTATGGAGCTGCTGACGCTGCTCAATAAGATAGGAACCTTGGGAAAGGAACCCGCAGAGAAGCCGTAAACTAAGCAGATAACTTCCGCTCCGGGCTCCCCCCTCGGACGGATGTGAGTCTTACTCATGGCAAGCTGGCGTAACCACCGCCTTCGGGGACATGGTCCTTGTGCTGTGCAAAGACGATAGGCTATTTTCTTTCTGAATACCATAGGCCCGAGGGCGAGTTATGTGGGGAACGACTGATAAAAAAGGGGTTGATTCAGCTCAGCCCCAGCAAGACGCCGATCTGACGTTGGGTCCGGCCATGCTGCTCGGCATTTTATTGGTCCTGTTGCTGTCCGGCGCACTGGTCTTTGGCGGCGGATACTACATGGGCCGTCGCGGCACGCAGGGTCTGTTGGACGCAGCCAAGCCCGCGCCTGACGCGCAAATGCCCGTGCAGGCCGGTTGTGCGCAGGCCAAGCCATCGGCCAGCGCGCAAATGGACCTTGCGCCCGACCTCGACAGTGCCGGGGCCGATCAGGCAGGCGATCTGTCTGCCTCTGGCGCTTCAAGCACGAATGCGGCTGGCAGCGCGCCCAATGCGGCGGCGGCCACCACTTCAGGCGCATTGTTGAGCCAGCCTCAAGTCCGCCCCGCGCTTGACCCCGCGGCAAGTTCCCTCCAGGCCGCGGCTGGAGTTGGTGAGGGGTTCACTGGGTCTCCAGCCATTCCTCCTCCGGCCGCTGCGCCGGTCGTCCAGATTGCCGCCGTCTCTCACCAGGAAGACGCCGATGTGCTTTTGAATGCCCTGCGCAAACGCGGCTATCCGGTGAGCGCTCGCCGCGAACTCGCCGACAACCTGATCCACGTCCGCATCGGCCCCTTCAAAACCCGCGACGAAGCCAACAAATGGAGCCAAAAGCTGATGAACGACGGCTACAACGCCATCGTCCAGCCCTAGCCATCGATTCAATAGCTCTTGCATCGGGTCTGTCGTCAACCAGCGTTGCCGATCCGCGGGAGATCGAACTGCATCACCGCTCAAACCCGCTAACTTGCCAACTCGCTAACCCCGCGCAGCGGGTGCCAACTTGCTACAAATCTTCGACCATTTTCCTCGCCCTTCCCCTGCACATCCACATTTCTTTTGCTACAATCGCCTTGCCATAACCACCGGTTTCATCCCCCAACTCAGGCGGAAAGGCTCCCCAATGTCATTAGTGGAATTACAATCTCTCGAAAAACTCGGACGTCAATGGAATGCAGATGTCTGGATGCAAAACAACAGCACGGCCAAGGCAAAAGAGATCTTGGGCAAGGTGAACGAGACGTTACAGGGCTACCGTCCCAACACCTTCAAGGTCTACACGGTCTTCCATGCGTATGATCCGTATGTTCGCACCGCGGGCTTGAAAAGCGGTTCTTACCTGGCTATCGCGGGATGGGCGGCGGGCCAGCTTGACGGCGGCATAGCAGCAGCCGCTGAGGCCTTTACTTGTCTTGATAATAAGGACCTCAAGGATCTCTCCGCCCCCATGGCCGCCTTGGTGGTCATTGCCTGCTTCGCCGAGGTGGGTCGCGGCTACGCTTCGGAGCTGGAAAAATTCTTCTTGTGGCTGCGGGGGATCAAGGATTGTGGCAGTACCGCCACGGCGAAGGTCCAATGGGGCTCCTACAACGCCAGCTTCCCGCCCTCCCTCACCTACAAGGCGGATCAGGAAGATTTCCAGCCTGACTTCTAGGGTTGTTTGCCACACAGAGATTCGTTCATCTTTTGAAAAGGCACGACTTCAGCGGGAGATAAAAAAGGAGTTAAGAAATGGAATCGACCAGACCTAAGTTGCCGAGCGAAGCCGTAGAGCTTTACAACAAGTTTATTCATGGTGGCATGAGTCGCCGGGCCTTTATGGAAGGTGTGCAACGGCTTGCGATAGGCGGCATTGCGGCCTCGGCGATCATCGAGGCATTGATGCCGAACTACGCTCTCGGCCAGCAGGTATCTCGCAC
>Ga0302156_10001112_pt1 | contig 24463 bp, 15 predicted proteins | sample I_Bog_N3_2_FD_193503 | JGI IMG/M metagenome (GOLD analysis project Ga0302156, IMG submission 193503) | Peat permafrost microbial communities from Stordalen Mire near Abisko, Sweden - I_Bog_N3_2 | ecosystem: Environmental > Terrestrial > Soil > Wetlands > Peat | place: Sweden: Abisko, Stordalen... | reverse complement strand
CTGACTTTCGGCCACTGTTAGAGGCGACTTCCGAACGGGATTTTTGAGTGGCCTTATGCTACCTTTCTGTTCCTCTCAGCCGCACAGGCCGTCATGGCGGGCCGCCGGGACAAGCGCCCGATGGCGCACCATGACGGGGCGAGCCGGCGCCAAAACGCCGTCATTGAACGCACAGGGGTCAGCGCCCGCCATGACGCATCAACGTCCGTGTCATCACCGACCTGCTTATTGTTGCGCCTCGCCTGAGCTGGTCGCCGATACCGGTCGGCACGACCGGCTCCGTCGGAAGCCGCCGCCCTGTCGAACGCCTGTCGGGAGAACGAATCACGGATCGCACACCGCAGCCGGGTGTTCGCTGCCGCGCTCGCCTTCGCCCGGAACGGTTGAGTCTGCCGCCTTTCCCGACGGGCAGCTTCGTCTGGTGCGCCTTCCCGCAACGGGAATACCCGGCGCGGCCGAGCGTAATCAGCGACGCGGCGGTCACCCGCCGCCAGGAGGCTTTGCATCAGGCCGACGCGATCAGCCGGATTGCAGCGCAAGGCCGTGATCCCGAGACCGACGATATTTTTGCCGCTTCCGTTCGCGGCGAGATCAAGGTCACGGATGTCATCCCGTTGCTGAAGGGCTGCCGCGGCCTTTCATAGAGCGTGCCCAACTACACTGGCACCGATACCGTCAAGAACAAGCTTGGGGCGAAGACTCACGACGAGCCTGAAAGTCTGGAAGCGGAATTTGGCATTGCCCGGATCTATGAAATCCAAAACGGATATGACCCCAAAAGTCGTTTCGACGCCGAGCATCTGAAAGCCATCCACTGGCATCTGTTGCGGGATGTCTATGAATGGGCCGGCCATACGCGCGACGAGCAAGTCAGACTTTCGGATGGCACCGTCGCGACCGAACCGACCATGCACAAGCTGGGAGAAAAGGACGTTCTCCCTGCACCGTTGATCTCCGCCGCGCTCGATAAAATCGCGGACGATCTGCGCCGCGCGAATTTTCTGCGTGGCTTGCCGCTATCGGCGGGGCGCACCAAATCGAACATTCCGATCGGGAAAACCGCCGATCTTCCGACACCACATCCCGCAGGGGGCGAAATTTTCACCGTCCAACCGACTCCTTGGGGGCCGGTTCGGGATCGTGGCGGACGGGGGCGGTAACCAAACCCCACAAGTGCCACGGTGCTCGGGCGCGTCAAAAGGTGGCTCCTCGCCATGCTCGCGCGCCTTGCACCGCTTGAATCCCCCTCCCCTCTCCGAGCGGCGCGATGGGCTGACCGCGACCGTAAAGCCGTTCCGAAGGACTACCAATATCGGATATGCGTAGGTATTTTCCGACTCTATCGCCACAGGCCTGCACCCCGTACGCTGCCCAGCCGGTATGCCCCGCGCATCTCATGAAGCAAAGGTATGCCTATGCCCCGGGTATTGATCGCCGAAGATGATTTCCTGATTGCGGATTTGCTCGAAGACGTGCTGGTTGACGGCGGGTATGAGGTATGCGGCATCGCGCGCACGGTTCAGGACGCGGTACGGATTGCCGAACGTGACAAGCCTGATCTCGCGGTGTTGGATATGCGACTGGCCGATGGCGGCCTCGGCACCGACGTTGCCGCGCGTCTGACGGGCCAGGACCGGCCGGGCATCCTGTATGCGACAGGCAATGTCAGCCAGATGCGCCTGACGAAGGCCGACGGCGAAGCCTGCCTGGGCAAGCCATACCGCCCCGAGGATGTGATCCGGTCCCTGAAGCTCGTCGAGCAGCTTGTCCGGACGGGGGAAGCCTCGCCGCCGTTTCCGCGCGGGTTCTATGTGCTGGATCCGGTGGCGGCCGTCGCGGCGACCGCCACCGGTGAATCCGCCGAGATCCGGCGGCTGCGCCGGCAGCAGGCGGCGCTGGCGCGTTTTGGCAGCTTCGCCCTGGGCGAGCGCGATCTGGGCAAGGTGCTGACGGAAGCTGCCCGGGTGTGCGCGGAAGGCCTGGAGGTGCCGTTTTGCAAGGTCTGCCGCTACCGCCCCGAGGAGGACGACCTGCTGGTGGAGGCCGGCGTCGGCTGGCACCAGGGGGTGATCGGACATGTCGTTTCGCGGGCCGACGAAAGCTCGCCGCAAGGCCGGTGCTTCACCACCGGGGAGCCGGTGATCTGCGGCAACCTGAGCCAGGACGCGACCTTCGTGCTGCCGGCGTTCTACGCCGAACACGGGATCATTTCGACCGTCGATGTCGTCATCAAGAAAGAGGGGCAGCCGTACGGCGTGCTGGAAATCGACAGTCCGGTGCAGCATGACTACGACCAGCACGACATCGATTTTCTGACCGGCTTCGCCAATGTCCTGGCGGAAGCGGTCGCCACGTCCAAGCGCAACGCCCTGTTGCAGGCCGCGGTTGACCAGATGCGCGACATGGTCGCCGACCGGGACCGTTTGCTGGCCGCGAAAAACATCGTTTTGCACGAGAAGAACGCGCTGCTGGCGGAAAAAGCGGTACTGGCGCAGGAACTGCAACACCGTGTCCGTAACAACCTGCAACTGGTTTACGGCATGCTCAGCAAGCAGTTGCTGGACGGGGCCGGCAAGGACGGGATCGCCGCGATCGCGCGCCGGGTCATGACCCTGGCCCAGGTTTACGATCACCTGCTGGGTACCGGGTTGAGCCGGACGATCGATTTCGGCGGCTATCTTGCGTCGCTCTGCGCCAGCTTTCAGGCTTTGCAGAGCGTGCAATACCCCGATGTCGGACTGACCTGCCATGTGGAGCCGGTCATCCTCGATCTGGACAGCGTCACCGCTTTGGGCCTCGTCATCTCGGAATTGATTTCAAACAGCTATGCACACGCCTTTCCAAAGGGATCGGGACACATCGCGGTGTCGCTGGTCCGGGGCCAGCCAGCCGATGATGCGACGGTCACCTTCAGCGACGATGGCGTGGGATTCACCCAATCCGGCGACAGCAAGCGGCACGGCCTGGGCCTGGTCAAGCGGCTCATGCAGCAACTCAGCGGTTCGGCTGCGCTCCGGTCGGATCATGGGACAAGCTGGACGTTGCGGTTTCCGGTGCCGGCCCTGCAGAGCGTCGCCCTGGCGTGACCGGCTCGCCGCCGGCCTGGACCGGTTGCGTGCCGGGCGCGGACGGACAGGACGTGCTGGCGGGCCTTGCGACGGGGCCGTTTTGCACCCGGTAGCAGGGCGCGCCAGGGTGTGTTACGTCGGATCATCGCGGCGCCCCCCAACCGGGTCTGCGTACCGCCAATCAGGGGAAACGCGCGTGACCGGCCACCCGGCATGCTGATCTATATCGGACGCCGGCTGGTGATCGCGATGGTCACCTGCGTGGCGATCTCCATGCTGACCTTCGTCATCATCCGGCTGCCGCCGGGGGATTTCGTCGATGCCTATATCGCCAACCTCGCCGCGTCGGGCAGTTCGGTGTCCGCCGACCAGGCCGAGGCGATGCGCCACGAGTATGGCCTGGACCGCCCGGTTTACGTCCAGTACGGCCTGTGGATGAACCGGGTCGTCAACGGCGATTTCGGCGTCTCGATGATGTGGCGCCGCCCGGTGACCGAGGTGATCGGCGACCGCCTCTGGCTCACCATGGCGGTGTCCTTCGCGGCCCTGTTCCTGACCTGGATGATCGCGCTGCCGATCGGCATCTATTCCGCCGTCCGGCAATACTCCATCGGCGATTACGTGGCCACGATGCTGGGCTTCATCGGCCTGTCGATCCCCAATTTCCTGCTGGCGCTGATCCTGATGTACACGGGCTTTCGTTATTTCGGCCTCAGCATCGGCGGCCTGTTCTCCGCCGAATACGCCCAGGCACCCTGGAGCGCCGCCAAGGCCTGGGACCTCGCCAAGCATCTGCCGCTGCCCGCCTGCGTGCTGGCGCTCGCCGGCACCGCGCAACTGATCCGCATCATGCGCGCCAACCTGCTGGATGAACTGCGCAAACCCTACGTCGTCACCGCGCGCGCCAAGGGCCTGACCGAGTCGCGGACGGTGCTGAAATATCCGGTGCGGGCGGCGCTCAATCCCTTCGCCAGTTCCATCGCCTACCTGTTCCCCTACCTGGTCTCCGGCAGCATCATCGTGTCCCTGGTCCTCGGCTTGCCCACGGTGGGACCGCTGCTGCTGCAGGCGCTGGTGGCGCAGGACATGTACCTCGCCGGCACGATCGTCCTGCTGCTGGGCATCATGACGGTGGTCGGCACCCTGGTTTCCGACCTGCTGCTGATGTGGATCGAACCGCGCCTGCGCCTGACCGGCCGCTCATGAGTGCATCCCTCGCCGACGATCGCCTGGCGCAGGCGACGCAACTGCAACTGACCTGGTGGCGCTTCTGCCGCCACAAGCTGGCGCTGGTCAGCCTGTTCATCGTCGCGGCCTTCTACCTGGTTGCGATCTTCGCCGATTTCCTGGCCATCGCCGATCCGCACGCCACCGACGCCCGCCGCAGCTATATCCCGCCGCAGGGCATCCATCTGTTCGACACGAACGGCTTCGCCCCGCATGTCAGCGGCATGGCGGGCAAACGCGACCTGAAGACGTTCAAACTCGTCTATGTCCCCGACCCGGCGCGCGTGCTGCCCGTGACCCTGTTCGCGCACGGCTACAGCTACAACCTGCTGGGCTTCATCCCCACCGACATCCATCTGATCGGCCTCGCCACCCCGCAGCCGATCGACGGCATCTTCCTCCTCGGCACCGACCAGCTTGGCCGCGACCTGTTCTCCCGCCTGATCGTCGCCACCCGCGTCTCCTTGTCGATCGGCCTGGTCGGCGTCGGCATGAGCCTGGTGCTGGGCATCCTGCTGGGCGGCGTCTCCGGCCTGTATGGCGGCCTGGTCGATACCCTGATCCAGCGGGTGATCGAGGTCGTCCGCTCCATCCCCACCATCCCGCTCTGGATGGGCCTGGCCGCGGCATTGCCGAATACCTGGAGCGTCACGCAGGTCTATTTCGCCATCACCCTGATCATCTCGCTGGTGAGCTGGCCGGAACTCGCCCGCGTCGTGCGCGGCCGCTTCCTGGCCTTGCGGGAGGAGGATTTCGTCATCGCCGCCGAACTCTCCGGCGCCGGGCAGTTCCGCATCATCCTGCGCCACATGCTGCCGTCCTTCACCAGCCATATCATCGCCGCGACCAGCCTCGCCTTGCCGGCGATGATCGTCAGCGAGACCTCCTTGTCGTTCCTCGGCCTCGGCCTGCGCCCGCCGGCGATTTCCTGGGGCATCCTGCTGCAGGATGCGCAGAACGTGCAGGTGCTGGCCGGCGCGCCCTGGCTGCTGATCACCGCGATCCCCGTCAGCCTGGTCATCCTGTCCTTCAATTTCCTCGGCGACGGGCTGCGCGATGCGGCCGATCCTTATGGTTGAGCCAGTCCTCTCGGTGCGCGACCTGGCGGTGACATTCCACCAGGACCAGGGCAACGTGCGCGCGCTGGAAGCGGTCAGCCTGGACCTGTTCCCCGGCCGCGTGCTGGGCGTGGTCGGCGAGAGCGGCTGCGGCAAAAGCGTCACCGCGCGCGCCATCCTGCGCATCCTGGACCGCAACGGCGCGATCACCGCGGGCAGCGTGCTGCTGGACCCCGGCACGCCGGGTGAACTGAACCTGTCGGCGCTGCCGGCGGAGAGTGCCCGCATGCGCGGCGTGCGCGGCAAGCGCATCGGCCTGATCTTCCAGGAGCCGATGGCCTCGCTGAGCATGCAATACACCGTCGGCAACCAGATCATCGAGGCGATCCGCCAGCATCGCGACCCCGGCAAAGCCGCCGCGCGCGCCCAGGCGATCCGGCTGCTGGGCGAGGCCGGCATTCCCCGGCCCGAGACCCGGATCGACGTCTATCCGTTCCAGCTCAGCGGCGGGCTGCGCCAGCGCGTCGGCATCGCCATGGCGCTGGCGGGCGATCCCGACATCCTGATCGCCGACGAGCCGACCACCGCGCTGGACGTGACGACCCAGGCGCAGATCCTGGCGCTGCTGCGCCGGCTGCAACGCGACAAGCAGATCGCGCTGATGCTGATCACCCACGACATGGGCGTGATCGCGCAAATGGCCGACGAGGTGGCGGTGATGTACCTCGGCCGCGTGGTGGAGTTCGCGCCGGTGCGCCGGCTGTTCGCCGCTCCGGCGCATCCCTATACGCGCGCGCTGCTGCGGTCGGTGCCGAACATGCGCGCGACCCCGCGCCAGCGGCTGGCCACCATCGGCGGCGCGGTGCCGCAGCCGAACGCCCGCCCGGCCGGCTGCCCGTTCCATCCGCGCTGCCCGGACGTGATCCCCGGCCGTTGCGCCGTGGAAACGCCCGCCCCGGTGCCGCACGGCCGCGAGGGCGCCGCCTGCTTCCATGCCGCGGTGACGGCATGAACGTTCTGGATGTCGTCGGCCTGAGCAAGCACTATCCCATTCGCAGCGGCCTGTTGCATCGCGAGGTCGGCCGGGTGCGCGCGGTCGATGGCGTGGATCTGCATATCGCCCGCGGCGAGACGCTGGCGCTGGTCGGCGAAAGCGGCTGCGGCAAAACCACCGTCGCCCGCTGCATCCTGCGCGCCTTGACGCCGACCGCGGGGGAAATCCTGTTTTCGGCGGAGGATGGGCGGACGATCGATCTGGCGCCTTTGTCGCGGCGCGCGCTGCGGCCGTTGCGGCGGCATATCCAGATGATCTTTCAGGATCCCTATGCGTCGTTGAACCCGCGCATGATGGTCGGCGACATCATTGCCGAACCGCTGACCGTCAACGGCGTCGGTTCGGCCGAACGCCATGCTCGGGTGACGGCGTTGCTGGATCTGGTCGGCCTGCCCGCGGTGGCCCGCACCCGCTTTCCGCATGCGTTCAGCGGCGGGCAACGCCAGCGCATCGGCATCGCCCGCGCTCTGGCGCTGAACCCGCGCCTGGTCGTGGCCGATGAGCCGGTGTCGGCGCTGGACGTGTCGGTGCAGGCGCAGATCGTCAATCTGCTGCTGGATTTGCAGGACCGGCTGGGCCTGTCGATGCTGTTCGTCGCGCACGATCTGGGCGTGGTGCGCCACGTCGCCGACCGGGTGGCGGTGATGTATCTTGGCAGGATCGTCGAGCTTGCGCCGGTGACGGATTTGTATGGCGAACCGCGCCATCCCTATACCGCGGCGCTGCTGGGGGCGGCGCCGAAAGCCGACCCGGAGCTGCGCGATGCCGTCGCGGTGCCGATGGGGGAGATCGCCGATCCGACCCGGCCGCCGACCGGGTGCGCGTTTCATCCGCGCTGTCCGTTTGCCGTGGATGTCTGCCGGGTGGAACGGCCGGACTTGCGGGCTGTGGCTGACGGGCATTGGAGCGCGTGTCACCGTGCGGATGAACTGACGCTGGCGGGGGTGACGTAGCGGATGTCTCGTGGCTCCCGGTCGCGGTCAGCGCCTGAGCGTTGGACGGAGCGGACCAAGGTGCTCCGTGTCGGCGGCGCGACGGCTGAAAACCCTGCTTGTCTTCGCTTCAAGCTCCCGCCGGAGCGCCGGCGTCACGCTACCCACCACACCACCGCCGGGCGCAGACAGGCGCGGGAACCAATCAGGCGTGACCGGAAGATGAGCCACGCGCCACAGGTAAAGCCAGAACGCCCATTGCTGCCCAAAAGTGGCGGCCTGCTCAGCGGAGAAGGCAACAAGCCCCTCCCGCTCGGCATCGTGCGGCCGGGGAAGCGCGTGGTGTGGTGTGTCGTCCATGGAGGAAAGAATAGGCGCTTCCGGTCCGGCATTCCAGCGTCGTGTGATGATCCCGGCGGGTTGGAGGAGTTTTCCATTTTCCTCGACCAGGCAACGATATCCGCCGGTGTCCGGTCGGCTCAGGTCGGGCGCGTGTCATCCCCGCGTCTTCCGTGCTAAAACCTTCCTGCTGACGGCCAAAAATGAGGAAACGACCGATGCGACGGTGGCTGGTTTGGTTAGCGGTTGCCTTGTGGGCCGGCGCGGCGGGCGCGCAGCCGGCCGACCTGCGCGACTCCGGTCTGGTGGGAAAGCTGGAAACGCCGGAGATCATCACCGATCCCGCGCAAACGCCGAAAACGTTTCATGAAGCCCCGCAGCTCGCCGCGCTGGTGAAAGCGGGCAAGCTGCCGCCGGTCGAGCAGCGGTTGCCGCAGGAACCAATGGTCGTCAAACCGCTGCACAGCATCGGCACCTATGGCGGCCTATGGCGGCGTGGCTTTCTCGGGCCGGGCGATGGCGAGAACGGCAACCGCGTCCGCTCCGGCGACAAGCTGCTGTTCTGGGACGCCACCGGCACGATTCCGATGCCGAGTGTGGCGAAGGGGTACGAACTCAGTGCCGATGGCAAGCGCACGACGTTGTTTTTGCGCAAGGGCATGAAATGGTCCGACGGAGCCCCCTTCACCGCCGACGATTTCATCTTCTGGGCCGAGGACATCAACACCAACAAGGAACTCGTGCCGACCCCGGCACCCGAGCTGGTGCCTGACGGCAAACCCGCCCGCATCGTCAAGGTCGATGAAACCACGGTCGCGTTCGAGTTCGAGCAACCGAATTATTTGTTTCCGGAACTGCTGGCCGGCGATACCCAGGTGGGCGGCGGCCAGTCGCGGCTGCAATCCGATGGCCGAGCGCTGGGACCTTATGCGCCGGCGCATTATTTGAAGCGCTATCTGCCGAAATACAGTTCCGTGGAGGCTTTGAACGCCGAGGCCAAGGCCGCCGGTTACGACAACTGGGTGCAGTATTTTCATTTCCTGTCGGATTGGCGATTGAATCCGAAGGTGCCGACTCTGTCGGCCTGGGTGATGGTGCAGCCGATCAACACGCAGACCTGGCTGCTGGAGCGCAATCCGTACTATTACGCGGTCGATACCGCGGGCAACCAGTTGCCCTACATCGACAAGGTGCAGTTCACCCTGGCGGAGAACCCCGAGGTCATCAATTTGCGCGCGATCGCCGGCGAATACGACTACATGGAGCGTTTCATCGATCTGGCGAAACTGCCGGTCTTCCTGGAAAATGCCGAACGCGGTGGTTATCGGGTACGGCTTGATCCGGGCTTCAACGGATCGGACTCGCAAATTTATATCAACCTCGCTTATGTCAAGGATGCGGAAATCCGCAAATGGTTCCAGAACGTGGATTTCCGCCGAGCGTTGTCGATGGGTATCGATCGGCAGCAGATCAACGATGCCTTCATGCTGGGCCTCGGGGTGGTCGGCACGCCGATTCCCGCTGCGATCATTCCGGAAAGCCCCGGCGAGGACTGGCGGCTGCGCTGGGCCGTGCTGGACGTGAAAAAAGCCAACGCCATGCTGGATGCGATCGGTCTGAACAAAAAGGACGCCGAGGGTTTCCGGCTGCGCACCGACAACGGCCAGCGGCTGCGGCTGCAGATCGACGTGGCGCAGACACTCACGCCCACCTGGCCGCAGCAGGTCGAGATGATCGTGCAGCAATGGAAGGCGATCGGCATTTATGCCGATGCCAAGCTGCTGGAGCGCAGCCTGTTCTATACGCGCGTGCGCAACGACGAGAACCAGATGAGCATTTTCTCCAACAACGGGTCGGAGAGCCTGTTCCTGTATCCGAGCCCGGTCCTGCCGATCGATCCGCAGTCGAGCCAGGGTGGCGCCGGTCATGCGCGCTGGTTTGCCTCGAACGGCGCAATGGGGATCAAGCCCGAGGACCCGGCGATGCTGAAAGGTTACGACCTGCTGCGGTCCGCCAACCGCCTGCCGGCAGCGGAACGGACGAAAGTGGCGCAGGAAATCTGGCGGCTTGCCGTGGACAATGTCTGGACGATCGGCCTTGTCGGGCTGTCGCCCAACTACATGGGCACCCGGGTGGTCAACCTGAAGCTGGAGAATGTGCCGGAACGGGTCTGCACCGCGCAGCACTGCCGCACGCCGTGGAGCGCGCATCCCGAACAGTGGTACTATAAGCCGTGAGGCACTGGCTGGTCGTTGCGGCACTGGCGACCTGGTCGGCGGGCGTCCTGGCGCAGCCGTCCGACCTGACCCAATCGGGTCTGCTGGGCACATTGGAAGCGCCGGTGATCGTCACCGATCCGGCACAATGGCCGCGTCAGTTCCAGGAAGCGCCGGACCTGGCCGAACAGGTCAAGGCCGGCCAGTTGCCGCCGGTCGCACAGCGGCTGCCGCAGGAGCCGCTGGTGCTGGCGCCGCTGCATCGCATCGGCACTTATGGGGGCACGTGGCGGCGGGCGTTCCTCGGGCCGGGGGATAGCGAGAACGGCAACCGCATTCGCGCCGGCGACAAGCCGCTGTTCTGGGATGTGACCGGCACCAAACTGGTTCCGGGGGTGCTGAAGGGCTATGAGATCACGCCGGACGGAAAACGCACCACGTTGTTCCTGCGCAAGGGGATGAAATGGTCCGATGGCGCGCCCTTCACCGCGGACGATTTCGTCTTCTGGTTCCAGGACATGTATCAGAACAAGGACATCGCGCCGGCATCGGCGCCGGATATGTCCGCCAACGGCAAGCCGGGCCGCGTGGTGAAGCTCGATGAAACCACCGTCGCGGTCGACTTCGATGACCCCAACTTCCTGTTTCCCGCCCTGCTCGGCGGGGATTCGCAGGTGGGTGGCGGGCCATCGCGCATGCAGTCCGACGGGCTGGCGTTCGGGCTGTACGCGCCGGCGCATTATCTGAAGCAGTTCCTGCCGAAATACGCCGTGGCGGAGGCTTTGAATGCCGCGGCGAAGACAGCGGGTTATGCCAACTGGGTGCAGTTCTTCCACTACAAATCCGACTGGCGGCTGAACACCGAACTGCCGACCGTGGCGGCGTGGAAGATGACCCAGCCGATCAACACGCAGACCTGGATGCTGGCGCGCAATCCCTATTTCTACGAGGTGGACACAGCCGGAAACCAGTTGCCCTACATCGATCAGGTGCAGATGACCCTGGCGGAAAATCCCGAGGTGGTGAACCTGCGGGCCATCGCCGGCGAATACGATGCGCAGGAGCGCTTCCTGGACATCGCCAAGCTGCCGGTGTTCCTGGAGAACGCCGAACGCGGCCACTACACGGTGCATATCGACGTCGGCTTCAACGGCAGCGACTCGCAGTTGGTGTTCAACCTGGCGTACCGCGCGGATGCAGAGATCGCGAAGTGGATTGCCAATGCCGACTTCCGGCGTGCTTTGTCGATTGCGATCGACCGCGATCAGTTGAACCAGGCGTTCTGGCTTGGCCTGTTCACGCCGGGTTCGGGCGTGCCGTCGGCGCTGATGCCGGAAAGTCCGGGCCAGGAATGGATCGCCAAATGGTCCACCTACGATCCGGCGCGGGCAAACGCCATGCTGGACGCGATCGGGCTGACGCAGAAAGACGCCGAAGGTTATCGGCTGCGTACCGACAACGGTGAGCGGTTGCGCATTCAGATCGAGGTTGCCCAGACCTTGAACCCGACCTGGCCGCAGCAGGTGGAGATGGTGATCCAGCAATGGCGTGCTGTCGGCATTGCGGGCGATTTGAAGATCCTGGAGCGCAGCCTGTTCTTCACCCGGACCCGCAGCGATCAGCAGCAGATGGTGATTTTCTCCAACAGCGGATCGGACAGCCTGTTCCTGTATCCGGCGCTCGCATTGCCGGTGGATCCGGCGGGCAGCCTGATGGGCAGTGCCTATGCGCAGTGGTACGTTTCCGGTGGAACGAAGGGGTTGCGGCCGGCGCAGCCGGAGATGCTGCGCGTTTACGATCTGATGCGGGCGGCACCCGGGCAACCGGAGGCGCAACGCAATGCGCTCGCCAGGGAAATCTGGCGGATTGTGGCGGATCAGAAGTGGCAGATCGGCCTGGTGGGCCAGGCGCCCGGCAGCCAGGGGACCCGGGTCGTCAGCGACCGGCTTGAAAACGTTCCAGCCCGTGTCTGCATTTCTCAGCATTGCCGGCCACCATGGAGTGCTCGTCCCGAGCAGTGGTTTTATAAGTAGAATGGTTTTCATCGGACGTTTGGTTGCGGGATTCATAGGTGGCAGGATAAGCACTGGGCCGGCCATGACGATAGGGCTGCACCGCGCGCGGTGATGGATGCTTGCCTTGGGCAGAGGCGCATTTGACGGCGGCCGAGGCTTGGCTTAACCGCTACTGGGGGCAGCCGGGCGCATGGAAATTTGCCGCACGATGCCCTTCGTGTTTGAGCTCGGGGGACCATGGAAACACAACGTCTTGCGCCAAAGCCGGGAGGACCGTCGTAAGTTTGGGGGTCTGAGGGCCAGCGGGGGACGATACGGCTGCCCCATCGCGATGTCCGCCGCCGCCGCAGACGCCGGGTCGCATTAAGTCCGACAGGCTGCTAGCATACCGCCCAGCGAACCCGCTTCACCTCCGCCTGCAAGTTAAGACGCACCCCTATGACTGGCAGCCTATTCGTACCGCAAAGCAAGATTGGATTCGAAGTGTCGCCGGACAGCGCACCGCCACAGTTGATGGTTTCGGTGATCGGGGGAGTGTCGCTCACTTATAGCGGGCACGAGGTTAATTTGAATACCCGCAAATCCCTGGCCATGGTGGCTTATCTCGCCCTGAGCCAAACGGGTGTGGAGCGGCGGGAACGTCTGGCAGGCCTGCTATGGAGCGAGTCCAGCGAACAGAATGCGCGCGTCACATTGCGCCAGTCGCTGCATGAGACGCGGAAGGCGATGCTGGCTGTCGGCAGCCCGCCGTTGGTCGGTGACCGCAATGCCATCGGCTTGCAACCGGGCTCGTTCCGGGTCGATCTCCTCCATTTAATGGACGCTGTCGCGCTGCAGGAGGTGCCGGACGTGCTGCTGCGGCAGGAACGGCTGGCGGAAGCGCTGCTCGCCGGTTTCGACGATCTGGACCCGTCGTTTCACAGTTGGCTGACAGCGCGGCGTCAGACGCTCCACGACAGTCTGGTGCGCGGGTTGGAGGCCGGCTACCGCGACCGGGCGACACCCAGGTGGCGGCGGCGGCGCATGGCCGAGGCGGTGCTGCTGCTGGATCCGACGCACGAAGCGGCGTGCCGGGTCCTCATGCAATGCGCTGCGGAAGACGGTGAGATCGGCGCGGCGTTGCGGACTTACAATGAGCTCTACGAGCTGCTTGGTACCGAGTACGACCAGGAGCCTTCTGCGGCGACGCAGGAGCTGGTGGCAACGATCAAGCAAGGCAAGTTCGACACTGTGGCACCGGAGGCGCCGCAGGAGGATTCCGTGCGGCTGTCCCTGGTCGCCCCGCGCCGAACCTCGGAAGCACCACCGCCATCGTCGGCCGCCCCGGCCAAACCGGCGTTGTTCATTGACAATTTTGCGATCAATGGGGTGCCGTCGGAACGCGCGTATCTGGTCAGTGGCTTTCGGGTCGAACTGATTGCGTGCCTGACCCGGTTTCGCGAATGGTACGTTTCCGGAAGTCCTGGCGTCAAAACGGACGATCGCGCCGGGGTGCCGATCTCATCCCGTTACTTCCTAAGCACGACAACCTATCAGGCCGGCGCGTCCATCAACGTCACGATGGTGCTGGAGGAACAGCCGTCGGGCGTGGCAATCTGGGGCGAACGGTTCGAACTGCGGCTGGATCAGTGGTTCGACGCCCAGCAACGCATCGTGCGGCGGATCGCCGCGACATTGAACGTGCAGATCTCCGTCGAACGGCTGATGCAACTGGCGCATGTACCAGCCAGGTCCCTGGAGGCTTATGATATCTGGCTGCGGGCCCAGACGGTGATCAACGGCTACCAGGCCGGCGAATGGAACCGGGCATTGGACCTCCTGACGCGGACCATCGAACGCGAACCGGGCTTCTCGCCCCTGTACAGCAGCCTGGCACAGATGAATAATGTGGTGCCCTTCGTGCAGCCGGGACTGTTCCGCACGATGGAAATGGCACAGGGCACCCTGAACCTGGCGCGTCGTGCCGTCGCGTTGGATCCGCGCGATTCCCGCGCCGAGTTGTGTCTCGGGTGGGCCCTTGCGTTCTGCCGGCGCCATTCTCATGCCCAGTTGCACATGGAAATCGCCTGCGAATTGAACAGCAACGACTCCTGGACGTTGATGTCCGCCGCGATGTTCCATGCGTTCAATGGCGACTTCGAACGGGCGGCCCGGTTATCGTCGCTTTCCATGGAGTTGACCCTGTCGCCAACGCTCAGTCACTGGGCGTTCCTGGCGAGCATCCGATACTTGCTCGGGGATAACGAAGGCGCTGTCGTCGCGGCCGATCGTGCGCAGAGCGGCCTGCTGTCGCCGAGTGCCTGGCGGGCCGCGGCGCTGCATAACCTCGGCCAGCAAGAGGAGGCGAGACGGGAGGTCTCCGGTTTCTTTGCCAGCTTGCGGGAGGCCTGGATCGGGGATGCTCAACCGACCGACGAAATGATCGGGAAGTGGCTGCTGGCCCTGTATCCCTTCAGCCAGGAAGAGACCTGGCGGCGTCTGCGCGACGGCATTGCAGCCGTCGGCATCCCCGTAACCGGGTGCGTCTTCGAGGGCACCGCCGAATCATGACCGGGGGACGGGTGCTGTCCGGTATTGCGCCGCATGGAACAGCCAGAAGAGTGGCAGAACCGCCAGATACAGCAGCGCCGCGAAGTCGATCGCGGCCGCGGACCCGTCCATGCGGTCCTGTAACCAACCCGCGATCCAGGGAAGCACGGCGAGACCCACATAGATCCAGGTGAAGAACCACCCCATGGCGACCCCACGGGAGTCTTCCGCCACAGTCTCGGAGGGCAGCGTCATCAAAATGCCAACCGGCAACCCGGAAGCCAGACCGGCAACAAGAAGCGGCACCAGCGGCGAAGTCGTTGCCAGGCTCAGCAGCGCCATGGCCGCGAGGACATAGCCGATCGCCACCAGCACGGCCGGATGGAGCAGACGCCGGGCCAGCAAACCGCCCACCGGCACCGAAATGACCGACATCCAGGTTATCAGGCTGGCGAGCGACCCCGCCGTGGTCGCGGTCAGTCCCTTTGCCAGCAGCAGCATCGGCAGGAAGCCCACGATCACCGAGAAGGCGCCATTGGCGAAGGCACCGATCACCCCTGCCAGGCTGACCATCATCATGGCACCGGCCGGCAGATGCCAGGACAATGCCTTTCCCTGCGTATGGAACTTGTCATTCGGGTGCGGGGCGTAAACCAACGCAACCGCCGCGAGCGCGAGAAACGACACGGCCGCGGTCGCCACGAAGGCGATTTGCCAACTGGTATGCACCGAAAGCGCGCCCAGACTGACCAAACCCAATCCGATGCCAATGGGATAGGAGTTCACAAAAATCGCCATCGCGAGGGCCAGCGACTTCCCCGCGAACCAATCGGTCACCATTTTGGTCATCAGTACGTTCAGCAGCACCGCCCCGACACCCGACACCAGGCGGCCTGTTGCCAGTCCGGTATAGGTCTGCCACCACGCCGGCAGCAGGCCGCCCAAGGCCATCAGGGCCAGGCCGAACGCCACGATCCGCCGGTCGCCAAACCGGGCCCCGAGCAGGCCGCTCGGCAAAGCGAGAAGAACGCCGGGAGAGGCATAAAGGCCGATCAGCCAGCCGATCTCGGCGTGACTGAGACCAAAGTCGTGGATGAGATCCGGCCCGGTGGAGCCAATGGACTGGTATTGGTACCCCATCGCCACGCGTGCCAAGGTCAAAACGATCAAGGCTCGGGCGGCGTTTGGCAAGGGCGGCACCTTCGTCTCATATCCCGTACAGGCCATCATCCCGATCCATCCATGGCGCGCGGGCCCGCGCCATGGATGGGCCATCAGCCGCTAGTTGCAATTGTTCAGTGTATATTCGCCGATCCGGTTGGCGTGCAGTTGCATGATACCAGATCGATCCGTCGGCAAATTCTGTGGTGCGGTGCCGTAAATGGCTGTGTAGAATGGCCGGAACGGATAGGCAATGGCACCCATCAGCAGATCGTCTTCGGACCCTTGCAGGGTATCCTTCGGCGGCAGCCGCAGGACCATCGTGTTGACATTCCCCTGGACGATGACGACCTGGGTGTACTGCTCTGGTAGGGTAACGACGTCCACGCCTGCGGCTGCCAGCCGGCTTTGGAACTCGGCGCGCGTCAAGGTGACGGCGCCGGGCAACTCGACTTGCGTGCCGTCGCTCCGCGGCACGGCCAGGGGCGCCATTGGCGGCAGCGCCCACGCCTGCGGGGCGCCCGATGCATCGGTATCCGGAATGGTCTCCGACGCCGGTGTCTTGCCGGCTTCATTCGGCCAGGTCGTGTTGACCCAATAATCGCGCGGCGGCTGATAGGGGTAGTCCTGACTGATGTAGTCGAGGTGGGTGGCCCAGCTCTTGATCAGCCGGCCCCACATGTCGAGGTTGGCAACATCCAGGCGCAGCACCGGTATCCCTGTCATATGACCCTCTCCTTATTGTATTGAAGCGCCGATGAACGGCATGTCGGGGCAGTCGGCCAGACCACCCCAGTCCTCGGTCAGCCGGACCAGTGCCGGCATGGTCCTGACCGCATCGATCCGGTTCCAGTCCGCCGCGCCGATAGCGTGCTGCGACGCCGGAATGAATGGTTGCAGGGTCTGTTCCCCTTCGGCAAGGCGCCGGTACACGACCTCGCCAATCAGGACCGAACCCAACGGCCCCAGGTGTCTGCCGGCGATTGCGGGGTCGAGCTGAGATTCCAGCAGCATGTAAAGCGGCAAAGGCAAGTCGCTGGTCAGCAGGTCGAGGTTCTGGCGAACCAGGGCCTTTGCGTCAGCCATGCCCGGCGTGGTTTGCAGCAGGCCGGCCAGCCAGTGCGAAATCCCATCCGAACCGAGAAGGTTCAGTCCTGCGTAGTTCTGACCGACGGCCCCGATCAACGCGTCCAGTCGCCACAGCCGGGCGGCGGCACTGCTCAGCCAATCGCGCACGCCAAGCTGTCCGGGCGTATTGGCGGCGATGGCCGGCAAAAGGCCGCCGCCGTCGATCGGCACGCGCTGCCGCGCGGCCAGTTTCAGGCTGTAGTTGGGATTGCCTGACAGCTCGAAGAACCTGGACCACCGCAGGATCCAGTTTTGCGGCAACGGATCACGATCCAGATGGCCGATGGTCGGACCGCCAATCACGCCGCTGAGCGGGAGCGTGCTGGTGTCGTTGAATACATAAAACGGCCGCACCATCGCGTGGCCGACGCGGAACGCGCCGTGGGTGAATTCGAGCGGCACCTCCTTCCCGTGCCAGAGCCAGGCCTTGCTGGATAAGGGCCGCTCGTGAAGGATGTCACGCACCTTTGGGTGCAACAGCCGCGGCAGCAGGTCGTTGCGGATGACCGCGTAATACATCTGCAAGACGGCCAAACGAGCATGGGCAAATTGCGCCTGCGGGGGCAGGCTGCCGAGTCGCCGGGCAATGGCGTTATGCAAGATGGAGAACAGCACCGTCAGTTGCGATATGATCGTATTGTCGTCATTGCGAGGGTCGGCAATATAGACTTGCGAGACCTGGTCGAGATTGCTGGGCGCCGGCGGTGCCGCCGCCAGCTTGAGGCGCGCCAGGTCGCGGAACGGACAGGCTCCGCCGGGCGGTGCCGAACCGGTCTCCTCCGCGATCCGCCCCAGGCGCAGTTGCGAGCGGTCGTCCGGCACGCTGCCCGCGGGCTCGAAGGCGATCGGACAAACCGTCGGCCCGCCGCCATACAGCGTGTCCAGTTCCAAGGTGGCGCCCCGCATGTTGCGGCTTGGAATGCCCGCATCGGCGGCCACCCAGAGCGGCACGGTCGTTTCGACCAGATCGTGCGCGATCAGTTGCAGCAGGTAAGTATAGCCGGACGGAATGGCGGGATTGTCGTCGCTTCGACCAATCGGGAGGAGGCTGTGCAGGGCTTCGAGTATTGGCCTGGCTTTGCTGAGATCGGCGCCGAACTGACTTCTCTGCCCTTCCGGCGGCAGTCCCAACAGGTACGAGAACCCCGGGAAAAAGCGCGGATCGATCGGCGGCGCGGCCGAACCGCCGGGATGTGACGGCGTGCCACCAGCCGCCTTGCCAAATTTGGCACCACCACCGTGACCCATTTGCCTTGCCCCCGTCTGGTCTGAAATGGTTCACCACAGCCCGCGTGAGCCCAGCGTGAAATGATTGGCAATAGATCGCATTTCCCGGTCCCGCTATGATCCGCATGGGCGCATAGACCGACCATAGGTTGCATCGCCCGCTGGCGGGTCGCCCCATGCCCCGGGTGTGGTTACGCGATGCCGTGCAAGTTCAACGGGAGCCGCCGCTGCCAGACCGCGGGCGCAATCATTTAGCCAGGATGCGCGCGAGCTCGACCAGTTCCGTATCCATCGGCTTGGTGCGTCCGACGATGTCAACGAGCGGCGTGCGCGTGACCTCGTTCTTCTGGAATCCGACCAGCACGCCCGTTTCGCCATCGCTCAGCGCCTTGACGGCCGCGACACCCAGCCGCGTCGCCAGCAGGCGGTCGAAGGCACTGGGCGGGGCGCCGCGCACCACGTGACCCAATGTGGTGGCGCGCAATTCAAATCCGGTCCTTTGCTTATCGGCGTCGAAGTAAGCCAGGATTTTCACGGCATTTTCCTTGACGCCCTCGGCAATCACCACAATCGCATGCGTCTTCCCGCGCTCGTAAGCGGCGTGCAGGCGTTGGGCGATCTCGGCGGCCGAGACCTCGAATTCCGGGGTCGAAATAACCTCGGCCCCGCCCGCCAGGCCCGCCATCATCGCCAGATAGCCGCAGTCCCGCCCCATGGTTTCCACCAGGAACGCGCGGTTGTGCGACGAACCGGTCGTGCGCAGGTGGTCGATCGCCTCCAGGGTGACGTTGATGGCGGTGTCGCAGCCGATCGTGACATCGGTCCCCAGCAGGTCGTTGTCGATGGTCGATGCGATGCCGACCACATGGACCCCGAGCTGGCTGAGCTTGTACGATCCGGTCTGCGACCCGTTGCCGCCGATCACCACCACACCGTCGATGCCGCGCTGGGCGAGGTTGCGCAGCGCCTTGGACCGGCCGCTGTCCTCGCGGAACTCCGCGGACCGGGCACTGCCGAGGAAGGTGCCGCCGACCTGGATGATGCCGCCCACGTCGCGGGCGCTGAGCTGGCGGAACTGCCCGTCGATCAGGCCCTGCCAGCCCTGGCGCACGCCGGACACCGTCATGCCCTGGTCGAGCGCGCTGCGCGTGACCGCTCGGATGGCTGCATTCATGCCGGGGGCGTCGCCCCCGCTCGTAAGGATCGCGATGTGTTTCATGGGCGTGAGACTATGACTGTTTGCCCGTGGAACAAGCAAAATATGCGCCAATCCGGCAAAGAGGGCCGATTGAGATCCATCACGTTAGACAAGCGGGTATCTCCGCCGCCAGACTGGCGTCTCAGCGCAATCAAGCCCAGGGGATCCCATGCCGCACCTGTTCGACCTCACCGGCCGCACCGCCGTCGTGACCGGCAGCGCGCAAGGCATGGGCAGAGCCATGGCAACCGCCTTGGCCGAGGCCGGCGCCGATCTCGTGCTGCTCGACCGCAACATGTCCGGCATCGAGGCGACGGCACACACCATCCACGCCCTCGGCCGCAAAGCGCTGCCGATCGCCGGCGACGTGACCGACACCGACCATATCGACCAGGTCTTCGCCACCGTGGACCGCGAATTCGGGCGGGTGGACATCCTGGGCAACGTCGCGGGCGAGGCACGCGCCGGCGCGGCCGAAGACATGGCGCTGGCGGATATCCGCACCACGTTCCACAACCTGGTGATCAGCCGTTACTACACCTGCCAGCTTGCCGGCCGGCGGATGCTGGCGCAGGGCAAGGGCAGCATCCTCAGCATCGGCTCGATCGCGGGCGTGTCGTCGCTGGGGCGGGCGCAGTCGGTGTACGGCATGGCGATGGCGGCGGTGATCCAGATGACGCGCGAGCTGAGCACCGAATGGGCGGGGCGGGGTGTGCGGGTGAACTGCATCCTGCCGGCCCAGGTGTTGGGCGCCAACGGCCTGGGGCCGCGCATGGAGGCCGATCCGTGGCTGCGCGAGACCTTCCTGCGCGGCATCCCGGCCGGACGCTTCGGCCAGCCCGACGACATCAAGGGCCTGTCGGTGCTGCTGGCCTCGGATGCGGCCGAGTGGATCACGGGGGCGATCATCCCGATGGATGGCGGCAACCTGGCGATGAATGCCGGCGGCGGGCTGCTGGCCCCGATCATGGAGCGGCATGGGGTGAAGCGGTGACGTCTTTCTGGACGATGGAATCCTGCCCGGCCGCCTGACCCCAGCTTGCCAACAGGTTTTTGGCCGTCGTCAGATCCGCGGTCTGGGCGCCATCCACGAATTGGTCGAACACCGGCCGCAATTCCGCTCGGGCTCTCTCTGGTCCTGCCTGAGCCGCCAGACGCCGCGCCAGGTCGATAGACGAGCGCAGTTCCCAGGCCCGCGCGCCCTGCTGGCGGCTCAAGGCCAGTGATTCGGTCAGGCAAAGGTCCGCCTCGTCATCCCGCGGTTGCGGCAGACCGCGAAGCAGCCCGGCCTTCAAACGCAGCAGCTCCGGCAGGTAGCAAAAATCTCCGTTCGTCTCGACCGACCGGATCGTTTCATCGATCAGCACCAGGCCCTGACGGACGCGTCCGGTGGCGGCATAGGCCTGGACGAGTGAGATGTTGAAGGCTGTGGTCAGCAGTCCGTAGCGCAGGCTGTGCAGCGCCGCCAGGGATGCCTGCAGCCCTTCAATGCCGGTTTCATGATCGCCGCGGCTGATGGCCAACTGGCCCCGGAAACACCGTCCAAGCACCACATGCGACTTCAGGGAATAGGTTTCCGCACTGGCGATGAAGCGTGCGATCTGCGCTTCGGCGTCGTCGAGATCGCCGTTCCGGAGCAGCACGTCGATCGCGTAGATCAACGCAACCAGCAGCGTCACCGGATGGTCCGCGCTCGCCGCGTCCCGGACGGTTTGATCGACGTGCCGCAACGCCTCGGCGGGATGGCCCTGCAGCCACAGCGTCCTTGCCAGAGCGCTGGCCGCCGCCGACAGGGCCAGGGTCAGCACCGGCGCCGCCATCGGATCGTCCTGCAACGTGGCGGACGGCGCATCGCCAGGGTCCGGCCGCAGCGCCGCCTCCAGCGCCCGCCGGGCGCCGTCCAGGTCGCCGGCAAAATGCAGCGAATAGCCCGAAAGAATGCGCGACAAGGCAATGGCGGCCGGATCATGTGTGGTGCGCGCCAGGTCGGCCACGCGCGCCGCATAGTGCTGGGCGGTGCGGAAATCCCCGGTGCGCAGGTAAAATACATGCAGCGGAGCCAGAAGCAGGATCTGGTTCAGCGTGTCGCCCTGTGCCTCGGCGATCGCGATGCTTCGGCTCAGGGCCGCATAGGTCGCTTCGCTGTTGCCGCGCGTCCACATCAGTGACAGTCCCAGCGCCGCCTGAAGACGCATCTCCTGGCGCCCTTCGGGTGCCGCGTCGCCGAGGGCGAGGATGGCGCGCTGCGACCAACGCTGGCAGTCGGTGAGCAGCGACATCGCAAAAAAGGCCGGCGCGGCGGCGGCGGCGAGACCGATGCCGGTTGCAGCATGGCCGTCCTCGCCAAAGCACCAGGCCAGGGCCGCGCGCACGTTGTTCAGATCGGCGAGATTGGAGGCCCGCTGCGCCGGATTCGACAATGTCAGCCATTCCGCCGTGGTCTGCTCCAGCCAGTGCCGGTAATAGACGGCGTGGCGCAGGGCCAGCTCCGCGCGTTCGCCGCTGTGCCCGGCCAGCCCGAGGATGTAAGCGCGCGTCGTATCCAGCAGCCTGTAGCGCATCCCGGGGCCGCCGGGATGGGTCGCCATCATCGATTTGCCGACCAGGCTCTCGATGGCGTTGAGGACCTGGACCGCATCGATGGCGGTGACCGCGTGCGCGGCCTCCAGCGTGAAAGGCCCGACGAACACCGCGAGGCGGCGCAGCACCATACGTTCCGGTTCAGATAATAAGTCGTAACTCCAGTCCAGCGTGGCATTCAGCGACTTTTGCCGCGCCGGCGCGGTCCGCTTCCCCGGCCACTGCAACGCGAGCCGCTGGTCGAGCAGCGTCGCGGTTTGTTCGAGACCGTAGGCCGCAACCCGTCCCGCCGCGAGCTCGATCGCCAGTGCGACACCGTCAAGCTTCCGGCAGATGTTGCTCACCACCGCCGCTTCCGCGTCACCGAAGTCCGCACGCGCGCCGCTCGCCGCGGCTCTGTCCACGAACAGCCGGATCGCGGGGTAGGTCAGGGCCGCCGCCGCGGTAAGCCTGGCATCGTCGGGCGGAAGGGCCAGAGGCGCCAGCCGGTGGACCCATTCGCCCTCGACCCGCAGCGCCTCACGGCTTGTCGCCAGGATATGAACCTTGGGCGCGGCGGTGAAAATGAGCTCCGCCAGGCGCGCGGCACCCTCGATGACGTGCTCGCAACAGTCGAGGACGAGAAGGATCCGCTTGTCGCGCAGATACGCGATCACGCCGGGTGCCGCATCGTCGGAGTGAACCGAGAGTCCCAGCACCGAGGCCAGTGTGGGCGCCACCATCGCGGGATCGTTCAGCACGCCGAGGTCGACGAACACGACGGCGCCGTCGAACGCATCCAGCAGGTCATGGGCGACGGCGACCGCGACGGTGGTTTTGCCGACGCCGCCCGGGCCGACGATCGTGATGAAGCGCGAGGCGGGCAACTGCGCCGCGAGCAGGCCAACCGGTTCCGACCGCCCGACCATGTGCGTCGGCCGGACCGGGAGGAAGTGCGTTTTGGGGGCGGGGGCGAGCGCCGCCGATGGGTCGGTCGATCGCTCGACCGGTGCCACGAAGCAGTAGCCCCGGCCGGCCAGGGTGGCGATGTAGCGCGCGCCGTCCTGCCCGTCGCGCAGCGCCTTGCGCAGGCTGGCGATGTGAAACCGCAGGCTGCCTTCCTCGACGGTCACATCCGGCCAGACCAGCGCCATCAACGCGCGCTTGCCCACCACCTCGTGGGGGCGGGATGCCAGGGCGATCAACGTGTCCAGGGTGCGCGCGCCCAGTTCCACCGGCGCGCCCTCTTCGGTCAGCAGCCGTTCGCCGGGGACCAGCGCAAAGCGGCCAAACGATAGAACGACCCGGCCCTGCTCTGGCATGCCCCTCATTGTCCCCTGCCGTCCCGGGTCGCACGTGGGCGCTTCGCCCCCGCTGGCAAGGGCTCACAGACGCTCACAACCCCTAACGGGCCTTTCCGGGCGGCCTCTGCTTTTTTCGGTGCCGCCGACCCATCGAACAGGAGACCGCCCGTGACCAACCCATCGTTTTGCCCCACCCGGCGCAGACTGATCGCCGCGTCCACCGCTACGCTCGCGCTGAGCCTCGCGCAGCTCTCTCCAGCCGTCGGCGCGGTGGCCGGAGACAGCGCGATCCGTCCCTTCCGCATCGCTGTGCCCGAAGCGGCGCTGAGCGATCTGCGCGCGCGAATCGCCGCGACCCGCTGGCCCGATCGCGAGCTTGTGGCCGACCAGTCGCAGGGCGTGAAGCTCGACAAGATCCAGGACCTCGTGCGCTACTGGGGAACGGATTACGATTGGCGCAGGGCGGAGGTGCAGCTCAACGCGCTGCCGGAGTTCGTGACCCGGATCGATGGCGTCGATATCCAGTTCGCCCATATCAAGTCGCGCCATCCCGGTGCGATGCCGTTGCTGATCACGCACGGCTGGCCGGGCTCGATCTTCGAGCTGATCAAGGTCGTCGGGCCGCTGACCGATCCGACCGCGCATGGCGGACGGGCCGGGGACGCGTTCGACCTCGTGCTGCCCTCGATGCCCGGCTATGGCTTCTCCGGCAAGCCGCAGGGCACCGGCTGGGGTCCCGAACGGATCGGGCGCGCCTGGGATGTGCTGATGAAGCGCCTGGGCTACAAGACTTACGTGTCGCAGGGCGGCGACTGGGGATCGGTCGTCGCCAGCGCGATGGGGCGCCAGGCGCCGGCGGGGCTGCTGGGCATTCACGTCAACATGCCGGCCACTGTGCCCGCGGACGTCGCCCGCGCGCTCAACAATGGCGAACCGGCACCGGGTGGACTGACGGCGGGTGAAAAGGCCGCCTTCGCCGCGCTGAACAACCTTTACCGGAAGGGCGGCGGCTACGCGGCGATGATGGTCACGCGTCCGCAGACGGTGGGCTATGCGCTGGCGGATTCACCGGCCGGGCAGGCGGCCTGGATCTACGACAAGTTCGCGGCCTGGACCGACACCGGCGGCGAGCCCGAACGGGCGCTGTCGAAGGACGACATGCTGGACGACATCACGCTTTACTGGCTGACCAACACGGCGACCTCGTCGGCGCAGCTCTACTGGGAAAACAACAATAACAACTTCAACGCGGAGACCCAGAAGACCGCGGACATTGCGATCCCGGTCGCGGTGACCGTCTTCCCCGGCGAAATCTACAGAGCGCCGCGAAGCTGGGCGCAGCAAGCCTACCGGAACCTGATCTACTTCCACGAGGTCGATCGCGGCGGCCACTTCGCGGCCTGGGAACAGCCGGACTTGTTCGCGGCAGAGCTGCGGGCGGCGTTCAG
>Ga0302156_10001102_pt1 | contig 24552 bp, 25 predicted proteins | sample I_Bog_N3_2_FD_193503 | JGI IMG/M metagenome (GOLD analysis project Ga0302156, IMG submission 193503) | Peat permafrost microbial communities from Stordalen Mire near Abisko, Sweden - I_Bog_N3_2 | ecosystem: Environmental > Terrestrial > Soil > Wetlands > Peat | place: Sweden: Abisko, Stordalen... | reverse complement strand
GCTACCAGCCTTCGAGCTATGCGGACCAAGGGACTTTCGCGTCCGTTACCCCGACAGCGGCATATGACAACAACACCAACACCGCGGCGGTTGTCTCGGGCGGATATTGGAATTACGGCGTTGCGCCGATGCCCGTGGGAGGCTATTACTACTTCACGTCGGGACAGGGTCAATGCAGCTTCCTGAACTTCCCGGCGATCACTACCACCGTTGCCACCACGTTGAAAGTTGTGGCCTCGTTCGGGTTCAGCGGAACCGCTCCAACGCCGGCGTCATCACCGAACTCGAACGGCTGGTACGGCTCCATCCAAGTCAACATCGGCGGAGTGTGGACGTCCCTCACACCGCCAACGGGAATTGACTCTCCGACGGCGACGGCTACTTACACGTTGGCGATTCCAGCCGGGACGAACCTTTCGACGGTCAGTGTGGTGGTTGAGGTTCAAACCGGGAACGCCGTAGCAGACACGACGCCGCTCAGTGCTTGCCAATGCACAGCCTCAGTGTCGGTTGCAGAAATCTATATCCAGTAGGAGGATGCACGTGGACGATCAGCTTCAACTGCTCCTGACGGAGTTCCGCGCCTTCCGCGATACGGAGTGGCGCGAATTCCGCGAGTCTGTGTCAGCATGGCAGCAGGAAACCGGCGAGCGTGTGGCCCAGCTTGAGACTCAGGTCAAGGCCGGCGTTACCGGCAACGGCCAACCCTCGCGCCTTCAGGTGGCCGAACGCAATATCGACCAGCTAAACCGCTTCCGCTATTGGCTCCTCGGCTTCGCCGGCGTTTTGTCGGTAATCCTGCACTACCTGCTGCCCGGAGCCAAGCGTTAAAAGCGTGCTTTATCTCAGTCTGTAGAAGTTGTACTCTCATTGCAAATGACGGATCTGGTCAGTCGAGTAAAGCGTTCGGCAATGATGAGCGCCGTGCGCGGCAAGGATACGAAGCCCGAAGTTCGAGTGCGTTCAATTCTGTTTCGAGAGGGCTACCGGTTTCGGCTCCATTGTCGCAAACTACCGGGGTGTCCGGATCTGATTTTGCCCCGTTTTCGAATTGCCGTATTTGTGCATGGGTGCTTTTGGCATGGGCACGACTGTAAGCGTGGAAGTGTTCCCGAAACCAACACTGATTTCTGGACTGCAAAGCTATCAGCGAATAAAGCTCGCGATGAAGCTAATCTCTTGCGATTGTTGGCACTTGGCTGGCATGTCTCCACAATCTGGACCTGTAAACTACATCTCGACGTTGAAACGCTTCTGGCTCTTCTCAGATCGCGAGAGGAAGCTGAGCTAGCGAACAAAGAGCGAAGAGCGGTTCAGAAGAGCGGCGAGGGTAGGAGGCCGGGACTACACTGCTAGAATTTCGATATTACCTTCATGGGTTAATCGAAAATGCCAAGGCTACGTCGTTCTGCTCCTGCTAACGAAGCTGCGCTCACCCCGGGAATTGAACATTCTTGGAGCGTTGCGCAGCACGACACCATTCCACCTGTTGACATGTGGCTCAACCCGCTGGATACGCATACCTACTTGTTTGCGTTTCTTGACGCGGACGGTGAAGACTATTCGCCGCCATATGATTCGGTCAGGGAATCCGTCCAGAATCTTCTCCATGAAGTGACGTCCAGGGAGCGAAAGGGACAGGCACCCACGGCGGATCTATCCGACCAGCGAATCCGGACATGGAAATCAGTTTTCGAGTCGTTCGGCCTGCTCACGGTCGATGAGGACGCGCGGATCAAGCTATCCCCCCTTGGGCGGGTCCTCAAAAGCGTATACGCGCAAGTCAACGAAAGAATCGAAGGCGCCAACGATCATATCGCCAAGCTGGCCGTAAACGTATTGAATCGACAGACTCTTCGCAATCCCTTGGATGGAGGCGCATATCCCGAAGACGCCAACGGCAAGCCTATTACCGTCGAAGTCGCAGGCTCGATTATTCGGCGTTACACAAAGTTCAAGGTAGACTGAACCTCTCACACGAACATCAGAAGAAGCCAGGCCAGATCGAGCAGGAGTTGTTCGATCTGGCCTCTATGGCGAACGAGCAAGTCATAACTCAAACTGTGCTGAAGTTAAAACCAGTAGATGGGCGTGTAAAGGAGGCGCATGACGTACGAACTGACGCCGGATGAATATCAGCGCATGCTGGACGAACGGATCATCGCGAAGCGGATTACCCTGGACCAGTACTCGGAGCACTGCGCAGGTAAAACCGAGTACCTCAACGGCAGGATTATGGTTGGCGGGACCGAGTTGTTCGTCGGTGTGAAAGAGTTCGCTGAATCAATCAGGGTTTTGGATGAAGAGAAAGAGAATGCACAAGGGGCTGGCCAGTGATAGGTATCGGCGGCCGGACCGAAAAGCAAAGAGAACAGAAACGCGCTTATTCAGGCTTTAGTACACGGCGCCCGGTTTAGTACACAGAATTAGGGGAAGGGGGTGTACTACGAGGGAAACCATGGAAAACGTGGAATGATATGGAAAACACATGGTTCTCGATAAACCCATCATTTTCTTGAGTTTATCAGTCTTTTCAACGACTTGTGAGTGATTGTGAGATCATATTGGTGCCGAAGAAGGGACTCGAACCCCCACACCCTTGCGAGTACGTGGACCTGAACCACGCGCGTCTGCCAATTCCGCCACTTCGGCACGGTATACAAGTTCAGCGGTTCTTGCTGAACCGGCAGCATCTCTGAGTCTCGCAAATGCAGGCTTCTGTGTCAAATGGACCGAGCCCTGAGATGCGGCGGTTTTGGCCCCGGGGTCTCGATGTCTTTTCTGAGCAGTTCAACGGATTTTCGCGAGCGCATCTGGCGCGTCCATAAACAGAAACCCATCCTGTCCGGGCCGCCGGAATGCGGGGGTTCGGCAAGGATGGGAGGTCTGTGCAAACGATCGAATGCCTGATTGGGACCGCTCTTAGACGAGCTTGGCGTCGAGCAGGATTTCGGTGTTGTTGGCGAAGAGCTTGGAGATGGGGCAGCCGGCCTTGGCGTCGGCGGCGGCCTTGTCGAAGGCTTCCTGGGTGGCGCCGGGAACGCTGGCGGTGGTGGTCAACGCGATCTTGGTGATGGCGAAGCCCGCGTCGGTCTTGGCCAGGGTAACCGCGGCGTGGGTTTCGATCTTTTCCGGCGTGAGGCCGGCGCCGCCCAACTGTGCGCCCAGTGCCATGGAGAAGCAGCTGGCGTGGGCCGCGGCGATGAGTTCCTCGGGCGTGGTGCCGGAATCGGCGCCTTCAAAACGCGTGGCTAATGAGTAGTTAGCATTGCTGAGCACGCCCGTCGCCGTGGAGATGGAGCCTTTGCCTTCCTTCAGTGAACCTGTCCAAACTGCACTTGCCTTGCTTGCCATTGTCCCTCCTTGGGGAGATCCGGATCCCGGATGTTGTTGGATTTCATGACTCTTGATTGGGCGCGCCGTCAGGGGGGGACTAGCATTCCCAGAGAGTTGATGCGACCGGCAGCTGCGGAGTTTACCCAAAGCAGGCTGCCACTCCTCCTATGCTAATCTGTCCAGCGTGTTGCCGCGGCGGCCCCACGCGTTCGATGCCGGTTTTGACACAGAAGTTTCACATAACGGTGCGGCTGGGCCGACTGCCGCAGTTTGGGGATCAGGGATTTCTTCCGCAGTTTCACAGCCCAAAAGCGCCGATGTTTGTTGATGGGGGATGACTTCAGTGGTGTGTTTCAAAGTGTGAGGTCCGGGGGTACACCACAGGTTTCCATCGCCTATCCATTCAGGATCCATTGTGCGCCAATGGGACCTATCGATCTGCAAATTGCGGCGAGATTATTTTCGGGACTGAAGAGACAGCTTAAAAGGGCCCTGTCTCGGGTGAAAGGCCGGAAATGCGTCTTGCAGGGGCTAAACAGGCTGCGGAAAAGAGCATGTTTTCAGACGAGCTTCCCCAAGAACATCCCTCAGAGGCTAAAGTCCAGTTTCATTTTCAGCTATTTACGGCACGCGACCCGGACCCTGAAGAGTGCCGCGGTCATGCCCTAAAAAGAAACAGGGTTGCGATTGGGTTGGATTTTGAATAGTTGGAACGCAAGGACGGCGCGGATTGTTCGAGTCAATTCAGCGAGTTAGCGTCCGCTTCGCGGACATAGCAAGTTAGCGAGTTAGCGGTGGCATTGCCGGGCAAAAGTTTCATCTCCCTTGGGTCGGCAACGCCGGTGGACGACTGTTACAAAACCATCGGGAATCCCGGCGGAGGGTGAGTTTTTCAGGGTGAGTGTTGGTGAATGTTCAAGGGGTGGATGAATGGCGTAGTTTTACTGCGGCGCGGCGGCGTGGCTGGCTTTGCGGGCGGGTTCGAATTCGTCGCCTGGGAGCCATTCGACTGGTTTGGGCTGCTCGCTGGCTAGCCAGCCTAATACAAAACCGAATCTGGCTAGTTTGGCGTTGCCGCGGAAGTCCCAGTCGGCGCGGTACTCGTCGGAGGGCTGGTGATAGTGGTGAGCCACGTAGTCCTCGGCCTGGGCGCGGCCCCAGGCTTCATCATGACCCTCGAAGAGCTCACCCTGGTCGACGGAGAAGGCGGGGATGCCGACGCGGGCCAGCGAGAAATGGTCGGAGCGATAGTAGTGGCCTGCGCCGGGGGTGGGATCGGGCAGGAGAGCGAGATCGAAGGCTTTGGCAACTGTCTGCACAGTGGGCCAGAAGTCGATGCGCTCGGCTCCGCCCAGGCTTACGGAGCGCGGAACGCCGATGGGCAGGAGCATGTCGTAGTTGAGATCGAGGGTGATGTTTCCGGCGGGGACGGGCGGGTGCATTCCCAAATACTGCGAACCGAGCAGGCCCTGCTCTTCGGCGGTGACGGCAGAGAAGTAGACGGAGTGGGGCGGCCGCACGGGCGATTGCGCGAAGGCGCGGGCCATTTCGATGAGGATGCCGCAGCCGGTGCCGTTGTCGGCAGCTCCGTTGTAGATGTTGTCGCCCTTGGCGTCTGGGTCGATTCCTAGATGATCGTAGTGGGCGGTGTAGAGGACGGCCTGATTAGCCGCGCTGGCTCCGGGTACTCGGCCTACGACGTTGGAACTGATGTAGCGGCGGACGCGGCTCTCGACGTGTCCACGGAGGCGGACGGGGAGTTCAACGGCATGGAAGGCGCCGGGTTTGCCGGGATTTGCGATCGCGAGATCGAGGTCGCCGAGGCCGGCCAGGGTAAACAGGCGCTGGGCTACGTCGTGTTGAATCCAAGCGGCGGCTTGCAAAGTGGCGTTGGGGTCGCCTTGAAGGTAGCTCTTCTCGACGGCCTGGGAGTTGCGCACAACGTCCCAGCCGTAGCTGGCCAGGTCTGTGCGGTGGATGATGAGCACACCGACGGCGCCGCGGCGCGCGGCTTCCTCGTACTTGTAGGTCCAGCGGCCGTAATAGGTGAGGGCTTTGCCCTTGAAGAATTTCTCGTCGTCGGAGGGAGGTTCGTTGACAATGACCAAGGCGATCTTGCCTTTCACGTCAATCTCTTTGCCGCTTGGGCCAGCGTAGTCGTCCCAGTTGTACTCAGGAGCGTGGATGCCGTAACCCACGTAGACGATGGGGGCGTCGATGTCGGCGGTTTCCTGGCCGGTCTGGTCCTTGGACACGATTTCGGTGCTGTAGGCGAGATCGATTGGCTGGCCGGTCGCCGGCACGAAGGAGAACTTTGTCCTGTCTTCGACGGTGTGGACGGCGAAGAGCGGTACTTTCTGAAAAAAAGTCCCGTTGTCGCCGGCGGGTTCGAGGCCGGCCAGGGAGAACTGGGTGGCGATGTATTCGGCGGCCAGCTCAGCACCGCGCTTGCCGGGACCGCGCCCTTCCAGGAGGTCGAGCGAGAGAAAGCGGACATGGGCGCGGATCTTCTCGGGGTCGATAGAGGCGGCCGCGGCACGGGCGGCTGGCGGCAGGCCATGGACTTCGGGAACGGGAACCGCGGCTTGCTGGGGATGCGCTTGTGGCAAGGGCAGGAGGGCGGCGGCGAAGAGGGTCAATGCATGTTTCAGGTTCATGGGAGCTCCCTAGTTTTCACAATGCAATTCTATGGGACAGCGGTTGTGGCGAACCTGAAGTTCGTTGCGTTTGTCTGGCAAGGAGCTTCGGACGAGAGATTCGCTGATGCAAAACTTCTTCGACTGGCTATGGCCGTTCTGTCGAAGATCGCCTGTGCGTTCGGTCGCCCCCATGGAGCTTTGAACTCCGTTGGATTGGCTACCCAGAGCTGCGCTTCGCTTGCACTGGGCTATTATCGACGGCTCTCTCCGGGAGCAAAAGGAGGAGGGTGTTGGGCCAGGATTTTCGATTGCTTCGGTGGGCAGTCATGCTCATGGAAACTCGCTATGAGCGGGGCTGGATGAGAGTTGAGGTTTCCCACCCATTCGACAGAAAAAAGTCGAATGGATGGGGCACGGAGCGGCATTGGCGCGACTGGCTTGAGTTCGTCGCTTGCACTTAACTCACATCAGGCGGGTCAGGCTGTCAGAATACGTCCTCGCTGGTGAACGGCGTGATGGCGTCGCGAGGAGTGCCTGCCAGCAGGTGGGCGCGCGTCAACACTTTGCGAGCGAGGCCAGTGAGGGCCATGCCCTCAGCCTCGTGCAGCGGAATCCAACGCCGCACTCCCTGCCTCACTGTCATTGATTCCACGTCATCTTCAAAAACGGTTCGGATGCGCACGTAGTAGTTGACCTGCATGATGGCGTGGCGGACGGTCATGCGCAGTTCCTTTTCAGGGACGGCAGTGTCCTCCAATGCGGGTAGCTCCCACATACCAGGCATTACCGTGTTCGACACAGGCCTCTGCTCGAGAAGCACCTCCCGGCTGCCTTGGCCCGCGTGCAAGCCGGTGCGGATGGCCAGCGCGTGCGCCACCTCGCGGCTCAGCATCTGGAGGCGTGGAGCGGTCTTGTGCTCGCCCTTGGTCTTGCAGTCCGCAGCCAGCGGGCAGACAAGACACTGCGGATTGCGCGGCAGGCAGACGGTTGCTCCCAGTTCCATGAGTGCCTGGTTGAAATCGCCTGGGCGGGCTGGGTCAACGAGTTGGGCGGCCAGGTGTTCGACTTTGTGCTTCATTTCGGCTTCGGTATTGCGGCTGCCAAACTCCCAGCCTTGCAGGCGACACAAGACGCGTTCCACATTGCCGTCCACCACGGCCACGGCTTCTCCGTGAGCGATGCTGGCGATGGCTGCGGCCGTGTAGGCTCCGATGCCGGGCAAGGTGCGCAGTTCCGCCGAGGTAACCGGGAGCGTGCCGTTGCACCGATCGACAACAAACCGGGCCGCCTTGTGGAGCATGCGCGCCCGGCGATAGTAGCCAAGGCCGCTCCATAGCGCCAGAACCTCATCCTCCGACGCCTGCGCCAGAGAAACAAGGGTGGGGAAGCGCGCCATGAATATCTTGTAGCGCTCGACCACCACGGCAACGCGGGTCTGTTGCAGCATGATCTCGGAGACCCAGATGGCGTAGGGATCGGTGCTGCGGCGCCAAGGGAGATCGCGGCGGTTTTCCCGATACCATTCCAGCAGGCGGGAGCGCGCAGTCAGCCATTCCTGCTCGGGGATGGGATCGGTTTTCCCGATGCCCATCAGCTTGCCGTGGGAAGAATTCCGACTCTTCCCAATGTCAATGGGCTTCTGACGCGCCGGGTCTTGACGCTCTGTATGGTCTTTGGGCATTTTGAAGCAAGGCACCCTTTTTTGTGGGCTCGGCGTCTAACCGTACACTCTAGCAGGGGTGAATGACACCATGGTAATGTTAGTGCAGTTGCTCCCCGACCCGGAAATCGGAAGCCCAATTTGGGATGCCGCCGAAACATGGCGGCGGATGCATACCCTCAAGGGCGCTAACACATATCGTCGAATTGGCCGATATGTCTGACAACGTTCTGGAGGTCCCCCTGAAGAACTTGTCCCTGTTTGCAATCCTCGTCAGCATCGCGGCGTCGCTTGCTTTCCCGGCATACTGCTTGCCAGCCGGGGCGCAATCCATTGAACCGCGCGTTTCAGTTACTCCCATCCTGGTTCGCGACGAGAACACGGCCAATGCCAGCCGGACGACAGAGAACTCCGCTTCGCTCGTCAACGGCTTTTCATCCTCAAATGCCGGCAGCTTGTTGGACGGGGCCGACCCGGAAGCTTCGCTCCCGGCGGCTCCTGAACCGGGAGGGCTTGCCGGCAACCCGCAGCGCGAAGGCGTTCCTTACGCTGCCGAGTGGCATGCGGTACCGTTCTCGCGGATTGGGATCGGCGCGGATGTGTCCCTGCTTGGAATCGGAATCAAGAGCGCGGTGTTGCTGGACGAGTACTTCGACGCGCGGCTCGATTTGAATTTCTTTAGCTATACCAGCAGCCGCATCGAGGTCGACGGTGTCAACGCGACTGGAAACCTCCACATGGCGTCGGGCGCGGCCAAGGTCGACCTGTACCCCAAAAACAGCATCTGGCGCATCAGCGCTGGACTCATGCTGTTCGATGGCAACCGCGCCACCGCAAACCTCGCCGTTGTCCCCGGAACCAGCTTCACACTGGACAATCAGACTTTCTATTCAGCAAATGCTAATCCTATGACGGCAACTGGCCTGGTTCAGCTCGATACCATCAAGCCGGCGCCGCTGGTTTCTTTCGGATTCGGCAGGTTCATTCCGCGCTCCAATCGCCATTGGTCATTCCCGACGGAGTTCGGCGTGATCTATGAAGGCGGACCCTCGTTGAACGTGAATACCGCGGGGTCAGTCTGCACAGACCAGGCGCAAACGCAGTGCAGCAGCATCAACGACACATCCACTCCCGTGGGCCAGGCATGCCGCTCTTCAAGAGCAGCTGACCAAGTGGAGAGCAGATTTCGATAAGGTGAAGCTTTATCCGATCTTCTCTTATAGCGTGGTTTACAGCTTCAATATTCGCTAACGGCATTGCGCGTCAATAACAGTTTCACCTGATCGCGTCAGGGCACGACTTGAGTCGTGCCGAAAGAGCAACAAAATCAAGTTGGGCTTTAGCCCCTGCGGTTTTGTTTTCAGCTCTTTGCAATTCCGCAGCGGCTAAAGCCGGAATCCAAATTGGCCATTTGCGGCACGACTAAAGTCGTGCCCTTTCAAGACCATTGGACAATTCCAGTCTCCACCCTTTCCGTAGAAGGAAACGGAAAGGATGGGGCACGGAGCTTTTCTGCCTACTTGCCGGTATAGGTGACGTGCCAGATTGATTTGGATCCGTCATCGGAGACAAAGAGTGAGCCATCGCCGGCTTGCGTTACTCCCACAGGCCGACCCCAGACGGTGCCGTCGGGGAGGACGAAGCCGGTGAGGAAGTCTTCATACTCTCCAGTTGCGTGGCCGTTCTTCATGGGCAGGCGGATGACTTCGTAGCCGGCGCGTTGGGCGCGGTTCCAGGAGCCGTGTTCGGCGGCGAAGCCGTCGCCCTTGAAGTCGGCGGGGAACTGCGAGCCGGTGTAAAAGAACATTTCGAGCGAGGCGAAGTGTGGGTTTACCAGGATGTCCGGCGTAATGACTTTGGCTTGCAACTCGGGATGTTTGCCGATGTGGCGCGGGTCCTGGAGGCCGCCGGCCGGGCCGTGGAAGTAGAACCAGGGCCAGCCGTAGAAACCGTCTTCCTGGACGTGGGTCACGTAGTCGGGGACGAGGTTGTTGCCCAGGCCGTCGCGCTCATTGGTGGAGCACCAGAGCTCGCCGGTGGTGGGATTGATGGCTTCTCCGACGCAGTTGCGCAGGCCGCTGGCGTAAACCTTGACGAACATGCCAACTGGAGTGAATTCGAGGACGTCGGCGCGGTGGAACTCCTCGGGATGGGTGTCGGAGTCGTCGATGTTGGAGTGGGAGCCGACGGAGGCGAAGAGCTTGGCGCCGTCCTGCGAGAAGATGAGGTCGCGGGTCCAGTGGCCGCCGCCGCGGAGACGGCCGCCGCCGGGGAGTTCGGCGATGTTCTCCAACGGGCCGCGGGCCTGTAGATCGCCGTTCTGGTAAGGAAAGCGGACGATACCGTCGGTGTCGCCGATGAAGATGTATTTTGGGTTGGGGCAGTTGGGGTAAAAAGCGATGCCGAAAGGCTGGTGAAGACCGGTGGCGAAGACTGAGGTTTGCTGGGGCTTGCCGTCTGGGCCAACGCCGCGGAAAACCAGGATCTTGCCGGGATCGCTTTCGGCCAGGAAGAGGTCTCCGTTGGGGGCAGTGCGGAGGAGGCGGGGATTGTCGAGGCTGGTGGCGTAGAGGTCTACTTTGAAGCCTTTGGGGGCGACGGGCCAGGCGGTGGATGGGCGCGGGACGAGGGTGGGGCCGTTGTCGACGGACTCGTTGGGTGCGGGGGCGGGCAGGTCAGCCCAGGTGAGATGGCGGCGGATGCCGGGGGACTCGTGGAAAGCATCGGTAAAGGCGTCCTGACCGGTCAGGACGGCTGACTTGGCAGGGGCGCCGGCAGACTCGGCAACGATGGAGGGCAGGAAAGCAAGGGTGGAGGCGAGGGCAGAAATCCTGAGGAAACGGGAGATTATACGGCTCATGAGACCTCTCAAGGGGTTAAGGGTTGGATAATCGCCTAAGCTCAAACAAAATCGATTGACTAAAAAGCGCTGGGGGGGAACTCGCTCGCTTACTTGGATGCAGCCGGGGTGGATTGGGGAGCAGAATCTTGCGAATTTTCGCCTTGGGCGAGGGTGGCGATCAGGGAGGGCAAGAGGGTGGCCGTGACGATGACACGGTTGCGCTTCTGGGTGACCTCAGCCGTTTTCAGAAGTTGTTTCAGACCGTTGTTGGCGGTGTTCTCGCTGAGTGGAAGGGTGAATCCGCGGGCCACCGTGACGAGTGTGGCAACGGCGGCGGCCTGACTGGCGGCTACTTCGTCTGTTGCAGCGATCTCTTCCAACCTGATATTGAGGGCTCCTCCGAGCGAGAGGGCCGGGGTAACGCTGGCCACGATGGTGGAGTCGTCTTCAAGGGGCAGCGCAAAGCCGAGGATGTGGATTGCGCCGCTCTCAGAGAAGGGCAGGCCGATCTGGCCGACACCCCAGGCAAGCGAGAGCAGGGGCACGTCGTGATAGTGCTGGGTGAGGAGCGTGGAGCCGGCAAAGGGGAGCGCGGCGGAGCGGTGGCGATCGAGCATGGAGTGGATCTGCTCGGTGGTGGGGGTGTTGGAGATGGCCACCATGTCATAGCCAATCTGCGCCACTCGAACGGACCGGGCGTCTGAAGGGACGGTATAGATAGTGTGGCCGGCGTAGGACTCGCTGGCGGTGGAGTGGGCGGCGAGCCAGGTATTGAGACGCTTGCCGGTGAGGTTGCCGACCAGGACCATGGAGTAGGCGACGGGGCCGTTGGGGCCGCGCGGATCGGGCATGCGATGGAGGGCGATGGCGACCTGGTCGAGATCGTGCTCCCAGTCGATTCCGGTGGCGTCAACGAACTGCTGATAGTCCGGGACGCGCTTGGGCGGTTTGAGGTCCTTGTGGAGGAACGCGTGGGCGGGCTTGAGATTGATATAGATGATGCCGTCGGACTCGGGGAGCAGGCGCGCGGCTTCCGGCGGAGCCTTGTAGCGGAGGAATACGGCCACGGCCAGGAGGAACAGGACCGCGGCCAGTATCCAGAGCGTTCTGCGGGTGCGTCGATGCATGAAGGGCCGTCAGGAAGAGCGTATCACTCCGGGTCGGAATGCTCCGTGGATTCAGTCGATTCAGATTAGGTCTGCGGCGATGCCGAGAGTTTGGGCCACGGTTGAGAGCCGCTTATCAGCGGTCCACAGGAGAGTGGGGGGATGGATGAGGCAGGAGGCGATCAAGTGCGCGTCGATCAGGCCGATGCCTTGGCTGTAGAACTGGCGCGCTTCCGTCAACGCCCGGACTTCGCCGATTTGCGCGACGCGCACGTGCGGTAAAAAGTCGAGCCATGCGAGCGTCTGCACGCGATCTCGAAGCGACCTAAGGGCTAATTCCGCGACGATGAACGGATGGATCGCTATATTTCTCCTTGCGAGTTGGTTGCGCATTTCCTGGTTTTGGAAGCGGAAATGGTCAATCCAAATCGTAGTGTCGGCCAGAATCATGGCTACTCTGGCCGCCGGCGTGGGATATCTTCGAGTTCCGGCATCGTGCCTCCGAGCGCGGCAAGCCTGCGAGAGCTTTCGCGCTCGATGAGGGACTTAAGGGCCTCTCGGATCAGGGCGGTCTTTTCGGCTACTCCCGTGTATTCCTGTGCAGTGCGGACGAGTTCGTCGTCGAGAGTGATCGTTGTGCGCATAAAACCTCCACGCATCAATTTTAGCATCATTTGATGTCGTATTCACGTGCAGCGACGATGCTGTGTTTGAAGATTTTCAACCGGATCGAACACGGTGCAGAAGATGGCTTATAGCTCGCGAAGCTCACAGCGGTGTCAGGGCACGACTTCAGTCGTGCCTCCCGGCTGCCTTAAACGCTGGGCTTCAGCCCCTGCGAGTTTTCTCTTTTTCAAGTATGCCGATCCAGCCTGGTACTCCTGCGGCGAGTTCGCCAAGCCCGCCTTTACAGGATTGTTCTCGATGTATGCCCGGTGATGCTGAAAGTTTTCTTCATTAGCGACGAACACGTCTGAGAATCCCCGTTGCCAGATTTCACCTCCAAATCCCAGTTCCTTGTTGGCTCGAAACGAAAAGCCACCCTTGATCAACTGCATTGCCTTTTCAAGGCTGATGCCGCCGGGAACGGTCATCAGGATGTGAACGTGGTTTGGCATGGCTACGAATTCATGAATCGTTACCTTGCCGGACTGCATGGTTGATCGAAGCACCTCAATGAAGAGATCCGCCATGCGTTCGGCTTGGAAGAGAGATTTGCCCCCTGCTGTTCGAGTGGTGACAAAGAACGTGCGCGGGCAACCTGTAGCGTTGTTCGGACTCGAAGGTCGGGAAGGTTTCGACATCGCAGGGGCTAAAGCCCTCATCCCTTTGTAGCCTTATTGGCACGACTGAAGTCGTGCCCTGACACCGAGCATTCTTAGATTCCCGAGGAACTGAGTTAATTCGCACTCTAACGCAGCGAGCAGGTTCGTAATCAGAACGCGGCAGCGACCTGGATCAAGCCGATCCGCGAACTCTGTCGCGAAGAGCCCATTTTTTTGCTGGCCGGGACTGATCGCTCGCTTTAGTTCTTAACGGTCATGGCGTCTGAATCAACGGCCTTCTTTCCTGTAATTCCTTCGATTCCAGCTAAAAGGCCGCGATAGTCGTTTTTATCGGCTTGAAAAGCGCAGCCGCCTTTCTTCCCGGCGTCATCCCAAGTGAGGCCGACAAAGTGCTTCTTCGACTTGGAGAGCGCCAGCAGTGCCCCAAGGCCAAGAGAGAATACCGCCAGGCCAATTGCAGCGCCCACACGCCGGTGAACATCCTGCCCGTAACTAATTTCTGTGATGGCGGAGGCCGGAATGATGGCGATGTCCGTCTTATCTTTCACGAGCCGAATGTTGTTGCCATCTATAAATAACTTCATGTCGTTACCGGCCTTGACGCCGGATATCGATCCGCCGTCATAAGCGATTTTGTAGCTGTTATCTCCTGCAAGGGCACTGGCAGGGAAAATGATACAGAGGATGATTGCAAGAAGCTTCTTCATCAGTCCACCTTTCAGCGGCGGACTATAGCACCGTCCTGAAGACACCGCTGTGATGACGCGTACGGAATTTTGTAGGCAATGACATCGGGAATGATTTAAACTCGCGGCGTCTAGGGTAGCGAATATTCCATCCAGGCGAAAAATCCCCTATCCTGCGGAGGAACCCCATGGCAGTACAAATTGGCGAACGAGTTGGCGATTACGAAATTCTGGCGATGATTGGCGCGGGCGGAATGGGCCGCGTCTACAAAGTGCGCAACATTTTCTCGAACCGGGAAGAGGCCATGAAGGTCCTGCTTCCCGACCTGACATCGGAGCGCGAACTGGCGGCGCGCTTCATGATGGAGATCCGCACGCTGGCCAGCCTCGATCATCCCAACATCGCGCAACTGCGCACGGCTTTCCAGTTCCAGAATCAGCTCGTCATGATTATGGAGTACGTGGAAGGCGTGACGCTGGAGAAGCTTGCGGGTGAATCGGCTATACCGATTGACCGGGAGCTAGATTACGCCACGCAGGTGCTTTCGGCGCTGAGCTTTGCGCATAGTCACGGCGTCATTCATCGCGACATAAAGCCGGCCAACATCATGATCACCACGCATGGGCAGGTGAAACTGATGGATTTCGGCATCGCCAAGAACGCCGACGAGATGCATTTGACGCGGCCGGGCATGACGATTGGGTCGGTCTATTACATGTCGCCGGAGCAGGTGCGGGGGGGCACGGTCGATGCCCGATCCGATCTCTACTCTTTTGGGATTACGCTGTATGAGTCGCTGACCGGGCGCAAGCCTTTCGAGGCCGACACGTCGTACAGCGTCCTTCATGCGCAGTGCAACGAGGCGCCGATACCGCCCATCACCGTGAACCCGGCTCTCTCGCCGGAACTGAACGCCATTGTTCTCCGCGCACTGGAGAAGGACCCTCTGAACCGGTACCAGACGGCGCAGGAGTTCCACGATGCTCTGAAGGCGCTTCGCGAGAAGCCCGCCTCTCGTCCCGCGGCTGTTGCTGCGGCGGCGCAGGCGTTTACTCCGGTGGTGGCTGCCGCGCCTACGTCCGCCGGCTCATTTTCGGCGACCTCTGCGGGATTTGCGCCGGTGGCCGCGGCGGCTGCTCCTGCTGGCGCCGGCTTTGCACCTGTCCCGCCGCCTGCCCCTGCCTTCGCTCCGGTTGCTGCCGGGGGGCCGGTCGTGCAACAAATCGTTCCATCGAGATCGCCGGGGTCGAAGAGCCATCGCGGGCTTTGGATAGGACTTGGCGCGCTGGCGGCGGTGCTTGCCCTGGTGGCGGTGGCAGTTGTGCTGCCTCATGTCTTCGCCGCGTTCGCCAAACAAAAGCTCTCAAGCGCGTCAACGGATCAGACGACTGCATCAACCGCGACGCCCGCGCCCAGCCCTCAGGCTGGCTCGCCGACGCCCGATGCTACAGCCCAGCCCAATCCCACGGACGCGGCGACTCCGGCAGCGACGCCGGATAACGCGCCGGCCCCGACGGGGAAATCCGGGACGCAGGCGCAGGGAGCAGGCAGCGGCACTTCTCATCGTCCCGCGTATACGGGGACCGCAGGCCAGGCCGGTAACTCAGGATCGAGTAATCCGGGATCGGCCGGCTCAGGCAGCCCGATTGGCGCAGTGGTTCCTGCTGGGCCCGTTGCTCCCCCTGTGCCAGCGGGACCTTCGCCGCAGGAGATTCGCGAGTCGCGCGACCGGCTCTCGAACCTGGAATCAAGAGCCGATTCAGCGCGTCAAGGGGTGGAGAGCATCCGGAGCCAGCAGCAAAGGCAGGGTCTGGACATTCGCGGGGACATACTTGGCGCCATGAATCGACTGAACAACGACCTGCGTGAGGCACATACAGCTTTGTCACAAAAAGACCTGCAGGCCGCTTCTGAGTATATGGAACAGGCCGACAGGGAGACGATTACCTTGGAGAAGTTCCTGGGTAGATAGGCGGTCTTCTTCTGGATTTGGAAACTGAAACGCCCTCCGTCGTGAGCCGACGGAGGGCGTTGTTCATTCGGAAGCAGTAGAGGCAGTTTCCTTAGAAGCTTGAAAACACGGCAAAGGCCCGGGCCTAAAGGCCCTTCAAATTCGCTGTAATTCAGGGTGCTGAAGCACCCTGCTCCCTCCGGAACTTTCGACCAAGACCGTTGTGTGAAACTACTGGGTGACGGACCGCACGGCATCGCCGGTCTGGAAGCCAACCCCGGAAACCACGCTGCAAACAGCCGAGGAGTCGTCCACGTCGGTAGCTTTCACCACGCCGATCAAGGAGGTCAGCTTGCGAATGACGGCACCGGTGGAGGGGTCCTTGATCACCTTGGTTACGCGGACGACCTCAAGCTGATCCCCCGCATTGACGCCCGCTCTCCTGCCAACGTTGAGGACAATCTGGCCGCCATCGACCGCGGCTACCAGGCCATCGACAGTGATGGTCCGGACTGCGACCTTGGGCGCGTCGGCGACGACATCCAGGGTGAGCTTATCCACGGCGGCCTTGGTGGCCTCGCCGATGATGGTGTTCTGGAAGTCGCTGCTGCCGAAGTCCGCGTTGCCGCCGCCCCAGCCGTGCCAGTTGCCACCGCCTCCGAGGAGCGAGGTGCTGGAGCGGGAAGACTGGCCTGCGCCCTCGGCGACACCCATGATCTCGCCGGTGTCAATGTTGATGAGGCGCGCCGTGATGCTGACGTTGGCCTTGGAGTTTGAATGGCCGACGCCGCCCAGGCCAAAGCCGCCCCAGCCGCCTCCTCCTCCTCCCAGATTGGTTTTCTTGGTTTCGTTGCCGAACTGGGTGATGCTGCCCTCGATGATGGCGTCAACGCCCAGCAGTTTGCCGATTCTGGCGGCGCTGGTGGGATCGGCGCGGTTGGAGTTGGAGAAATTCTGCTCGGCCATGATCTTGTCGAGGGCCTTGCGCTCGATGATGGAATAAGTGCCATCCTTGACGAGGCCTGTAACCAGCAGGTCGGTGATGCCTTTGCCGATATCGACGTTCGTTCCGAATAGGGCAGAGGAATAGGACTGGACCGTTGCATAGTCGAAGTCCAGCACTGCGATACGGGGTCTACGCTTGGAAGGAGACTGGGCATTCGCCGCCTGGGAAACAACTCCGGCGGCGATGACAAGCAGAATCGCCAGGATAGGGAGAGATTTCTTGAATTTCATGGGTCGTCCTTTGTACGGAGAATATAGACCCAATCAGCGTTACCGAGTGCTTGCATTCTGTCAAGGTAAATCTGTAATTCTGAGCTGGAGTTTCCCAATGGCGGGTCCTGCGGGCGTGTGTTTTGTGTCGGCGGGGGGCCGGAGCGTAGACTCCAAGATGGGACGAGATGGAATGAGAGACGGCAGGGTATTTTCGATCCATCGGGGGTGCGCTTTGCCGACAACGAAAAAGCCGCTTCGGTTTGCTCCGGTGACGGGGGTGTGCTAACCTTAAATTCTGTGCCGTTGAACGTGCGGAGCGGGAGTGTGTCCGTACGGAAAGCAGGTGCGGTTTTCTTGGGTTTCCGGACTGGTATGGGCTCCTTTTCCGGTTGAGAAGGGCTGGCGTAGCTCAGCTGGTAGAGCATCTGATTTGTAATCAGAGGGTCGGGGGTTCAAATCCCTCCGTCAGCTCCACATAAGGGAAGCCAGGAGACGGTACTTGAGACGGTAAGAATTGGCCGGCGAGTTTTTAAGGCTGGCTTTGTCGTCCGCGGTGATCCCACTGCAGGTGCATGCTCCGAAAGGCCGGAGATTTTCCGGACGGGATTCAATGCGCTGGAATAGGTGCGCAGAACGTAAGAGCGCAGAGGTTGCCAGAGGGCAGTAAGAGTTGGGCACAGGTGGCCGAGTGGTTAATGGCAGCAGACTGTAAATCTGCCGGTCTTAGACCTACGGAGGTTCGAACCCTCCCCTGTGCACCACGATTTTGAGGGGCTGGAATGGGGATTGAGCCGCGGCCGGATGAGCGCAGGGGATTGGAAGGCGCGAATTCGGACCTGGAGAGGCGATTTCCGATAGCTCTGGGGCTGTATGTGGTTTTGGGTTTGCTGGTCTGGTTCACGATGGGCGAGGAGAAGGTTCTCGTTTATGGCAGGCCGGTGGATTTAAGGCTGGTTCCGTTAATTGTGATTGGCGGATTGGCGTTAAGAACGGTTTTGGCCCGTCAGGCGGACAGGATTCGCCGCCAAGATGGGAAGAGAGATAGCTTTTAGCATTCAGCTATCAGCTTTCAGCGGTTGCAAGGGCGGACTCGGCTGAATCGGTCCGCGCTGGCAGGATGGAGCTGAAGGCTTATGGCTGAAAGCTAACGGCTGCGGTTTAAGGGCTGATGTAGCTCAGTTGGTAGAGCACTCCCTTGGTAAGGGAGAGGTCACCGGTTCAAACCCGGTCATCAGCTCCAGAAATTCAGCTAACAGCTATCAGCTATCAGCTTTTAGCTTGTGCGTTGGTAGACAGAGCCGTTGTGGCTTGCACGGGCAGGAAAAAGCTGAAAGCTGACGGCTGATAGCTAAAGGCTGTTTTTGCGGGAGTAACTCAGTGGTAGAGTCACAGCCTTCCAAGCTGTTGGTCGCGAGTTCGATCCTCGTCTCCCGCTCCAAGTTCGGGGCCCCCAGCGTCGGGTCTTTGACGTTGGGGTGAAAGTTTTGGAAACAGTGCAGGGCTGATTCAAGGGTGATCAAGAATGTTTGAGCAGGCAGGAATCGCGGTCCAGGACGAGCAGGTATTTGCAAAGCTTCATGCGCTGATCGATGCGGCTTTCGATTCCAGGGACGTGGAAGTTTTCCTGACCCGCGTCACCAAGTCAAAGCTGCGGATTCGCGATTACGAGGGCGTTCTGCGGAAGGGTTTTCTGGGCAAGGAAGCGGCGGGGCTCTACCAAGGGCTGCCGGTTTCCGATCAGGGCCTGACGCGGGAACGGTACCTGCGGCTGGTGGAAGCGGTTCCGCTTGAGCTGCGGCAGAGATATTTCAGGGTGTACGCGTATTACTGAGAGACGAGCTTTTAGCTGTCAGCTTTCAGCTATCAGCTTGTGCATTGGCGGGGTGAGCCGATGTGGCAAGTATGGGCAGAATGGAACTGAAAGCTGACGGCTGATAGCTGAAAGCTAAGGGTTTTGGGGCTGGAGCCGGATGGCCGGCGCCCCTGACAAGAAACGGGCAGCACAAGCTACGAAAGGGATGCAGGGACTTTTATGGCGAAGGAAAAATTTGATCGTTCGAAGCCGCATGTCAATGTCGGGACCATTGGTCACATCGATCATGGCAAGACGACCCTGACGGCGGCGATCACCAAGGTATTGCAGAAGCACAACCCGAAGAATACGTTTCGGTCGTTCGATTCGATTGACAACGCTCCTGAAGAGCGCGAGCGCGGTATTACGATTGCCACGGCGCACGTGGAATACGAGACTGCCAAGCGCCACTATGCGCACGTCGACTGCCCCGGTCACGCCGACTACATCAAGAACATGATTACCGGTGCGGCGCAGATGGACGGAGCGATACTCGTAGTTGCCGCTACAGACGGCCCCATGCCGCAGACCAAGGAGCACGTGCTGCTGGCGCGCCAGGTGGGCGTTCCCTGCATGGTGGTGTTCCTGAACAAGTGCGACGCGGTCGAGGACGAAGAGCTGATCGAGCTGGTGGAGTTGGAAGTGCGCGAGCTTCTGTCGAAGTACCAGTTCCCCGGCGACGATGTTCCGGTGATTCGCGGATCGGCTCTGGGTGCATTGAACGGCGAGCCGAAGTGGGAAGCCCAGATCGACGCGCTGATGGATGCGGTTGACAGCTATGTTCCGCTGCCGACGCGCGCGGTGGATCTGCCCTTCCTGATGCCGATCGAAGACATCTTCTCGATCTCGGGACGCGGCACGGTGGTGACGGGCCGTATCGAGCGCGGCAAGGTGAAGGTGGGCGAGGCTTGCGAGATCGTGGGCTTCCGCGAGACGCGGCAGACGGTCTGCACCGGCGTGGAAATGTTCAAGAAGCAGTTGGACGAAGGCCTGGCGGGCGACAACGCCGGGATTCTGCTGCGCGGCATTCCGAAGGAAGACGTGGAGCGCGGCATGGTGTTGGCCAAGCCGGGATCGATTACGCCGCACACCAATTTCAAGGGCGAAGTTTACGTGTTGAGCAAGGAAGAAGGCGGCCGTCATACGCCGTTCTTCAAGGGCTACCGGCCGCAGTTCTACTTCCGCACGACGGACGTGACGGGCGTGGCGGAGTTGCCGGCGGGCGTTGAGATGGTGATGCCGGGCGACAACGTGCAGCTTGCGATTGAGCTGATCACGCCGGTGGCGTTGGAAAAGGGCCTTCGGTTCGCGATCCGCGAGGGCGGACGCACGGTGGGCGCGGGCACGGTGTCGGAGATTACGAAGTAGCGAGTGAACAGAGAACAGTGAACAGTGGACAGGAAAAACTGACCACTGTTCACTGACCACCGATCACTGGAAGGAAGAGCCAATGGTAGGACAGAGGATTCGAATCCGGTTGAAGGCATACGATTATCGCGTGCTTGACACCTCGACCGGCGAGATTGTTGAGACGGCCAAGCGCACCGGGGCAACGGTGGCAGGCCCGATCCCCTTGCCGACGATCAAGAACAAGTATTGCGTGCTGCGTTCGCCGCACGTGGACAAGAAATCGCGTGAGGCTTTCGAGATTCGCACGCACAAGCGGCTGATCGACATTCTCGAGCCGACCCAGCAGACAGTGGACGCGCTCATGAAGCTCGACCTCCCCGCCGGTGTCGACGTAGAGATCAAGGCATTTGAAAAGTAGCTTTTAGCCGTCAGCCTTCAGCTTGATTGAGGCAAAACCGGCGGCAATGGCGAAATGAAGTTTGACAGCATGGTGAGTTGAGATCCTGCGAAGTGCGGGAATTCAACTGAGAGCTGAGAGCTGATAGCTGAAGGCTCACAACAATTCCGGCAGTGCGATGAAACTCAATATCGCATGATGAGGTGAGGAAGACATGGCAGTTACAGGAATTCTTGGTAAAAAGATCGGCATGACGCAGGTCTTCGACGAAAAGGGCGATGTACACCCGATTACGGTGTTGCAAGCCGGCCCCTGCGTGATTACGCAGTTGAAGACGCTGGCGCGCGACGGCTACGAGGCGGCACAGATCGGACTTGTCGAGTTCGTGAAGAACAAGAACGTGACCAAGCCGCAGGCGGGCCACTTTGCCAAGACCGAAGCTCCGCCTGTGAAGGTAATCAAGGAAGTCGCTTTGGAAGTCGATGCCGAAGGCGTGGTTGCGACCAAGGCCGGCGACAGGGTTCTGGTGGACATCTTCTCCGAAGCCAAGTTTGTCGACGTGATTGGAACCTCCAAGGGCCGCGGCTTTGCGGGTGTAGTTCGCAGGCATGGTTTTGCCGGCGGTCCCAAGTCGCACGGACACATGTTTCAGGTGCAGGGTTCGATCGGCGCATCCAGCTTTCCTTCCCGCGTGTTCCCTGGGCAGGGTATGCCGGGCCACATGGGCGATAAGCAGATCACGGTGCGCAATCTGCGCATTCGCGGCATCGACATTGAAGAGAATCTGTTGATGGTGGAAGGTGCGGTACCCGGATCGCGTGAAGGCTATGTGCTGATTTCGAAGGCCAAGACACCGCCGCGCGAGCGCCGTGGCTTCGCCGGATCCGGCACGGTCGATCCGTTGAAGGCTTCGAAGAAGGCGCAAGGCAAGAGAAAATAACGAGCTCTCAGCTTTCAGCTCTCAGCTTTTTTCCAGCGGGAGCCAGGATGATTGCATTACCGATGGAAGAGCTGAAAGCTGATGGCTGATAGCTGACGGCTGGTAGGAAGAAGACGATGGCAAACGTGGATGTATTGAATTTGAACGGAGACAAGGTAGGCTCGATCGAGCTGGCCGACGCGCTGTTTGCGCCCGACCAGGTCAACGAGGGCTTGCTTTGGGAAGCGGTGAAGCACTACCGCGCCTCGCTCCGCCAGGGTACGCACAAGACCAAAAGCCGCACCGAAGTTGCTGGTTCCGGCAAGAAGCTGTGGAAGCAGAAGGGCACGGGCCGGGCTCGTATCGGTTCGGTTCGCTCGCCCCTCTGGCGCCATGGATACACGGTGCATGGACCTCAGCCGCGCAGCTACGACTATGCGTTTCCGCGCAAAAAGCTGCTGGGCGCACTGCGCTCGGCCCTGGCTTCGAAGCTGGCCGACGGCAAGCTGACGGTGGTGGATTCGTTCGAGCTGAAGGAACCGAAGACCAAGCTCTATCGCGCGGCTCTCGACAAGCTGAACGTAACGCGCACAGCGCTGCTCGTCGAGAACAGCAAGACGTTGTCGCAGGCGCTCCTGTTGGGCGCGCGCAACCTGGCTGGCGTGGAACTGGTGCTCAACAACGAGGTTCACCCTTACGATCTGCTGCGCTACGAGCGGGCAATTTTTTCAACGGCCGCCCTTGAGCAGCTTACTGAGATGCTGGAGAAAAATGCGTCCAAACGCCATCTTGCCGCAGCCGGACACGCAGCACAAACGGAGGCAGTCTAATGCCGACAATCTATACAGTGATTCGCAAGCCTCTGATTACCGAAAAGGGTTTGAGCGTGAAGGAAACCGAGGGAACGCTGGTATTCGATGTGGCTCCCGAGGCGACCAAGACAGAAGTCAAGCAGGCGGTTGAGGCCCTCTTCAAGGTGAAGGTGGCCGCGGTCCGCACTGCCAACGTGATTGGAAAAGAACGGCGCCGCGGCAAGTTCGCGGGTTTCAGGCCCGACTGGAAGAAGGCATATGTCCGCCTGAAGGCCGGCGAGAAACTGCCCGAGTACGTGAGCAATTTGTAAGAGCAGCTTTTAGCTTTCAGCCTTCAGCTTGTTTGGTACGAAGGAGAAGGCCGAGGCAGAAGCCAAGTGAAGTTTGAGCAGGATGAACTGATAGCTGATAGCTGATAGCTGGTTCATCAAGGACAAAGACGATGCCGATCAAGACATACAGACCGATAACACCGACGCTGCGCTTCCAGACCTCGCTGGTCAATGACGACCTGACGACGAATAAGCCGCACAAGCCGCTACTTTCGGTGCGTAAGAGAACCGGTGGACGCCGCAACACGGGCGATCTGACCATCCGCCACCACGGCGGCGGGCACAAGCAGCAGCTCCGCCTTATCGACTTCAAGCGCGACAAGTACGGAGTGCCTGGCAAGGTGGCCACAATCGAGTACGACCCCAACCGGTCAGCTCGTATTGCTCTGGTTCACTACGCCGACGGCGAGAAGCGCTACATCCTGCAGCCGGTCGGCCTGAAGGTTGGCTCGACGGTTACTTCAGGGCCTGACGCGGACATCCTGGTCGGGAACGCCTTGCCGCTGAAGAACATTCCCGCCGGCACCACGGTCCACGCGATCGAGTTGCGGCCGGGCAAAGGCGCGCAAATGGCGCGTTCCGCCGGCGCTCAGGCCCAGTTGGTAGCCAAAGAGGGCGATTATGCCCTGCTCAAGCTGCCCTCGGGCGAGACTCGCAAGGTGCTGGTCGAGTGTCTGGCGACCATCGGCCAGGTGGGCAACACGGATCATGAAAATGTGTCCATCGGCAAAGCGGGCCGCAACCGCTGGAAGGGCATTCGCCCGACCAACCGCGGCGTGACCATGAACCCGGTAGATCACCCGCACGGTGGCGGCGAGGGCAAGACCTCGGGCGGCCGTCATCCGGTGACGCCATGGGGCCAGCCGACACGCGGCTACAAGACACGTAACAACAAGCGGACCGATGCATTCATCGTCAGCCGCCGGGCGAAGTAAGAGCAGCTTTCAGCTATCAGCTATCAGCTTTTAGCGAAGAGCGGCAGACAAAAGGTTAAAGCGATCGCGGTCGGTTTGAGCAGGAACAAGCTGAGAGCTGAAAGCTGAGAGCTAGGAGCTGATTTATGGCACGTTCGACAAAGAAGGGCCCGTTCGTGGATGCGCACCTCACCGTGAAGATCGAGGTGTTGAACCAGGCAAACGACAAGAAGGTAGTAAAGACCTGGTCGCGGCGTTCGACGATCTTTCCCGAGTTTGTGGGTCACACGATCGCCGTCCACAACGGCAAGAAGTTTGTTCCGGTGTACGTGACCGAGAACATGGTGGGACACAAACTCGGCGAGTTTGCGCCGACGCGCACTTTCAAGGGGCACACCGGCGGAAGCGGCAAGGCAGCCGAGGCCGGCGCCAAGCCACGGTAAGACAGCTTTCAGCCATCAGCTTCCAGCTTTCAGTTTGACTGAGTCGGGGCCGGAGGCAGAGGCAAGATTGGATTTGGAAGGCGCGCTGAGCGATGAACGTGCAGAGCGCCAAAAGCTGAGAGCTGATAGCTGAGAGCTGAAAGCTCAAGTTTGAGGAAGGTAATTCAATGGCAGTCGAGACAATAAGGGAATACCGGGCCGAAGCCAGGTTCCAGCGCGTATCGCCGCAAAAAGCGCGGCTGGTGCTCGACCTGATTAAGGGCCGGGGGGTTGAAGAGGCTTTGACCACAGCGGCCTTCACCAAGAAGCGCATCGCTCCGGTGATTCACAAGCTCTTAACTTCAGCGGTTGATAACGCGAAGTACATCTCCGGGGAGCAAGGGCTTGATCTGGACGTGGACAACCTGTACGTGAAGCAGGCACTGGCCAACGAAGGACCGCGCATGAAGCGCATCCGTCCGGCTCCGATGGGACGGGCGTTCCGCTACCAGCGCCGCCTGACACACATCGTTTTGTCGGTGGCTGAGCGCGAGGGTAAAGCGAGCCTGGTGACCAAGGTGGAAGAGCCGAAGACGGGCAGGTCGACGAAGGGCAAGCCCATCGCGGAAAAGGCGGCGGCGAAGACGGCAGCCCAGTCGGCTCCGGCAACAAAGAAAAAGGCCAGCAAGAAGGCCTAGAGGGTTTGAGAGGAAGCATATGGGACAGAAAGTCCATCCTTACGGATTTCGGCTCGGAGTGAACAAGCCGTGGCGTTCGCGCTGGTTCTCTGAGCGCGACTATTCGAAGCTCCTGGTCGAGGACGTGAAGC
>Ga0302156_10001100_pt1 | contig 24557 bp, 24 predicted proteins | sample I_Bog_N3_2_FD_193503 | JGI IMG/M metagenome (GOLD analysis project Ga0302156, IMG submission 193503) | Peat permafrost microbial communities from Stordalen Mire near Abisko, Sweden - I_Bog_N3_2 | ecosystem: Environmental > Terrestrial > Soil > Wetlands > Peat | place: Sweden: Abisko, Stordalen... | reverse complement strand
TGTAAATGCTGTTTCAAATTTCCCCACATGTGCTGGCGCAAAAATCCCCAGCGCGGATATGGTGATCAGCCATTGAGATGATCGACAGCTCCATGTTTTGGGGGTCTACCACGGCGCTTTGGTGCGGGCGGCGGCATCAGTTTCGCGTGGGCCCGGGCGTGCTCAGGGATGAGGTCGGTGTGCTGGCGCAGGCGATAGCTGGCCCCCTCGATCTGAACGACGACGGCATGGTGAAGCAGCCGGTCGAGCAGCGCGGTGGCAACGACAGGGTCGCCGAAGACCTCGCCCCATTCGGCGAAGCCGCGGTTGGAAGTCAGGATCATGGCGCCCTTTTCGTAGCGGGCGTTGACCAGCTGGAAGAAGAGGTTGGCGCCGCCCGGCGTGATGGGCAGGTAGCCGATCTCATCGACGATAAGCAGCGAGGTGCGAGCGTAGAAGCGGATTTTCTCAACCAGGCGGCCTTCGCGCTCGGCTTTGGTGAGGGCTTCGATCAGCTCGGCCAGCGAACAACGATACACGCTGCGCCCGGCCCTGACGGCGGCCACGCCGATGGCGGTGGCCAGATGGGATTTTCCCGTGCCGGGCGGCCCGAGAAAATGAAGCACCTCGGCCCGGTTGATGAACTCGAGTTGGGCCAGCGCGGTAATGCGGTGCCTGTCGAGGGAGGGTTGGAAGGAGAAGTCGAAGCTCTCGATGGTCTTGATTGGCATGAGGCGAGAGGTGCGCAGTGCCACACCGATGCGCCGTCCCTCGCGCAGGTTCAGTTCCTCGGCCAGCAGGTCGTCGATGGCCTCGATGGCGCTGATCTCACCCTTTTCCAGCCTGCCCAACGTGTGATCGAGAGTTTCGAGCGCGCGGTGTAGCGCGACAATCCGGGTGAGAGGCTGGCGTCAATCAGGATGAGAATTGATTGTCGCGGCTTGGGTATGATGCCAGCGGTAATTGTCGCTGGCAATGGTCAGTTATCGGTTTGATTGTCGCTGCGCGACAGTTCCTCGGTGGACTTGATTGTCGCGTAGGTTGGCGGTCGTCCGGCGCGTGATTGTCGCTGGAGCGCGGCTCGGCGGCGATAGCTTTCAACATTCATTTCAAAGATGGTGGCATGGTGGACGAGCCGGTCGACGGCGGCGAGCGTCATGGCGGGATCGGGAAAGATCCGGTTCCACTCACCAAATGGCTGATTTGCAGTGATCAGCGTCGATCTGCGTTCGTAGCGGGCGCTGATGAGCTCGAACAGGACGGAGGTTTCGGCCTGATCCTTGGTGACGTAGGCGAGGTCATCCAGGATCAGCAGGTGGTATTTGTCGAGCTTGGCCAAGGCGGCCTCGAGCCCAAGTTCCCGCCGCGCGACCTGGAGTTTTTGCACGAGGTCGGATGTGCGCGTGAACAGCACGCGCCACCCATTTTCGATCAGGGCGAGGCCGATTGCCGCAGCCAGGTGCGTTTTGCCCCCGCCCGGCGGCCCGAACAGGATCAGGTTTGCGCCCTTTTCGAGCCAGGCGTCGCCCGAACACAGGGCGGTGACCTGTGCGCGGGAGATCATGGGCACGGCATCGAAGGCGAAGCTGTCGAGCGTTTTGCCTGGGGGCAAGCGGGCTTCGCCGAGATGCCGCTCGATACGGCGCCGATCGCGTTCGGCCACCTCGTGTTCGGCCAGGGCTGCAATCAGGCGGGCACCGGGCCAGCCCTCCTTGTCGGCGCGGGTGGCAAAGTCTGCCCAGACCAGCTTGATTGCGGGCAAGCGCAGCTCATTGAGAACGAGGCTGACGCGCTGGGCATCTATGGCCGCGTTGTTGGCGGTGATGCTTTTGCTCATGCCGCTTCTCCCATCAGCAGCGCATCGTAATCGGTGAGCGGGGTCAGTTCGACCACCACCTCGGGCAGCGCCGCCGGGTCGGGGGCAAAGCGCAACCGCAATGCCGCCATGTCGGGCAGGTGCCCTGCGGCAAGGCCCTCGGCCAGCAGCTCGGCCAGTTCCGCTTCGCAGGCGCGCTCGTGCGCCAGGCTGAGCAGTTCGACTGCCTGCTTGCAGGCAGCGCGTTCGCCGACCGCTTCAAGCAGCCGCTCGAAGGTCTGTCGGTAGGCGTCGCGCGGGAACAACTGGTTGCGGTATACCAGCTTGAGCAGGGCCATCGGTTTGCGGCGCAGGCTGTGGATGACATGCCGATAATCGACGACATGGGCATGCGTGAGATGATCGGGCGACCGACCGCGTGGCAATGTCATCAGCCGGGTGCCGCCGATGAATACGTCGAGCCGATCATCATAGAGCCTAACCCGCAACCGGTGCCCGATCAGCCGCGACGGCACGGTGTAGAACACCTTTCTGAGCGTGAAGCTGCTGGTCGACGTGACGGTGACGATGACTTCCTCCCAATCGCTGGTGCGTGCCTGCGGCAGGGGCTGCAACACCGCGCGCTCGCTATCGATGCGGGCGCCGTTGCGGCAGTTTTTGCGGGCAACGATCTCGTCGATAAAGTGGCGATAGGCGGCCAGATCATCGAAGTCGCATGTCCCCCGGAGCAGCAGCGCGTCACGCACTGCTGCCTTGAGATGGCCGTGCGAACTCTCGATCGAACCATTCTCGTGCGCAACGCCGCGATTGTTGCGCGTCGGCGCCATGCCGTAATGCTCGCACAAGGCGTCATAGCGCGTGGTCAGGTCCGCGCGCGCATCGGCATCGAGGTTACGGAACGCAGCCGACAGGCTGTCGCTGCGATGCTCGGTCGGCGCGCCGCCCACCGCCCACAGGGCATTTTGCAGCCCTTCGGCCAGCGCGACATAGCTCTCGCCGCCCAGAATGACATGGGCATGTTCAAAACCCGACCAGATCAGGCGGAAGTGATAAAGCCGATGGTCGAGCGGCACTCCCGCGACCGTAACGGCCAGATCGCCCATGTCGCCCATATCGGTGAAGTCCGAGAGGCCAAGCCGGCCGGGCTCATGGACCTGCCGGAAGATGACCTCCTGATCCGGGCCGCGTAGCGCGCGCCACAATCGGACCCGGCGCTCCAGCGTCCGCCTGATCCCTGGGTCGAGATCGGGATGCCGCCGGCGGATCTCCTCGAAGATCGCCACCGCACGCAGCCCCGGTGCCGCCTCCAGCAAAGGCACGATCTCGGTATCGAATATATCCGCCAGTGGGTCGGGTCTGCGCCGTTCACGTGGCTTTTTGCGTTGCGAGGGCAGGCATGGATCCGCGTTGATCCGATACGCGCTAGCCATGCTGATTCCGGCCTTGGCGGCGGCCACCGGCACCGAATTGGTCTGCTTGAGCTTCATATAAAGCCTCATCTGATGATCGTTGATATGGCAGCCCGGCACCCGCATCCCTTCCAAACGAAGCGATGCACGTCTTACCGGGCCGACCACGACCCTCAGAACCCCTATGAAAAGAGGCTTCGACGCGCGCTGGCACGGCTACGGGCTACGCCCTCCGCCGTGCCAGCGCGCGTCGATTCTCACCTTGATTGTCGCTGCGTTCTCAGCCTGATTGTCGCGCGGCAGACCCGTTTTTCGTTTCCAGCGGCACATCGCAAGAAGGTCACTGCGGCCTTTGACGGTGGCCGGCTGACCTCGGACGGCGGCGTGCTGCTGCTGGCCCAGGCCGAGCGCGGCATGGGTCTTTGCGAGCAGCTTGCCGCTTGCATTGCCGACCGGCGCGACCCCACGCGGGTGATCCACACGCTGCCCGATATCTTGCGGGCGCGTATCTTTGCGATTTGCTGCGGTTATGAAGACGCCGACGATCTCGACACGCTGCGCGATGACCCCGGCTTCCGTTTCATTTTCACGTGCTGCAAACAACCCACATTGACCCGCAGCGCCTCCAGATTGGCACGCGCCGATACCGTGCTTTGTTTAGCACCCATTTCGAGCAATCAACAAGAATGGCGATTTTCGCCTAAATCGATGGCAGCTTGCATCGGTGTTTCCCTGATTTCCAAGGCACAACGGCGAACAGCAAGCCAAGCCAGAAGGCCGGCTTCCAAACGCCCTCGTGATGTTCCCCTGTGCATTGGTCAACGCACAGGGTTTATGGCGAATAACAAGAGACACTTGGATAAGGCGCCGACAATGTCACCAACGCGAGCGCACCGAAATACCGGGCAAGGTCAAAGCGGGCGCTGAGACGGATCGACGAAAATGTCGATTTCTAGTTCGCTTTCGGGATCGTATCGATAGGGTTCGAAGTCGGTGACCCCGTCCTCAACCAGCACATCTTCGTCGAGCACAAATTGGCCGGTAAACTTGCGGGCATCGCGGTTGAAGATGGCATAGGCGGCGTCGGCCATGATCTCGGGCTTGCGCGAGCGGCGCATCAGCGCCTCGCCGCCCAGCGCGAATTCGACAGCGGCGGTTGCGATGGTTGTCTTCGGCCAGAGCGCATTGAAGGCAATTCCGGCATCGCGGAATTCATCGGCCATGCCGTAAGCCACCATCGACATGCCATATTTGCTCAGCGTGTAGGGCAGATGCTGGCCGAACCAATCGGGGCGCATCGCCAGCGGTGGCGAGAGATTGAGAACATGGGCATTGGCGCTTTTGCGCAGATGGGGGACGCAGGCGCGCGAGACGAGGAAGGTGCCGCGCGTGTTGATCTGCTGAATGAGGTCAAAGCGCTTAACCTCGATCTCTTCGGAACTGGCAAGGTTGATGGCCGAAGCATTGTTAACGCAGATGTCGATACCGCCAAAACTTTCCACCGCCTTGGCCACGGCAGCGTTGATGGCATGCTCGTCGCGCACATCGAGCAGCAGCGGCAGGGCGCGGCCACCGGCGCGTTCGATCGCTTCGGCGGCGGTGTAGATCGTGCCTTCGAGCTTGGCATGCGCCTGGGCGGTCTTGGCCGCGATGACAACATTGGCGCCATCGCGCGCTGCCCTTTCGGCAATCGCCAGACCAATGCCGCGGCTGCCGCCGGTCATGAAGATCGTCTTATTCTTGAGGCTCACGTTAATTCTCCATCCTAGAATTCATCGCTATGGATCGTCAGCAGTAGGTCTGACCCTGCAAAGATCGGCTCCAGCCAGCCCCGTATGCGCGGGGCTTCATATTGGGCGAAATAATCAAACGCCCGCAGGCGCCCTTGCAGAAATGCCGCCGCCCAGCGTTCATCCCCTGCCATCTGGCTCCGGGCCAATTGCCTTGCGTGCATGGCCTGCTCCAGCCACAGCCAGCCGGTCACCGCATGGCCAAAGCCATAGAGAAAGGCGGTGCCAAAGCCCAACGCCTTGCGGTCATCGGGCTCGGCCAGCAGCATTTGCGCGGCTTCGTGAACCCCGCGCCAGCCTGCGGCAATGCTGGCCGCGCCGTCGCGCAAGACCTCGTCCTGCGCGGCCCGCGCCAGCGATGCCTCCACCTTGGCATGAAGCTGATGGAACGTGCGCCCATTCTCCTTGCGCAATTTGCGGCCGACAAGATCGATACCCTGAATGCCGGTGGTGCCTTCGTGGATCGGGTTCAGCCGGTTGTCGCGATAGAGCAGTTCGACATCGAAATCGATAGTATAGCCCGAACCACCGTGAATCTGGATTGCCTGATGCAGCGCTTCTTGCGCCCATTCCGATGGCCATGATTTGGTGACGGGCGTGAGCAAGGCCAGCAGATCTGCGGCCTCGTGGCGCTCTTCCTTGGTGGGCGCGGTCTTCTCATCATCAAGCAAACGCGCCGAATAGAGCACCAACCCCATGGCGCCTTGCGAAATCGCTTTTTGCATCAACAGCATGCGGCGCACATCGGCATGTTCGATGATCGCCACCGGCTCACCATCGCGCACCCCTGGCAAACGCCCCTGCCGCCGGTCACGCGCATAATCGAGCGACATTTGATAGCCCCGGGCGGCCAGGGATGCCCCGCCCAGTCCGACCCCGATCCGCGCCTCGTTCATCATCTGGAACATCTGGGGGAGCCCCTTGCCCAGCGTGCCGATCAGCCAACCAACCGCGCCCGCTTTGCCCTCGGGCGCATGTTTTCCCTCGCCAAAATTGAGCGCGCAATTGGGCAGGCCGCGATAGCCCATCTTGTGATTGAGCCCAGTCACCACGACATCATTGAGTGTGCCATCAGGCAGGATCTTGGGCACGATAAACAGCGAGATGCGATCCGAACCCACGCCGATCACACCATTCTCGTCAGGCGTCTTGGCCAACACGAGATGGACGATATTGCCGGTAACGTCATGATCGCCCGCCGAAATCCACATCTTGGCACCATGCAGGCGATAGCGCTGGCCCAGCTCATCCTGCCCATCGGCCAGCGCACGGGTGCGAATATCGCCCAGTGACGATCCGGCATGCGGCTCAGACAGACACATGGTGCCCATCGCCTCGCCCGCGATCTGGGGGCGGGCAAAGGCATCAACCTGCGCTGGCGTGCCAAAATCGCTGATCAGCCGCGCATTGCCCACAGTGAGCAGCATATAGGAGGCCACCGATATGCTGCCGGTCATCAGCATGCCCATCGCCGTCACATAGGTCATATGCGGCAATTGCAGGCCGCCAAGCTCCTCGTCAAACACCGCGCTGAACAGGCCCAGTTCGGCAATCTGGCGGACGGCGCCCCCTATTTCCGGCAGAACCTGAACGCTGCCATCGGGCAACAAATGCGGCTGATTTGTATCACCGGGGCGCAGCAGCGGCGCAACCTCGTCCTCGGCCAACCGCTCCACCAGATCCAGCATGGCCGCGACATCCTCGCCAGCATGGGCTGCAAAGCGGTCGCGTTGCAACAAGGCTTGAAAGTCCAGCCAATCGAACAGAAAATCGAAATCGCGTCGGTCAAAAAGAGCCAAGAAATCTACTCCAGCGCAGAATGCCCGTCAGGCACATCCAAATTAGCAGGTCCGCCCCTCACTCAACCGCGCAAGGCCGCGCGCTGGATCTTGCCGCTCACGGTCTTGGGCAGATCGTCGAGGAATTCGATCAGTCGGGGTGTTTTGTAGGCGGCCAGATTTTCGCGGCAATGGGCCACCAGATCCTCATGCGTGGCGCTGGCCCCAGCCTTGAGCGAAACCACCGCCTTCACCGTCTCGCCGCGATAGGCATCGGGCACACCGATCACCGCCGCCTCGCGCACGGCAGGATGGGCATAGAGCACATCCTCCACCTCGCGCGGCCAGACCTTGAAGCCGCTGGCGATAATCACATCCTTTTTGCGATCCACCAGATAGACCCAGCCCTGCTCGTCCATTATGCCCACATCGCCCGAATGCATCCACCCATCGCGCAGCGCCTCGGCGGTCTCCTCAGGCTTGTTCCAATAGCCCTGCATCACATTCGGCCCGCGCATGCATATCTCGCCCGCAACGCCGGGAGGCGCGATGGTTCCGTCATCGGCAAGCACGCGCACAAGCGTTCCGGGAGTTGGCACACCGATCGAAAGTGCGCCATCGAGCACCGGAACATCGGCGCCAAAGGGCGAAAAAATAGCGGGAGCGGCCGTTTCCGTCATGCCGTAGGAGGGGTGGACAACGATACCCAGCAGCTGTTCGATTTCCTGCTTCAACGCTGGCGGGATCGGTGCACCACCAGAATATACGCTCTTCAGGCAGGCCATATCGGCCGCCGTCAGATCCTTGTGCTGGCTCAGCGCATTGAAGGCGGTGATCGCGCCGATGGTAAAGCTGGGTTGCCAGCGGCGGATCATATCGGCCACCACGCGCGGGTCAAAACGATAGTTGAGGATCATCGGGCAGCGCGCGGAAATGGCCGCGCACAAATGACACACCAGCCCGGTGATATGAAAAAAGGGTGCAATCGCCAGTATGCGGCTGGTGTGGTCAATATGGCACCAGCGCTCCAGAAAGCGCGCATTGCTGGCCAGCGCACGATGGCTGAGCATGGCACCCTTGGGCACGCCGGTCGTGCCCGATGTGTAGAGAATCAGGCCCAAAATGTCAGGCGTGACGCCCGGATCGGGCAGGCTGGCGCCAGCATGGGCGGCATAGATCGCCTCCAGATCATCGCCCCGCCGCGCGGGTTCGCGCGCCGGCAGAACGGGATCATCCAGCGTCTGCCCGATATGAGGCGATGCCACGGCGATCGCCACATGAGACAGCCCGCCACGCTCGAGCCCCCGCGCCACTTCGTCCTGATCGGAGGCTTGACACAGCACCGCGCTGGGCGCTGCATCGGCAAAGATGCGTGCAAGTTCGGCGGCGCGATACATGGGATTGAGGGGAATCGGCACCGCCCCCAGCTTCCACGCGGCCACCACGCCCACCGAAAAGGCCGGGATATTCTGCGCGATCACGATCACACGGTTGCCGCGGCCAACGCCACGTCCTGCGAGCCAAGCACCAAAAGCCTCGCTCTGCCGGTCCAGCGTACAATAGTCTGTCGCCTTGTCGAAATAGAGCAAAGCGTTCATCCGCCCGTCGCTGGCTACAGTCTGACGGAACAGAGACAGCATATCTTCGCCCTCCGACGCCTCACTGCCAATGCCCTGCTGATAAAGGCCCAGCCATGGCCGCGCCATCTGTGCAGCTGCGCCAGCATCACTGTCTTGCATAATCCCCCCTACCCGTGCTGCCATAGTTTTTATGAGCCCGTTCAAGAGGAGCGCTCGGCATGGAAATGCCGCAAAGGGGGCCAACGCAGCCCTTGGCGCAACTCTCTCGCGATGTGTTTGGCTTAGTCAATATTTAATATATCATTGCGCCTCGCGTCAGACCATCGATACCTCCAACAGGTCGCTACTTATAGCGAAACTGGTTGCGGAACGCAATCTGATATACTAGATTGCATTTAACAGCAGCAATCAAAAACTGGGGAGAGCAAGATGCCAGGCATAGGCGCAATGGCCGATCACATTGATCGCCCTGGCATTGATTCCGATCCTTCGCTCGATCTCGCGCGGGCCTTCCCGGGCGTAACAGAGGCGCAAGCGCTTGCGGTCCAGCTTGATGTAAAGCGTCGCCAAGCGGCGCGCACGGGCGACAGGATCATTGGCCATCAGGCTTCTTTCACCAGCTTTGGCATCCGCAAGATGTTTCCCGATGCTCCTTTCCCGATGGTGGGCACGCTGCTGTCGTCGCTGGTGATCGAGGATGGCGAGGTGTGCACGCTGGACAGCGATGTGGTTTTTGTCGAAAGCGAGCTAGCGCTGGTGTTGGGCCGCGATCTTGAGGGAGACCGGTTGAGCCGCCGCGATGTGCTCGAAGCCATCGACTATCTAGTGCCCGCCATCGAAATCGCGCCTTTGCGCCCCGGTGCGCTCGAAGGCGCTTATAGCAATGCGCATATGATTGCGGTGCAAAAGGCAAAGGGCGGCCATGTGATCTTCGGCCCGCGCAAGACCCTTGCCAACAGCATCGATTTCCAGCTCGAATCCTGCAAAGTAAGCGTGGACGGCGAAGTGCGCGCCGCGGCCACCGGCTTCGAGGCGATGGGCAGCCCGCTCAATGTTATCGCGGCCATGGCGGCCAAGCTGCATGAGATTGGCGAGAAACTGCATGCAGGGCAGATCATCATGACCGGCTCCTTGCCACCGCCTGCAAAGGTCTCGCCGGGCAATCGAACCGCACGGGTCGATTTTGCAACCATTGGCAGCGTCAGCGTGCGCTTTGCCAATCCAGCCTGACAAGGATGCCTTTTGCCATGAGCGATGACCGGACAGAAATTCTGGCGGCCGAAGACAAGCGCATTCGCGCGCTGGTCGATCTCGACATGCCTACGCTAGACAGCCTCTTCGCCGATGATCTGGTGCATATCCACAGCACTGGGCTGGTTCACGACAAGCCAGCCATTTTGGCCCATATCGAACGCAACCGCGCCTTTCGCAATGTCGAGCGCGGCGAACTGAAGCTGCGCCTCTATGGCGATGTGGCGTTGCTCTCTGGCCCGATCATCAATCATATGGAGAGCGAAGGCCGCACGTTCAAACTGATCGGCATTGTCACGCAAGCGCTGCGCAAAGAGCAGGGCCGCTGGCGCTTCATCCATTTTCAATTCACCCTCACCCCGCCGCCTGCCGCATGATGGCGAGCCTCACTCTCGCGCCGGTCGGGCTGACATCTTGCCTGATTCTGCTGGGGCTGCTGGGCCTGCGCCATGCGACCGATCCCGATCATCTGGCGGCGGTGTCGCAACTGCTGGTGCTCGATCCACAGGGCGTGCGCCGGGCGCATCTGCTCTCGCTGGCGTGGGGCTGCGGCCATGGGTTGGTGGTGATGCTGGCCGCGCTGCCGGTGGTGCTGGGGCTGGTTTCTTGGCCGCAATGGATTGGCCCTGTGGCAGACCGCATGATCGGGCTGATGCTGATCCTAATCGCCGCCCGGCTGCTGTGGGTCTGGCGCAAAAGCCGCGCGCAAGATCATAGCCATACCACCGCGCCGCGCAGCCTGCCCGCCTCTTTCGGCATTGGCGCGATGCATGGTCTTGCGGGCACAGGCGCGATCAGCGTGCTGATGCTGGCGGCCATTCCCAATCGCTCGGCGGCGCTGGAGGGGCTGCTGGTGTTCTCGCTGACCACGATGCTGGGCATGGTGCTGATCGCGCGCGGGCTTGGCCCGCTGCTGATCGGCCGGAGTCAGGCGCAGCGGATGTGGTCGGTGCCGGTGCTGGCCTGTTGCAGCGCGGCCGTCGGGCTGATGCTGGCGGTGTCCAACGGATAGTCCCGCGTGAGGTTTCAAGGAGTAGTATGGAAAACCAAAATTTTGTCCTGCTGGACAGGCCCGAAGATCACATCACCGTGATCACACTCAACCGCCCCGAGGCGATGAACGCCATCAGCCCGGCAGTGGCGGCCACGCTCGAACAGCTTGTCGATCAGCTCGAAGCCGATGACAGCGTGCGCGTGGTCATCCTGACCGGCACCGGGGGCAAGGTGTTTTGCGCGGGCGCCGATCTCAAGGAAGTGGCCAAGGGCAATCTGGCCGGCCTGATCTCGCCGCGCTATGGCTTTGCCGGCTTTGTGCAGGCCAAGCGCAGCAAGCCCTGGATCGCGGCGGTCGAAGGCCTCGCGCTGGCTGGCGGTTGCGAGATCGCGCTGGCCTGCGACATGATCGTGGCTTCGGACAATGGCGCGTTTGGCTTGCCCGAGGTCACGCGTGGGCTGATCGCTTCGGCGGGGGGCTTGTATCGCCTGCCCCGCGCCCTTCCCAAGGCCATCGCCACAGAAATCATCCTCACCGCCAATCGCCTGCCCAGCACGCGCGCCGCCGAATTTGGCATGGTCAATCGTCTTGCGCCTGCTGGCGAGGTGCTGGGGGCAGCGCTCGCACTGGCGCGCGAGATTGCCGTCAATGCGCCCGTCGCCGTGCGCGAGAGCCTTGGCCTTGTGCGTCAGGCGCTTGATCACGACGATGCCACGCTGCACCACCTCAGCCTTGAGGCGCAGGATCGCATCGTGCTGACCGAAGATTTTCAGGAAGGGCCCCGCGCCTTTGTCGAAAAGCGCCCTGCCCGCTGGGTTGGACGCTGATGATGGCCAAGCCTGGCATGAGGATGATCGCCTGCCATGCCAGGGAGGGCGACATCTCGCTGTCCCTGGCACAAGGGGCGATTCCCTTGCCGGGCGCTGGCCAAGTACGGATCAAGGTCGCGGCCTGCGGGATCAATTATCCCGACGTGCTGATGCTGGAGGGGCGCTACCAGTTTCCCACGCCCAACCCCTTTGTGCCCGGCATCGAGATCGCAGGTGTGATCGATGCTGTGGGCCAAGGCGTTGCCGCGCTGGCCGTGGGGATGAGGGTGGCAGCACAGGTGGATTATGGCGGATTGGCCGAATATGCGTTGGCCAGCGCCGAGCGCACCTATGCCCTGCCTGAGGGTTTGGGCGAGATGGACGCGGCTGCAAGGCTGCTGACCTATGGCACCAGCTTTCACGCGCTGCGCGACCGCGCGGCGCTCAAGGCGGGCGATCGCTTGCTGGTGCTGGGGGCTGGCGGCGGGGTCGGATTGGCGGCGGTGGCCTTGGGTAAATGGCTGGGCGCGCATGTGACGGCGGGCGCCTCCACCCCCGCCAAGCTGGCGCTGGCGCGCGCGGCAGGAGCAGATGAGAACTTCCTCTATCCCGCGCAACCAGATTCCCCAAAATCGCTGGCCGCGCTCATCAAGCAGGCCTGCCCCAATGGCGCCGATGTGATTTATGACCCCGTTGGCGGGGATCATAGCGAGGCGGCGCTGCGCAGCATCCGCCCGGGCGGTCGCTATCTGGTGGTGGGCTTTCCCGCTGGCATTGCGCGCCTGCCGCTCAATCTTGTTCTTCTCAAGAATTGCTCGATCGTCGGCGTGTTTTGGGGCGATAGCCAGAGCCGTTGGCCACAGGCAAGCCGCGCCCTGATCGAGGAGTTACTCGAACTTCTGGCGCAGCGCGCCCTCGATTGCCCCGCGCCCACCGTCTTTGCGCTCGAAGAGGCAAAACAAGCCATTGCGGCGCTCAAGGAGCGCAGGGCCGACGGCAAAATCGTTGTGTGCCCGGGCGCTGCTCTCGACACAGATGAGCCGCAAAGGCTCGATAATGAGGATCTTCCATGACCGAAAACCACGATGCAGCCCTGACACACGTCAGTCAAGCCGAACGGGAAGCGAGCCATATTCCTGGCTTGCCAGCGGGCACTGCGACGCGCCAGATCAGAAAGGTTGGCGTGATTGGCGCGGGCACGATGGGCGGCGGCATTGCGATGAATTTTGCCAATGCGGGCATCCCCGTCATTCTCGTGGAAGCAGCGCAGGAAGCGTTGGATCGCGGCTTGGGTCTGGTGCGCCGCAATTATGAAAATTCGGCTTCGCGAGGCCGGATCACCGCCGATGATGTCGCCGCGCGGATGGGTCTGCTGTCCGGCTCGCTCGATTATGCCGATCTGGCCGATTGCGACATGGTGATCGAGGCGGTGTTTGAAGACATGGCGCTCAAGCAGAGCGTGCTGGCCAAGCTAGGTGCAGCGCTCAAGCCCGAGGCGATCATCGCCACCAACACATCAACACTCGATGTTGATGTGTTGGCGCAGGCGACCGGACGACCCGAAGTGGTGGTGGGCACCCATTTCTTCAGCCCGGCCAATGTCATGCGTCTGCTCGAAGTGGTGCGCGGGGCCAAGACCGCGCCCGATGTGCTGGCCACCGTGGTGGCGCTGGCCGGAGTGATTGGCAAGATCCCGGTGGTCTCGGGCGTCTGCTATGGCTTCATCGGCAATCGCATGGCCGAAGTCTATATGCGCGAAACCGAATTCCTGCTGATGGAAGGCGCAAGCCCGGCGCAAATCGACGGCGCGGTGCAGGCGCTGGGCATGGCGATGGGGCCGTGCCGGATGCTGGATATGGCCGGCATTGATGTAGGCGCGCGCACGGTCATCGAATGGAAGAAGTCGGGCGCTGGCCCCACGGACCCGGCCTATCGCGCGGTGGTCGATCATCTCTTTGCCATCGGCCGCCACGGGCAAAAGACCGCGCTGGGCTATTACCGCTATAATGGCCGCGACCCCGAGCCGGATGCCGAACTGGCCGCGATCACCCGCAAGATTGGCGATGACCATGGCATCGCCGCGCGCGCCAGCATCAGCGATCAGGAGATCGTTGAACGCCTGCTCTATTCGCTCATCAATGAAGGCTTCCAAATTCTCGAAGAAGGCATCGCCTATCGCGCTGGCGACATCGATGTGGTGTGGACCGCAGGCTATGGCTTTCCCAAAGCCTTGGGCGGGCCGATGTATTGGGCCCAAACGCTGGGTCTGGCGCAGGTGCTCGATCGCATCAAACATTACGCCGCGCAGCGCGGCAACGACCATGGCTACTGGACGCCTTCGGCTCTGCTGGCGCGCATGGCCAAAGAGGCTGTTTTGCCCGCCTGAATTTCCCATTACAAAGGTTTGTGTATCATGCGCGAAGCTATTATCGTTTCCACCGCCCGCACGCCCATCGGCAAAGCCTATCGCGGTGCGTTTAATGCCATCAAGTCGCCCTCGCTGGTGGGCCATGCCATCGCCCATGCTGTGGCGCGCGCTGGCATTGAGCCGGGCGAGATTGACGATGTGGTGATCGGCACCGTCTTGGCCGCGGGCACGGCGGGGATGAATGTGGCGCGCTATGGCGCGCTGGCCGCTGGCCTGCCGCAAAGCGTGGCCGCCCAAACGATGGACCGCCAATGCTCCTCTGGCCTGATGGCGATTGCCACAGCGGCCAAGCAGATCATGGTCGATGGCATGGATATCGCTGTGGGCGGCGGCCATGAGAATATCTCGGCGGTTCAGGCGCCCTATTTCGAATGGGGCTCGCGCGAGGTTGATCCGGCGGTGATCGCCAAGGCGCCCCATGCCTATATGCCCATGCTGCAAACCGCCGAATATGTGAGCCGCAAATATGGCATCACCCGCGAGGCGCAGGACCAATACGCCTATGAATCGCAGCAGCGCACTGCCGCAGCGCAGGCCGCTGGCCTGTTCGACGCAGAAATCGTGCCGCTGACATCCACCATGGCCGTGGTGGACAAGGCCACCAAGGAAGTCTCCTATCGCAAAGTCACGCTGACCCGCGATGAGGGCAATCGCCCCGAAACGACGCTGGAGAGCCTGGCTGCACTCAAGCCTGTGATCGAGGGCGGTGTGGTGACAGCAGGCAACGCCAGCCAGCTTTCCGATGGCGCTTCGGCCTGCGTGCTGATGGAAGGCAAGCTGGCGCTGAGCCGCGGCCTGAGCCCGTTGGGCCTCTATCGCGGCATGGCGGTGGCGGGCTGCGAGCCGAAAGAGATGGGCATCGGCCCGGTCTATGCGATCCCCAAGCTGCTCAAGCAGCATGGGCTGAAGGTGGATGACATCGGCCTGTGGGAACTGAACGAAGCCTTTGCCTGTCAGGCCATCTATTGCCGCGATCATCTGGGCATCGATCCGGCGCGCTATAACGTCAACGGCGGCGGCATCTCGGTGGGCCATCCCTATGGCATGACCGGATCGCGGCTGGTGGGCCATGCGCTGATCGAGGGCAAGCGCCGGGACGTTCGCTATGTGGTCATCACGATGTGCGTAGGCGGCGGCATGGGCGCGGCGGGCCTGTTCGAAGTTCTCTAAATCACCGTTTGAAGGAGCATGCCGATGGAACCGAGCAAACGGTCCAACGAACTGGCCGAACAGCTCAAGGCCTTTATGGCCGAGCATATCTATCCCAACGAGCGGCGTTATTATCTCGAAGCCGAGCGGCTGGGGCCATGGGCGGTCTATCCCGTGGTCGAGGAACTCAAACCGCTGGCCAAGGCGGCGGGGCTGTGGAACATGTTTCTGCCGGTCAAGGAGGTCGAGGGCGGCCTTTCCAATCTCGACTATGCCCCGCTGTGCGAAATCATGGGGCGCAGTCTGTTTGCGTCTGAAGTGTTCAATTGCTCGGCGCCTGACACCGGCAATATGGAAACCATCCTGCGCTATGGCAGCGATGCGCAAAAGGAGCGCTTCCTCAAGCACATGCTGGCCGGTGACATGCGTTCCAGCTTTGCCATGACCGAGCCGCTGGAGGCCTCCTCCGACGCCACGCAAATCGCCAGCACCATCCTGCGCGATGGCGATGACTATATCCTCAATGGCCGCAAATGGTACACCACCGGCGCCACCGATCCGCGCTGCGGGGTGTTCATCTTTATGGGCAAGAGCGATCCCGACGGCGAAGATCCTTATCGCCGCCAGTCGATGATTCTGGTGCCACGCGATGCGGCAGGTCTTCGGGTGATCCGCTCGCTGCCGGTCTTCGGCTTTTATGGCGTGCCGGATCGCGCCGCCGAGGTGCTGTTCGACAATGTGCGCGTGCCCGCGGCCAATATTTTGCTGGGCGAAGGTCGCGGCTTCGAAATCGCGCAAGGGCGCCTCGGGCCGGGCCGCATTCACCATTGCATGCGCCTGATCGGGCTGACCGAGCGCATTCTCGAACGCATGTGCCGCCGCGCGCAGATCCGCGAGCCTTTCGGCCGCGCCCTGTCCGAACAGACCGTTACGCTGGAGCGCATCGCCCAATCGCGCATCATGATCGAACAGGCCCGCCTGCTCACCATGCGCGCGGCCCATCGGATGGACACCGTGGGCAACAAGGAAGCGCGCAGCGACATTGCCATGATCAAGGTGGTGGCGCCCACAATGGCGCAGCAGGTGATCGATTGGGCCATTCAGATGTTTGGCGGCGGCGGCACCAGCAATGACCATCTGCTCACCGCAGCCTATGCCACCGCGCGCCTGTTGCGCTTGGCAGATGGGCCCGACGAGGTGCACCGCAATCAGATCGCAAGGCTGGAAATGCGCAGCTATGCCAATATTGATCCAGCCACGACCGGCGGCTGGGCCGATGTGCTTTCTGTTGAACAGGCAGACCAGTTGGCCGACGAAGGCCTGTGGCCCAACCCGAACAGGGTCGCGTGATGGGCCGGGTTGCCGGCAAGAAAGCGCTGGTAACCGGCGCGGCGCAAGGGCTCGGCGCGGCCAGCGCGCTGGCGCTGGCACGCGAAGGCGCACTCGTCCTGCTGACGGATCGCAATCTCGAAGGAGCGCAAGCCCGCGCCGCCGAAATCAACGCGCAGATCGGCGCGGATGTGGCCCATGCACTGCGCCATGATGTCACCAGCGAGGCCGACTGGATGGCCGCCATCACCGCAGCGCATGAACAGATGGGCGGCCTATCGGTGCTGGTCAACAATGCCGGCATTGTGCTGAGCGGCGGGGTTGAGGATTTTACGCTGGAGGAATGGCAGCGGGGCATGTCGGTCAATGTCGACAGCATTTTTCTTGGCTGCAAACACGCCCTGCCCTTGCTGCGCGAGAGCCAGCCCGCCTCGATCATCAACCTGTCCTCTATTGCCGGACTGATCGCTTCGGGCAATTTTGCCAATTACAACGCCTCGAAAGCCGCCGTCTGGCTGCTAAGCAAATCCGTGGCGCTCGATTGCGCGCGCAAGGGGCATGACATTCGCTGCAACTCGATCCACCCGACCTTCATCCAGACGCCCATTCTTGACGATCTGGTGGGCGACAAGGATCGCGACACGGTGTTTGCCAAACTAGCGCGTCAGGTGCCGCTTGGGCGACTGGGCGAGCCCGAAGATGTGGCCATGGCGGTGGTCTATCTGGCCGCGGACGAGAGCCGGTTTATGACCGGCGCGGAGATCAAACTCGATGGCGGCATTTCTGCGATGTGAAAGAGCGCGTTATTCTGCGCGCGAAAAGGTAAAACAATGAGTACGACCCCATCGGAAATAGTGCCTGACGAGCCCCTCAACGTCGCGACAGAGCAATGGCTGAACGCGCATGTGCCGGGCTATCGCGGCCCCGGCATGTTGCGCAAATTCGGTTTTGGCCAATCCAATCCAACCTATCTGCTCACCAGCCCCTCGGGCAAGCTGGTGCTGCGGCGCAAGCCTTTTGGGCCGCTGCTGCCCAAGGCCCATGCCATCGAGCGCGAATATCGCGTGCTCAGTGCCCTGCGCGGCAGTGGTGTGCCGGTGCCCGAGGCCTTGGCGCTCTGCGAAGACACAGCTGTGCTCGGCTCTGCCTTTTACGTGATGAGCTTTGCAGAAGGGCGCATCTTCTACGACCAACTGCTGCCAAGCATGGACGCGGATGAGCGCGCCGCTATTTTTGATGGCATGAATGACGCGGTGGCAAGGCTGCACCAGATCGCGCCCGAAACCTTGGGGCTCGAAACCTATGGCCGCGCCGAAGGTTTTCTGGCGCGTCAGGTCAAATTATGGACCGCGCAATATCGCTCCAGCGAAACCGAACATCGCCCCGCCATGGAAGAGCTGATCGAATGGCTACCCGCCAACTTGCCGCCCGAACAGGCCGGCCGCATCTTCCACGGTGATCTGCGGCTCGACAATATGATCTTTCACCCCACCGAGCCCCGCGTGATCGCCCTGCTCGACTGGGAACTGTCAACCATCGGCGACCCGCTGGCCGATTTTGCCTATCACATGATGGTGTGGCGGATTGCGCCGGAAGTCTTCCGTGGGTTGGCGGGCATTGATTTTGAAGCGATGGGCATCCCGCGCGAAGATCCCTATCTGCGCCTCTATTGCGAAAGAAGCGGGCGCGAAGGGATTGAAAACTGGACCTTCTATCTCGCCTTCGCCATGTTCCGCGTGGCCGCCATCCTGCAAGGCGTGCTCAAGCGCGGCCTGTCGGGGCAGGCGAGCGCCAGCGATGCCTTGGTCGTTGGTGCCAAGGCAGGCCCGCTAGCCGAGGCGGGGCTGGCCGTTATCAAGGGTCTGTGATTTAGCCGACCATTTGCGCGCAGGGCGCAAAACCGCCATAGGAGCCATCGACATAAAGCAGGGCACCGGAAGGATCGCCCTGTGTGTCGATGGCCAAAATCTCGCCGATGACGATGAGATGGCTGCCCGAGGGGACAACGCTGGAAACCTTGCAATCAAAAGCTACCACCGAGGTAGCAAGCCGCGGGGCGCCCTGATCTGCTGCAAGCCATTCGCCAACCTCGAACTTGCCCGCCACGCTGCTGGCAAAGCGCGATGCGGTATGGGCGTCATCCGCGCTCAGCACATTGACCGCAAAGCGACCATTTTCGGCGATGCGCTGGCCGGTGGCGCTTTTTAGGTTGAGGCAGACCAGCAGCGAAGGCGGATTGTCTGACACCGAAGATACTGCCGTTGCAGTACAACCATGCCGGTCATCCCCCTGCCCCGTCGTAATCACGCATACCGAGGCAGCCAGACGACGCATGCCTTCACGAAATCTGCCTGCTTCAACCATCATCGCCGCCTCATCGCCTATGCTTCACCAATCCCCATCTGATATACCAGATGGGGATTGGTGTAAAGGTCACAGAAAATTGTTGGGCCAAATCATAGTGCGCCACATATGGGCGACCGGAGAACCATCGAACCCGAGGCCTTCCTTCGGCTCCTTGAAATTGCGCCCGATGATATCCTCAAAAATCACCGGATCAACCGGGGGCAGATCGTCGAAGAAATAGATGTCATATTTGGTCACCAGCCTCGCAGACATATACCAGCGATGATTGCGCGCATATTCGGCGTCGCGCTTGAGATATTCGGGCGGCTCATAATCGGCGCCGAAAAAGCGATGGTAGCTCGCGGGATATTCATAACCGACAGCCTCATCGGCAAAATAACGCAGCGACTGGTGGTATTTGACCGCAAAGGCCACCTCTTCATCGACATAGGGCGCAATCATCTGTGCGCCCCAATAGCCATGGTCGGCACGGATCAGGCAGCCGTTGGACAGATCATGCAGCAACACTGCCAGCACGATCTTTTCGTCCAAGCCATGCGCCAGCGCCCGCTCGGCGCTGACCAGCAGGTGGCGCACGGTGATGTCGGCAAAGCGGTGGGTGAAGAAATCGAGCAGGCGCGGCTTCTCCGGCATCCTGGGCAGTTCGGGGTTGTCGCCCATCATCATCACCGTCTTGGGGTTCAGGCGGCGCAGCATTTCAGGCTCGGGGTCTTCCTCCCCCATGCCGATGCGGCCCACCGGCGCGGACAGAATCTGCCGCTCGCGGCCATCCTGCGGCCAAGGTCTATCGTCGCTCATAACGGATCCTTCCCTAGAAATTCATCTAACGTCGACGCAATTGATATATCACTATTGCCGCAGGTGGGATTTTCTGTAAAGCGTGTTCGATCATTTATGTGCGGTGCACTGGATGATTGCCCTAGTATCGACATCCAGAAGGCTGCCGGCCAAATCAAGTTAAGCGTGATAAAGACACTTAGCGAAAAGGAGAAAGACCATGAGAATAGTTCGCTCGTTTGATCCGACTGCCATTGCGCCCGGTTCGGCTGGCTCTTGGCTTGTGGGGCCCGAAGAGAACGAGGGCGTGGCGATCCGGCTGCGCCGCGGCGGTGGCACACAGGAGATCGCGCCTAACCCAGCCTGCGAACGTTTTGCGCTGGTGATCGAAGGCAGCGTGACATTGCTTGAGGCAGATGCCAGCAAGGTTGCCCAGCCAGGCGAGCTTATCTTCATCCCGGCGTCTGCCAACTCCACCCTGATTGCCGACGCAACCGCCATCTGGGCCGAGATCGAAGCGCCTGTGGCCAAGCCAGCCGCCGACGCATCGGCAAAGGTCATCCCGGTGGACAAATCACGCTTTGAGGGCACCGGCTTTGCCTATCAAAGCCTGATCGACCGCACCGTGGGGTGCCAGGCGATGCGCATGAATGTGCTGCAGGTAGAAAGCGGTGCCGGCAGCCCGGACTGGCACATCCATGCCTTCACGCAGATCTATCTGATTCAGGAAGGTGAATTGACACTCGATGTTGGCAAGCATCGCCATATTGCGCCGGCAAATAGCATTGTTGTTCTGCCCGCAGGTGTAGTGCATCGCAACTTCAACGCCTCGGCGGGTATGGAACGCCATGTCAGCCTGCTGGTGCCTGAACCGCTGGAAAGCGAAATTTTCGATTTTGCGGTAACGATCCACGAGGTCGAAGCCGACTTGCTCACCGCAATCCCCGCATAAGCCCGCCGGTGGAAGTTTACCCATGAACGAACCGACAGTCACGCTCACCCGAAGCGATGGGCTCGGCCTGCTTACGCTAAACCGTCCGCAGGCAGGCAACACCATTAACATGGCCATGGCGCTGGAACTCGAAGCGCAGGTGGACCACGCTATCGCCGATCCTTCAGTACGTGCTGTGGTGCTGACCGGCAGCGGCCGTCTGTTTTGCGGCGGGGGCGATATCAGCGCCTTTGCCGCAGCAGGAGATCAGGCGGGCGATTTCCTCTTCGAGATCGCCCATGCGCTGCACCATTCAGTCAAGAAGTTAGCCGTCATGGGCAAACCACTGATAACGCTCATCAACGGCCCGGCAGCAGGGGCGGGGCTGAGCCTTGCCATATCGGGTGATCTTGTGCTGGCAACGCCATCAGCCCATTTCACCGCGGCCTATAGTGGCGTGGGACTGACGCCGGATGGCGGCGCCAGTTGGCTCCTTCCGCGCATGATTGGCCTGCGCCGGGCGCAGGACATGATCTTCACCAACCGGCGCGTTGATGCGCAAGAAGCCGCGCAGATCGGGCTGGTGACGCGGCTCGTGGCGCCAGACGCGTTGATGAGCGAAGGGCTGGCTGTCGCCCGCGCCTTGGCCCAAGGGGCGGTGGGCGCGCATGGCGGCGCTCAGGCGCTGTTGGCGGCCAGCTTTCATCAGGACTTTGCCAGCCAGCTTGATCTCGAAGCCGCTAGCATCGCCCGCGCAGGCGCCACTCCCGAGGCCCGGGAAGGCATTTCTGCCTTCCTCGAACGCCGCAAACCCGACTTTTCAGGTCAAGCCTGAAAGCTCAAATTAGCCCTTCATAGGAACCACCATCGAGCTGCAGGTTCTGGCCGGAAATGAAACCGGCTTGAACGCTGCACAAAAAGGCGCAGGCATCGCCAAATTCGACCGGCAAGCCAAACCGCTTGGCGGCAATAGTGTCGGCGATCTGGCGGCGGGCCTCCTCGCGGTCAACGCCCTGCTGCGCCATGATACGCTGCGCCATAAATTCCTGACGTGGCGTGTCGATACGCTCGGGCAGGAGGTTGTTGATCGTTACATTATCGATCACCACATCCTTCGAAATGGCCTTGGAAATCGCCGTCAGCCCGGCGCGGGCCGAGGTGGACAGGCCCATCACATAATGCGGCGACTTCACCATCGCCGAAGTGATGTTGATGATTCGGCCAAATTTGCGCTGGCGCATGCCGGGAATAAAAGCCCGCATCAATTGGATCGCAGGCAGCATATTGGCATTAACCGCGCCGAGAATGGCTGCCTCGTCCCAATCGGCCAGCACGCCGGGAGGCGGCCCGGCATTGTTATTGACCAGAACATCAACATCGCCAGCCCCGGAAATCAGCGCCTCGCGCCCGGCCTGCGTGGTCTGGTCAGCCGCAATCCAGCGCGCGCCTGCAATCGACTGCGCCGCCTCTGCCAGCTTTTCCTCGTTGCGGCCATTAAGGATAACCTTGACGCCTTCGCGTGCCAGCGATTGCGCGCAAGCCAGACCAAGCCCTTGAGAGGATGCGCAGATCAGAGCCGTTTTGCCCGTGATACCAAGATTCAATGCTCTCTCCTGTCATGTTCAAACTGCCTTCAGCGTGCCGATTAACGGCTTGCGCGCCACCGCTCAACTGATATATCATTTTTTGTGTAAATGCTAATACTAAAGCCCGTAGAGGCTAGGGGAGAAGTCAACAGTGCAGCCAGGAGCGGGTTTCGAACGCGGCGGCGTGGCCAGTTTCGGCTATGAAGTCCCTTACGCACAGTTCGGCACGGGCGATGCCATTGTATTCCTGCCCGGCTCAGGAGGCTTGGAAATGTCCACGGCCAAAGACATTTTGGCCCAATGCCTCCATGTTATCGAGCTCGACCCGCCTGGCTGGGGCGAAACACCCGCCCTGGTCGCCCAGATGGAGCAGCGCCAACTGGCAATCGTGCTGGCTGATGCCATCGCTGCGCTGGGATTGACGCGCTATCATCTGGTTGGCACTTCGATGGGCGGTATCAACGCCTTCTGGCTGGCGCAGCAATTTCGCAACCGGATCCAGTCCATCACACTCGAAGCGCCTATGCTGTTTTGTCGTCCACAGGATCTGGTGAACCCGGATGAGAGCTTCATTCTTGCCCTGCGCGCTGGAACGCCAGCGCCAAACATGTCGGCCTATCCCGCGCCCCCACCCCATCCGCGCAAGCCTTGGGCCACGGCAGAATTCTTTCGCCATCAAATGCTCAACCGTTTCAAGATGTTCCGCACTACAGACTATCCGGCCGACAACAGCGCGCTGGAAACATTCGCGCGTGAGACTACTATCCCCCTCACCATACTGCTGGGCACGCAGGATGAAATCCTTAATCTGAGCTATGCGGAGCGCTTCAAGGCCATGGCGCCTTCTTCCCGGATCGACATCATTGATGGGGCAACCCACGATATTCAGAACACCGCGCCCGAAGCCTTTGTTGCCGCCATCCGCCGGCAAGTTGGCTGACCATGGCCTCGAACCCAGCGGACACGGCGCAGCAAAATGAACGGCGCGCCATCATCATCGCGATGATTGTGGCGATTGCCGCCTTCATGCAAATGCTCGATTCCACGATCATCTCCACCGCTATTCCCGGCATCGCCCGCAGCTTTCACACCGATGCGGTGATGATCGGCTCGGGCGTGGTGGTCTATGTGCTGGCCGCCTCGATTGTGATCCCGGCCTGCGCGTGGCTGTCGGACAGGGTTGGCGGCAAAAGGCTATTCGTCTGGTCGGTGGCCGGGTTCACACTCCTTTCCATGCTTTGCGGCCTCAGCCCCAATCTGCCCGCCTTCATCGCTGCCCGCGCCGCGCAAGGGGTGACCGGCGCCTTGATGAGCGCCTCGGGGCAGCTCATCCTTGTCAATTCGGTCGATCGCGCCTCGCTGCTCAAGGTGATGAACATTTCCACAGCGCCGATGCTGGTGGCGCCCGCGCTTGGGCCGCCGCTGGGCGGGCTGATTACCGACACGCTGGGCTGGTCATGGGTGTTTTATCTGAACCTGCCGGTGGGCGCGCTGGGGGTTTGCGCGGCGCTGTGGTTTTTGGATGCCACGCCCACGCGCCAGCGGCCCTTTGACCTGACAGGCTTCTTGCTCAACGCCTCGACGCTCTGCGCCCTGCTGCTGGGGCTGGAACAGATGTCACGCGAGGGACGGTTTTTGTGGGCAGGCGGGGGCGTGGCGGTGGCCGGGCTGGTGCTGGGCATATTGGCCATCCGCCATATGAAGCGGGCCGAGCATCCCATCCTCTCGCTCGCCCCGTTTGCGCATCAGACCTATCGCGTGGCCAGCGGCATCACGCTGCCTTTGGTGCGCATTCCGATTGGCGCGCTCTTGTTTGCGGTGCCAATCCTGCTGCAGGTCTGCCTTGGCTATTCGGCCTTCTGGTCGGGCGTGGCGCTGTTTGGCCATGCGGCGGGCGATTTGCTGATGAAGCTGGTGATGACGCGCACGATCCGCAAATTCGGCTATCGCAGCACTTTGCTGGTGGCGCTCACGCTGATGGCCACTGGCCTTTGCGCCACGGCCTTGATTGGCGCGCAAACGCCCTTTGCCGCCATTCTGGCGCTCATGTTCGCCAGCGGCTGCGCGCGCTCCTTTGTGATGACGGGGCTAAACACGCTGGCCTATGCCGATATCAAGCGTGAGGACGCAGGCAGCGCGGTGACCGTCAGCCAAGTGGTGATGCAATTGGCAGCCGCGCTCTCGGTGTCGATGACCGTTCTGCTCATTCAGGCCAGCGGCTTTCTGCGCGCAGGCGCCGGAGCGCCTATTCAGGCTGCTGATGTGCAACTGGCGTTGCTGGTGCTGGGCGGTGTCGGGTTTCTGGGTCTGCCTTCGCTGTGGAAACTGCCGCGCAATGCCGGCCATCAACTCACCTCGCGGTAAAGGAACATTGCGCCATGGACATTGCCAGCGCATTCCGGCTCGATGGTCGCGTGGGGCTCGTCACGGGCGGATCGCGCGGGATCGGGCGGATGATCGTCGAAGGCCTGCTCTCGGCCGGGGCGGAGCGGGTCTATATCAGCGCCCGCAAGGCAGAGGAATTGGAGGCCACCGCGCAGGAGTTGGGCCCGCGCTGCATCCCGCTTCAGGCCGATCTGGGGCA
>Ga0302156_10001081_pt1 | contig 24853 bp, 19 predicted proteins | sample I_Bog_N3_2_FD_193503 | JGI IMG/M metagenome (GOLD analysis project Ga0302156, IMG submission 193503) | Peat permafrost microbial communities from Stordalen Mire near Abisko, Sweden - I_Bog_N3_2 | ecosystem: Environmental > Terrestrial > Soil > Wetlands > Peat | place: Sweden: Abisko, Stordalen... | reverse complement strand
TGTTGTTTGTTTTCCGGTTTTGATTTGCGGCCGGTTGTGATGCAGTTTGACCAAACGCATGGGTCTAGCGATGGAGGAGCGGTCTTGCTGTCGGCGGCCAATCGGCGTTATGGCGATGGGCTGATCGAAGCGATGACGGAGTATCTTGATGATCGGCGGCAGCCCGGAAAGGTGGAGCATGCGGTCATCGAACTGATGAAGCAGCGCATTCATGGCTTGGCCTGCGGTTATGAAGACGCCAACGACGTGGCGCGGATTGGCGGGGATCCGATTCACAAGTTGCTGGCAGGGCGCGATCCGAACAAGGGGCGTGATCTTGCATCTCAGCCGACGCTGTCGCGTTTTGAGAACGCAGTGGGTCCGCGCGAGCTTTACCACATGGGAATGACGCTGGCCGAAAGCGTGATCGCGCGGCATGGCAAGCGGCTGGGCGGACAGGCCCGCTTGATCACAATCGATTTGGACCCGACTGATGCGGCGACGCATGGAGTCCAGCAGTTGTCGTTCTTTAATGCCCATTACGACAACTGGTGCTATCTGCCGATGATGGGCTTCGTGAGCTTCGATAACGAGGCGGATCAGTACCTTTGCGCCGCGGTGTTGCGCCCCGGCAACGTAGGCGCGGCAGTGGGCGCGGTGGGTGTGCTGCGTCGGCTGATCGAACTGGTGCGTGCGTCGTTTCCCAAGGCGAGCATCCGCGTGCGTTTGGATGGCGGCTTTGCTTCGCCCGCGGTGTTCGAGTTTTTGGACGCCGAGCCCAAGGTGGAGTACGTGGTGGCCATGGCATCGAACGCGGTACTGAACCGCAGGGCCGAAGAGGCTCTGGGAGTGGCACGAGTGATGAGTGGGCTGACGGACGCGACCGAGCATGTCTACTTGGAGACGCGCTATGCGGCCGGTACCTGGGAGCACGAACGACGCGTCGTCATCAAGGCCGAGGTGGTCAAAGCCGACGGCAAGGAGGCCCGCGACAATCCGCGCTTCGTGGTGACCAACATGAAGCAGAGTCCGCAATGGGTCTACGAAGAGGCTTATTGCCAGCGCGGCAACATCGAGAATCGCATAAAGGAGCTGAAGGCTCTGGATGTGGACCGCACCAGTTGCACCCGCTTCTGGGCCAACCAACTGCGCGTGCTAATGACAGCCGCCGCATATGTGCTGATGCAGGAAGTGCGTCTGGCCGCCGAGTTGACAGCGATGGCAAGAGCCCAGGTCTGGACGCTGCGCGAACGGCTGCTCAAACTCGGCGCTCGCGTCATCTCCTCGGTGCGCCGCATCGTAGTGCATCTACCCGAATCATTTCCCTGGCGGAGCGAGTTCTACAAGGTGGCCCACGCGCTGGGCGCTACGGCCGGGTAAGGCGACACACAACTCCGCCAACTGAACCACCGCTCTCAAACGCACTCGTCGGGCATAGCTACGCCCAAAAAACCTTCCCGAAACTCCCCGATCCCTCAGAACAGGCCCAGCCGGGATGCTCATACGCACGGCGGCTAGGCCTACTTGCTTGCAGAACCTTCAAGAGCATGCCCAACTCAGGAAACGTAGACGATTATGCGCGTTCGCGAATGAAGCAGGCTAAGAACTCCTCCAGATTCTTCAAAGTAAGTCCAGGCTTACTTTGGCCCGATTGACTCGCCCAAATCTGAGGATTTCCTGGCGAATGAGGAGAGAGAAATCGACATACGAATTCTGCTAATGAGGCATCGAACAGTCTCACAAGACCCACATGCTGGCTGATATAAGCCTCGCCAAGATCTCGATCTACCCATGCCACATTACCTACGCTGTTGCCTGTGATGGTCACCAACAAATCATTCTGCTTCACGCGGGTCCTACTTCCCTCAGATCCAGCAGGAGGAAGGACTGACTGTTGATCGGTAAAGTCAAGACGTCCGTCTCTAACATTCTGACTGCGGATAAACAATGGGCCTTCTTCTGAATAGAATTTGGCCCATCCCCTGGAACCGCTCGTAATAAACTCAGATAATTTGGCTATTGGCCTCTCAACCCAATCTTCTGGAAAAACGCCAACCGCTGTCTTCTTGTATCCAGGTCTTAATTCCATGCCGCCCCCATTGTCCGGAGATGGTCATCTACCCGCTTGCTGAGCGCCATGACCTCAACGTTCAGCTTCGGCATCGGTGTCTCGTAACGCTCCCCAAGTTGGCGGATGCGCCCGGTCAGGTTCTGCGAGACGCGATCTAGTTCGTTCCGCAGACAGGCAGCAAGGTGAGTGAGCCATTTGTCATCGACAACCAGCGTCTTGACCTCCTCCTCGGTCAGCTTGGTGTATTTGGCGTCGAGCTTCGCTTCCAGGTCCTCCTCGGCACTTTTCAGCTTGGCTTTCACCTTATCCTTCTTATCGAGAAGATCGGCGTATTCCTCAAGCGCCGCGGACTCATCCGCGTAATCTGGGTCTTTACCGATCTCCTTGAGGCGCGCCTTTACAGCCTTCGCGGTGATCTTCTGTTTATCACCCTCGCCTTCGATCACCTCATTGAGCAGTCCCTCTTCGCCACTCTGCTCTTCACGTTTCTCGTCAAGCTGCTGGTCTATGTCGGCGAGCTCCGCCTCAAACTTCGCGATTGTGTCGCGCTCGGTGGTGAAGTAGCGGCCAATTAGAATCGCTGCCGGAACAAGATCGGACTTGAAGCGCCGTTTGCCACGCATGAAATCATGCTTTTCCGGCCAGACGAGTTTGTTGTCTTTGTTCTTGACCTGCACGATCTCACGCGGCTGTGCGCCCTGCTTCCAGCCATCCGTCGCAATCAGGTAACAATCGTCCTGCATGGTTTCGGCCCAATAATCCATCAGTTGCTGATAGAGTCCGTAGTGATCGAGCAGCGGCGCCTTCTTGAATGTATCCAGCAAATCCTCGGCTATCGTTTCGATCAGTTGCTTGGGATGGCCGTCTTTCTTGAATCCCTTGAGGCGCGGCGTATTCGTTTCCATCCACTTCTCGAGTAGCCGGTTGGCCCTTCTTTGAAACGCCGTGAACTCCGCATGATCGAAAATCGTAGGTTTGATCTCGGCTATCGGCACGCGCAACTGGCTGTAACCGGGCCGCTCCGACGGTTGGAACAATGCGTTGCGGACGTCAGGCAGGATGGACCAGTAAGACTTCAACCGAACAGGATCATCGATGTCGCGCTCCGGGATGCCGCCCCGTAGGTGTCCGTCGATGTCCTGCAAGTCCTCCGGCTCCGTGCTGTCGATATAGCGCGGCAGGTTGAGATTGTAGTCGTTCTTAGGATCGGCAATCTCCGCAACGGGCACCATGCGCGCATAACGCGGGTCGCTCTCATCCTGCCGCGTGAAGGTATCCACGATGCGGTGAATATCTTGCTCGCGCAGCCGATTTTTAGGTCCATCCTTCATAAAGCCTTTTGATGCATCGATCATGAAAATACCCTTGCGCGCCATCGCGTTTTCTTTATCGAGGATGAGAATGCAGGCCGGGATACCAGTGCCGTAAAAGAGGTTCGCCGGCAGTCCGATGATGGCTTTGAGGTAGCCCGATAGAATAAGTTGCTGGCGAATGACGGCCTCGGCGTTACCGCGAAAGAGAACGCCGTGCGGCAGAATGCACGCGCCCTTACTGGTGCTCCTCATCGAGCGGATGATGTGCAGCAGGTAAGCGTAATCGCCCTGCTTTCTCGGCGGCACGCCCCAGGAAAAGCGCTGGAACGGATCACCCTTGCCGCTCTCACCTAGCGTCAACCCCGTGGACCAGGTCTTGTCTGAAAAAGGCGGATTGGCGACGACATAATCATAGGTGCGAAGTCTTTCGCCGTCTTTAAACTTTGGATCAGACAGCGTATTGCCGTGCAGGATATTCGCCGTCGGAAAATCGTGGAGGATCATGTTCATGCGCGCAAGACCAGCGGTGGTGACGTCCTTCTCCTGCCCTTCGAGCGTGATGCGCCGGCCGGCCTCTGCCGCTACCTTGAGCAGCAAGGAACCGGATCCGCAGGTCGGGTCATAGGCCGTCGTGGACGCTTTGGTGTTTGCGTGGGAGATGCCAATGGCCTTCGCCATGATGCGGCTTACCTCGGCGGGGGTGTAAAACTGCCCCTTGCTCTTGCCACTCTCGCTGGCGAAGTGCCGCATCAGATATTCGTATGCGTCGCCCAGGATATCGTCGTGCTCGGCGCGATTCTTCGAGAAATCCAATTCCGGCTTCTGGAAGATAGCGATCAGGTTGGATAGCCGCTCGACCTTTGCTGGCCCCTCGCCGAGTTTGTTTGAATCGTTGAAGTCGGGAAAATCGCTGCGGGCCAGCCTGGAATTTGCGTCGATGAGTGGCTGGATGACCTGCGTGTTGATCTTGTTGCCGATGTCGCTGTTGCCCTTGAGCGCGACCATGTCCTTGAAGCCGGCTCCCTTCGGGATCACGACCGGCGGCGCGAAATCATCCGAATCTCCGTACTTGTCGGAGATGTACTTGATGAACAACATGAACAGGACATAGTCCTTGTATTGGCTGGCATCCATGCTGCCGCGCAACTCATCACACGAGGCCCAAAGCGAGGAATACAGATCAGATTTCTTAATTGCCATTAGCTAGCTACCCTTTTTGAACAGCCCAACTATGCTCATTCACGTTCATTTCTGGTTTATTTCTTGCTCCAACGCGGTGAGGACTTCCATGATTTCGCCAAATGGCGGTGGTTGTCCGAAGATCATCACGCTCATACTGCGATAGTCTCGCTCCAACGCTGCGCGCCGCACTTCTGTCGGAACGAGACGCAGGCTTCCAACTCGTGCCAGGTCATATTTTGCCCAGCCGGAGGGATAGAAAGTCTGCTTATGGTGTACGACCTGATCCAAGAGGGCAAGGTCGGCCAAAGCTTCACCGCGAACAGGGCTTTGAGCCAGCATCGCGAGATCGTAATAGTGGCGCGAATAGCGGTCCGGCAGCGCCTTCTCAGGCGGACGATAGAACTCGGCGTGGAGAATTGTCCCCTTTTCCCAAAAGGTGCGTTTCGCAAGAAGCGAAGTCACGGCCACGTCGGGCTCGGTAAACACGGCAGGGAACTCTTCCGCGGCAAAAGCACGCACCGTAAAGCGGTCGCGCGGCACAAATTCAGCATGGGTGCCGAGTTCCAGAATGACCTGGGGTTTGATGTAGTCGAGTGTCGGTGCCGCCGACGGATACTGGAAGCGGACCACATTGGCGTCCTGTTCGCTGACCGCTAAATTCCAACCCTCTCCATTACCGAGGATTTCTTCGCAGCGACCCCGAAGAACTGAGATGAATTCGCTGCCGATGTACTGCTGACAGGAAACCATCATGTCAGCCAGGATCGCCGCGCGTTTGGTTTTTGACAGCCCGTCCCTGCGCGGATCGCGTTCGCCAGTGAAGCCAAGGGCAACGTAATCCACGGCCAGATCGATGTCTTCGGAGAAGCGGTTGATTGCGTGATAAATTTTCGATAACGATGTGCCGCCTTTGAAAAGCAGACGGTCTCTCAGGGCATCAATCGCAAACAACTGTTTCAACGTCCAGCAGACCCAGAAGTCCTTTTCAACGACAGCTTCGGAAAGACCGCGCCTCTCCGCAGTTTCAGCAAACAGATCCGCGCGGTCGCGTTTCGTCATTCGTGCAACTTTGTTCACGCGGTCTCCTCTGCAATTCGGCTCGCGACTTCATAAATCCAATCCACGCCAAATCGAGCGTCCCGGACGAATTTCTTCCTCTCGGACGGCGTGAGCGCCGTCCGCAGCATTTCCATCTCGTGCGCCCCGACGTTTTCTTTGCCGAGATGACGCAATGCCTGGACGACGAGAGCGATCTTGCCCTCAAGACCAGCAAGCACCTTTGGACGAGCGTGTTTGAACACAATGCTACGTCGTCCAATGGGCACTTCGTTGTTCGGACCGTCAGTCAGGTAGATGATTTTCGAAGGCACCTGCGTCGAAAGCCCCAGCAGGTTTGCTGCCCATGCTCCATCCGGCACAATCTTCCAGCGTTGCCGCCGCGCGATCGCCCGCGCCGCTTCGTCGATGTCGGGGCTGAGCGTTCCCCCAAGAGCGGGATTGACGCGCGGCATGTCATAGAGACCCCGGCGGATACGACGCACCGTGCCATTGCGGGCCAGTTCCGCCAGCGTCACGTCGATAGTCGTCCGGCTGGCGATGTCAAGGAAGTCCTTCGCTGAGAAGGCCTTCCCTTCGCCGAGCCGACCTATCCGCGCAACTATCTGATCTCGCATGGTTTCCATGCGTTGTCCTCTCATGAGTATTAAGAAAAACTATACTTCTTTTTCTTAATACTGCCAAGACCTTTTTTGATCCTGGACCAGCTCCGGCACTTCCTTCGGGCATTTCATTCCTGACTCGCATTCCTTACAAGTTGTCGTGCGATTGAAACGGCCGGACTGCACTGATTAATACGGTGAGATTTCGACGGCCTGCGCCGCAATAGACACGAGGAAAACCCAAGAGCAATAATGACTTGCAACCGGATTTTCTTGAATTTCTGTGGCCGCATCGACGGAGCGGCTGCTACGGCGACAGCCTCTGGTTAGAACCTAACTGCGTGCCGGAAAAATGAGGGAGCGATGCCGATTCCTGACTACCAGACCCTGATGCTGCCACTGCTTAAACTGGCCGGTGACGGCGCGGTTCATTCCAAGCGTGATACTGTGCCGGAACTCGCATCGAAGTTTGGCCTCACAGAGGAGGAGCAGAAGGAACTGCTTCCCAGCGGTAAGCAGGAGATTTTTGACAATCGCGTCGGCTGGGCGCGGACATACCTGAAGAAGGCTCTCCTTATCGACTACGTTCAACGCGGCCAGTTCAGAATCACCGAGCGGGGCAAGCAGGTCTTGGCAGAGAACCCGCCCCAGATTGACAACGCCTTCCTGTGCCGGTTCCCCGAGTTCGTGGAGTTTAGGAGGCGCTCTCAGCCGACAGAGAATGGGGAGAGCACTCCTGTCGTAGCGGCGGTTGAGACGGATACCCCGGACGATCTCATGGCGACCGGATATCTAAATCGTCGGAGGCAAATCGAGGAGGATGCACTGGAGCGGGTCAAATCCTGCTCTCCGGAGTTTTTTGAGCGCCTTGTGGTCAAGCTGATAACGGCCATGGGATACGGCGGTTCTTTGGCCGACGCCGGAAGAGCGATTGGCAAGTCCGGTGATGGTGGCATTGACGGCGTAATCAAAGAGGACAGACTCGGGCTCGAACAGATTTACATTCAGGCCAAACGTTGGGGAAATGCCAGCGTTGGCCGTCCTGAAATCCAGAAATTCGTTGGAGCCCTGCACGGCAAAAGAACGAGGAAGGGGATATTCCTGACGACCTCTTCGTTTACCAAAGACGCCCACGAATATGCCACGGGTCTTGACATCAAGGTGATCCTCATCGACGGCCCGGAACTCGCCAAGTTCATGTTCGACTTTGAGGTCGGCGTTTCCACCGAGAGCACATACGTGGTCAAACATATCGACAATGATTTCTTTGAAGATGATGCTGGAAGCAATGGAGTTCACGAATGATCGCGCAATCGCTTCCGCTCGGTTACACATATGCTACCGAGCCGGAGCCTTCACCCACCAACATCGCACCACTGCGGGTCCTGAGGTCGCCAAGCAATGACTCGGACAAGTGGCCGAAAACAGTCTGGAGCGCTGCGGCCAACCGCATCGCTTTGTCGGCCGGACAAAGTTGACGCCGCTACACCTGTCTGCAAGGAGTCTCGGTTCGCTCACTTTCGGCCTGACCACTGGATCAAACAGCCCTCGATGGCTCTCGATTCGCGACTGAGTAGGTGAGAGAAATTGTGTTCACGGAAGTGACCCGAACGTGCTGGTGATCGTCGCGTCGGTCGCAAATAAGCTGCCAAACGCCGTGTCTGTGCTGGCGCGCAAAAGGGCGCATCGCAGCACAACTTCAAAGTTGTTGTACCGCTCCATCAGCGCAGGACTGACGTCCGTATAATTCGGGGCCCGGCCATGTACGTAAACCGAGCGGTCGTCATAGAGAGCCTCTGCTTCATCCGACGCAATAGCGAAACCAAGCATCTGCGCCAAAGCCGGCACACGTAATTTGAACTGGGCAGTTGCGGCGTGACGTTCAATTTTCAGCAGACTCTCAAATCCCGATACCAGGGAAGCGGTCCTCTGGTCTAGGTAGAAGGCGTGAAAGCTGTGATCAAGATGCCTCCGTGCCCTGCGCACACGCTCCGGCGGATTCTCGATATAGAGCGGCAAGGAATCGCGAAGCCGCTCTCCCTCGGCCTTCGTCAGCCAATCGCGCCACTGGGTGGCGACGATCCACACATGAACGAGATTCGCTTGGACCGCTCCCGGCACGATGGTCCTTAACTCGCCATTCTCAAGGAACAAGCGTGCGGAATAGAGGGGAGAAATCGTCGTGGGATGGATCAGTCGCGCGAGGAACATAGCTCTGTGGATCACTCCGTCGTGGTCCCATCGGAGATGCTCAGGGCCCCAGCTTGGTGGGAAGGCCTTCCGGCAATAAGCATAGTGGTAGTAGCAATTTCGAGATGGGCTAAAGTTCAGGCCCGGAGGTGAGCACGCTTCTACGATTGACTCGCCCGTAATACCCGCAGGAAGACTGCCAATCCAGAAATCAGAGCCTAAAGAAATATCGGAATCGAGCCGCGGATGCGTCTCCCAAAAAGTTTGGTTGAGGGGAAACCGCATCGTTGGATGCAGTACGACATCGAAGATTTCTTCAGACATCTCGGGGCTCTCGCTCCATTCTTCTTAGCTCTGCGAACTGCACCAATGCGAACTAGTGGCTGATCACCGTCCGAGTGACCTCAATGATCGAGGAAATCTTCGTCGCAGCGAGGATGTCGGATTTTCGAAAGTAGCTGTGCGTGATACCTAGGAGCATTGGGTCTGGCTTCCAGACTCTTTGCCCTGCTGTCTCGGCCATCACCCAGACACCGCATCCGCTGAACCCATGCGGCTCGATCTTGTCGAGGAAGCTGCCATACTCGATCAGAAAGTCCTTGGAAGCGGAAACGATACTCGGGAGGGAACGCCATCCTGACTGATTGAGCTCGCAGGAATAGTCCCGATTCAGGCAAGCTGCCCCGAGAAAATGGAAGGCGCGAGAGCCATCTCGGCCGACCATGCGCGAATTCTCGGTGGGAAAACCGAAAAGGTAAAGAGACGTCCCCTCAAGCTTGGCATCCGGCCAGGGCGTGAATTCGCGGGAGTGCACCAGGTTGTAGAAGTCCGGGCCGTCGGGAAGCTCGAAGGCGGGATCAAGCCTGAGAACGCCAATATCTAGGCGTTCGTCCAGCCCTTCGAGAGTAACCGGCAGGCAGGTGCCTTCGGTGGTCAATCCAATCTCCCAGTCGAGAGCGTCGCGCGCCGCTTTCTCCTTCATTGGAGCTGGAGGTCTAAGCCAAAAGCGAAGCGATTCCGGGGCACAGTCCCGAATCACGTGAGCGGCAGTGAGAATGCACCGGTTTTCATTCTGCCGGACAAGAACCCCGGTGCCAATGTTGAGGTTGTTGTTGGCGGCAATGCCGACGGTGAACCGCGCGATCCGCTCGTAGGCGGCAAGGCGAGACTGTTCATCGAGCGCGGTCCAGGGCATTCAGCAATCATAAATAGCGCACAGGCATTCTTGGGTAATGAGGCCGCTACGTGGGCTCATTCCGAGTTGCGAAGAAGGCGAGTAAAGCGTATTGTCCGCCCTGCCTATCTAAAGGGGTGAAAGAGTTCAATCCTCTCAGCGATTGCGCTCAGATGTTCGACGCCTTGAAGTCCAGGCGGCATGGGCGTCTGATTCATCTCGCGCCAATGTGCAGGCGAAGGCCATAGTGGCGTAAAGAGCGACTTGACACGGCGGCATTCAAACGGAATCGGCAGCATGGGAAAAGCGCATATCAATGCCAGATTCGGAATGGCGAGCACGATGATGTTCCCGGCTGCCTTTCCTCCTCCGATCAAGTCATGGATAACTCCAACCTGCATATGGGCAAAGCTTCTCTTTCCACTGATCGAAGCCACAACCGCGAACCGGCCGGGCATTCTTCCTCCGTTCGCGCGAATTTCCTTCAGATAATTGCCACTCACGGGGCATTCAGCGCCAACAGAGTGTGATTCAATGATTGCGGTCTTGCCAGCCCAGGCGGCTACGATTCCACACTCTTCCTCGGTTAAATCGGAGAGAGCCCGTTGCTCGCGGCTCAAGGCAAGAAGCAACGGCTTGGCATGGACTTCAAGCTCGGACATCCAGCCGTTATTGCACGCTTCGCAGATCGCTCCGAGTCGGAAGGACTCAAGCTTAATCTCGCAGCGGATCTGCATATGCGTGCCGTCACCGAATTGCCGGTAGAGCGGCATCGAAGCGTCGGGTTCGAATTCCTTGAGCATCCACCTTGCGAACACATGTTCGTTCGAGGGGCTCGAACTTGTCGGGCCGCAAGCAAGGCAGTCCATGCAGAAAGTCTATTCGACGCACCGTGTCGGCTCATCCGAATGCGCCCTCGCACTGGCAGACGAGTCGCTTCCTCAATCCGGCAATGTGGTCGCGAGTTGCGCAGCCTTCCGCATCGCGACTCAGCCCTTCGTCCCGTCGGGATCGCGGGTCCAGAGCTTGACTGATTCCGGCACCAAATCGGGTCGAAACAGTTGGGCGTGTCCGCACTTGTTGCAGATCGCGACCATCCAGTAGAAATTGGCGCGATTAGTAGGTCGAATCTCGAACGCGGTGAGTCCGAGCTCGTGGGAGATGTCGAAGTTCTTCCGCGTATCCTCTGGGCCGTTGCGAAACACATACTTACCCTGCCCACAAAAGGAGCAGCGATGGAGAAAATTCAGCAAGATGGGCCTCCCTCCAGCTTGGATAACATCGACCAGATTCCTGAGCGCCTCGACCGTGAGCTCCGCGCTCTGGTAGCGCTCCAGCGGGTCGAGGGTGATCATCCGGTCCAGCAGCTCGTGGACGAGTTCGTGCTCGCGGCGGTCGGCGAGACCTTTACCTAACATGTTACGTTCAGACCGATGATCTTCGCGGTCGAAGACACGGCCGCCGCTCAGCATCCAGTGCAGCAGCTTCCCCAGCGAATAGACATCCGCCGCCGGCGTGACGTTTTCCATGCGCCCATCGCGCGCCTCCGGCGCACCGAACCACCGCGCCGTGGCCACTTCCTGCGTCTCCGTAATACGATCGTCGGCGTCATCAGGTCCGTTGAGCAGAAAGCTCAGACCAAAGTCGCCCACGATGGCGGTACCTGATTCGTTGCGGAGAATATTGGCCGGCTTCAAGTCGCGATGGATCACGCCAGCATGGTGCGCGGCAGCGACGCCTTCGCACGTCCCCAGGAAAATGCGCAGCGTTTCAACGACCGTGCCCAGAGGCAGAAGTTCGCGGCGCAGCGCCCCGAGTGAACAACAGGGCGTTACAAAGTAGGGCAGACCGCTTTCGTCTTCGCCGTGATCCTCAAGGCGAAGGATGTGGGGATTGTTCAGGCTGCCGAGTATCCGGATCTCCTGCTCGAAGCGTGCGCGCCGCGCGGGATTGCGGTATTGCTCCGGGCGCATGATTTTTAGAACGTATTTTCTGCCGTCCCTGGCTCCGACTCTCTCCACCAGATGGCACTCGCCCTGACCGCTTTTCGCAAAGGAGTGTCCCAGCCGTTTCCAGTCCAGGATGTTGCCAGCCATTGCTTGTCTCTCTCCCCTCAGCGCGACCACCGATCTAAGGCACATCCGCTCGCCAAAGCCGTCGCAAGTCGGCAAGACGCCATTCCAGCCCTGGTATCAGCCAAGCAAAGGGTCCGTCAGTTGAAGGCAAACATACGCTCTCAGCCTAACAATCCCGGCCAACCCTTCGCGCCGCCGGCCGGTCAACCTTGTCACTCGCCCCGGTCTCATCGCCATAGGCACTTGGAGGTGTCGCACCGGATATGAGGAGTGGCGAGAGGCAAAGAGTGCTGCGGTTCCTTGTCATTCGCACCACTCCGGCCGGATCTTCCAGCTCGTCCCGGGTGGAAACACTTTATCGGTTGTAGTCCACATTGTTGTTCGCGGATCTGCTGTATTCATGCCCAATTCAGATACCTGCGACCACGAGGGCACCTTGTCCTCAGGCGTCAACTTGAAGAGGACGCGCAGGAGGAATTCCCGGGCGATAATTCCCATCTCATCGACCCGCTGTTGTATCAACTGTTCATGACCTTTGTCGAGAAGCGTCATGCCGCCGTGGGCCAGTTCGCTGCGCAAGTCCGAGAGAGACGCTTTGCTTTCCGGTGGCTTGATAAAGAGGGCTTCGAGATACGGGTGTCCTGCTCCAAATGTTTCGATGGCGACGGCCTTGGCTTTCACCTTCAGCCCCTTGATGCATTCGAAATAGGCCTGCTCGACAAAGTGGATCGGATTGCTTGCGTAGAGTTCCGAAAACTTGTCCGCTATGCAGGTCGCAGCATGAGCTCGTCGTTCCGCCTTGCTCGGCCGCTCGGGCGTGAAGGCACCCAGCTTTGCACCGTCGAAGACGGCGACTGCAACGCTTTCGAAGGCAACGTAGTAGCAAAGAAACCTGGTAAACGGATTGGTGGCGGAATTGCCCATGTTGTACCAATCGATTCCACCCGATAGCACGTTGCCATTCTCGCCGTAGGGAAACTGCTTAAGGAGGGCATCGACGGTTCTTAGCTCATCGTGGGTGGGTTTGAGGAGGCCAGTGCCGCCCAGGATCATCCGATATTTGTTGCGCCAGCTGTAGGTAGCCCCGTATGGGAAGAACATCATGCTGATCAGCCAGTTTAGTTGGGCAAGACTCTGTTCGATTTCGCCGACTTCTCCCGATTTGAGGTCAAGGACACCGTCGTAGACTCGAACGTTCAGGTGCGCCGAATCCTCATCCGGGGGGCATTTCCAGATGAGGACATCGTTGCTTTCCGTTCCGGTCCACTCCCCCGGCAACTCCATGTTCGATCGCAGCGCGAACTCAATACACTTGTGCCCTGTCAGCCGAAGATACATGAGGACGCCCTGAACATCAGGATCGTCGGAAAGCCCCAGACATTCTTGGATCAAATGCTTCGCGTCGCCCGGATAAATCAGCGGCTTCCACTCGCCTAGCTTGTTGTATCGTCCCCCAAACTCTAGCTCGTAGAGCCTTTTTCCGTTCACCCGGTACTCGTTCGAACTTGGCCCCATCGACATCATCAAGAATGCCACCGGTGGGCCGAACTCGACGTTCATACCTCCGATGCCCTGGGGCGTCCGGAAAAAATCTGCGCTGCACTCCTGCTGGAAATGAACGCGAAGACCATTGAGTCCACCCATCTCTTCGTCGCTCAACAGCTCGAGTACGTCAAGCGAGCCGGGAAGTTTGATGTACTTAGGATTCTTGGCCGCGAGAGCGATTTCCTCGAAGTATCGACCGAGAAGGTCCTTTAGAAAACTTGTCAGATGGTCGAAAGCGGACTCTAATTCATGGGAGGGACCAGCTTCGCTTTCAAACAACTCGGCTCGATAGCTCTTCTCAAAACGTGCCGCCACGGAATCAAATTGGCCATCGCGAAGGCGATTGGCGACAAACGCCAAAATCTCGGCGCCGGAGGGCTGAATCATGTTGGGATACGAGCCCGTGACCAAGCTGCGTAATGGGCTGATGTCGTAATGCTTGCTCTCAGCGCAGTTCACCAGATTCAAAAGGAGTTTGCGAGGGCCGGGGAACGAAGCGAGCTTCCGATAATTATCGAGAGTCGGCTGGAGAGCCGGTTGAGCGAGCTCGCGGCGGATAGCCAGAAACTCGTCCTCGTACCCGTCATAGGATTGAATTCCGTCGACACGCACAAGCGTCAAAAGAAACTCGATACCGCCGCCTTTGCGGGCTTTCTCAAACAGCTGGTCGAAGTCTGAAGCGTTCTTCGGTTGTTCCACATTCATGGGCTAACCTTCTTCGCGATGCATTGACATTATGGTAATCGCCCAGAATTGGAGGTCACGCGAAGGCGCAAGCTCATTACCCTAGCCCGCCCACGCCGCTCGCCGTCCGCGCGGCGGGCCTGTCTGCCTTGTCAACAACGGCGATGAAAGTGCACCGGTCAAAGAAGGTGAGTATCCAGAGAGAACTCAAATCCTTTTCGCTTGCGTCCCCGTAGCTCCTGAACCAATAGCGAAAAATATCAGACTCGCGCTCATGAAAGGTTCCCTCCAGCCAGAGATCTTCGGGCACCGGATAACGGAGGACATCGGCAAAGACCCGGGAAGGATCGATCTGGCTCTCGATCCCGTGATGGTGGGAGAGGCCACAGACAATCTTCTTGATGATTCGAATTACCCGTTCATCCTGTCCGGGATAGATCATGTGCCGGTCGACATCTTCAACTTGGACCGGCACTAGGCGTTCGTAAACATCTAAGACCCGCCGCTGCCCATCTTTGTGGGAGAAACTCGGCGCGGCTTTGGTGGTCCAAAGCTCTTTAACCGAATCATTCGGTTCACCGGCCAATAAGAGGACAGTGCGAAAATGGACTTCATCGTCTGACCATCCGCGATTGCAGGCGGGGCACTCCGGTACGGTGATCAGCTGCAGGCGGGAGGTCTTTCGGGAATCCGGGTAAAGGCTCTTGGGCACGACATGCCCGCGCTCCAGCGGAACACCCGCGATGCCGCAGAAAGTGCAAACTCTATTTCGCCTGCGCATTCCTTCCTCATTATCGGGCATCGGGTTTGAGAATTGCACGAGGTCCCCGTTCCCTACAATAAGGGTATGCGGTCGGAGACGGAGATTTTCAGCGAACTCGAGCAACTGTGCGGCTCCGCCGGTTACATCCATCTCTATGCCGACTTAGTTTTTCGGAACACCTTTGTCCGTTTTGCGGAAGGGATCAAAGGGGAGGATTTCCACGAGAGCTTCGGCAGGGACCATCTCATCCGAACCGAACTCACGACGCTTCTCGGGATGATCCTCAAACAGAAGATCGATTTCACCATCCCGAGTGCGGACCGCATGGCGGAGCTTGGGACGCGCACACTGACCCTGCTTGAAGAACTGCACACCGCTCTGGCCGGTCCTATGCGGCCCACTCCCGATACCGCCACCGCCGATGATTTCATGAAGATCGACTTCACCCGCGGTGCAGTGCTCCGTGAGCCGATCTTCTACACCGGCGAGTCCGCCTACGCGTCGCAGTACCGGGATTTCGCGTCACGCAAATACAGGGCAGACGAAGAGTGGCTAGAGGCCAATCGCGGCTTCACCATCGCCCAGGCTGCCAAGGTTGGAGCGGCGATCCTTGCCCTCGAACAGGTTCGTCTTGGAGAGATCTACAACGGCCTCCGCGCCGGGATTCCGGAGAATTTCACGCTGCTCCTGGGATTCACCTTCACGCCGCAGGAGGTTACGGACCAGAGCGGCGAAAGCGAAACCACAGTCCGCAATGTGCTGAACGCCTTCAGCGTCGCTGAAGCCGATCGCAATGGCACGTTTCAGGCGCTGAATGACTTCAACCTCGCCAATGCACAGCCAATCATTCGCGGAGAGTCCGGCACCTTCATTCTCTTTCAGGCGTACAGCTTCTACGAAGCCATCTATGAATCTCCGTTCTACTGGATGCTCCAGGACGCGAACTATAAAGACACCGCGCTCCAGCACCGCGGAGAGTTTACCGAGGAATTCTCAGCACAATGTCTGGCTCGCGTCTTCGGAATCGAGCACACACACGGGAATGTTCTTATCCAGGAAAACGCCGCCACGACCGCCGGTGAGATCGACAATTTGGTTCTCTTTGGCAATCGAGCCATCGTCGTGCAGGCGAAATCCAAGCGTCTGACAATGGAAGCGAGAAAAGGAAACGACGGCGCCATCCAAAAGGATTTTTCGGCAGGCATTACGGATGCATACCAGCAAGCTCTGCTTTGCGCTCGATATCTTCTGCGTAGGGAGAAACGCGTGGTTGGCAAAGATGGAAACCCGCTGGCTATTCCGAAGCTCAAGAAGATTTATTTGCTGTGCCTAGTTTCGGACCACTATCCCGCACTTAGTTTTCAGGCCGGGGAGCTCCTTACTCCGGTTATCTCGCCTGAGATTCCGGCACCGTTCGTGACGGATCTTTTCACGCTCGATGTCATGACCGAGATGCTGGTTTCGCCGCTGCATTTCTTGAGCTACATAGATCGCAGAACCGGATATGGAGACAAGGTCGTCGCCGGTCACGAGCTGACCATCCTCGGATATCATCTGAGTTCGAACCTATGGCTTTCGAACGACACGGATAGGATCTGGCTCTACGACGATCTCGCCAGCAGCCTCGATGCTGCGATGGCCGTCCGTCGTGACGGAGTGCCAGGCGAGCGGATGCCACCCGGGATTCTGACCCTCACTAAGGGATCGGCCTACGCCAGATTGATCGCACAAATCGACAACGATCCGCGAGGCGATCTTGTCGACCTCGGATTTATGCTTCTGCAAATGAGTGGTGAAGCCGCGGCGCAACTGAGCCAGGGAATCGACTATGCGACGCATCGAGCCCGTGAGACGGGCGCCGTCCACGATGTCAGTATGGGCAGCGGCAAGGATGCCGGGATCACGGTCCATTCCAGCTACCGCCCGTTTCAGGAAGGGATCGAGAGGCTCCAGGTCCATGTCCTGGCCAAGAAATACCAGCAGAAAGCCCCCTCGTGGTTTGGCGTCGCGGTCCATCCCGACGATCAATCGCTCCTCTATGGATACAACGCGCAATTCGAGTGGGAACACGATGAAGCTCTGGAGGAGGCTGCCCATTCGATGTCAAGCGGCCTGGGGATGAAATTTGAAAATGGAAAACCGCGCAAGCGAAAGATCGGCCGCAACGATCCGTGCCCATGTGGCAGCGGGAAAAAATACAAGAAGTGTCACCTGAACGATTGATCCGCTATTCTTCCCCAGTCACACGGTAGGCTCGGGGGCCGCTTCTTCTTTGAATGATCGCGCTATGGATCTCCGCGATTTCATGCTGATTCAAGATGCGCCGGCCGTTAAAATCTGGCGATTGAGCTTGGAGAGCCTGGGCAAACTCGCTCACGCAAGGCCAGAGTGCTGTGACCAGTTCGAAAGCCTCGCCTTCAAATTCCTGGTACAGCGCTTGCCTGCTCGAAGCAGAAAACGCGAGCAGCAATCTGCGGACTCGATCCATGTCGCCTGTGGCACGGGGATCGCGCTCAGGATCATGTTTCAGCGCAGCGGCAATTCCCGACAACCCGACGATGCATGCTTTCCGGTCTGCCGAGTCTTTCGTTTCAGATCTGGTGATGTCGAATTTAGTATCGCCCGCGTAGGAACGTCGCGCGTCGTAAATGTAGACTTCGCGTACGATGCATCCCAAGTGGAGCGCAACGGCGACGTGGCCACCTTCGTGAAATGCGCTGTGGCGCAGATCTAAGTCCGTGGGGGCTGTCATGAACACCTCAAAGCGCATTTGCCATGCAATGGCCGATTAACTGACTTGGGCGTTTCTCGCCCAGAGATTCTAGGCAAAGCTACTCGTTTTCCGCCGACCCTGGTAAGCTGCCGCGCGACAGCTTCGCATTGAGCGCCGAAGCAATTGCCGCTGACCTCCTTTCGACGAAAAGCTCGTAGTTATTGGTATCGACTCCGAAGGTTTCCAGATCGCCGATCAAATGACTTCTCAACGTTTGACCGATCTTCTTGTTGTGTTTTGCGAAGGCGCCTATGTAGGATTTCGGCGACTTCTTGCCGATCTTGTGCTTGTTTGAATATCCGTCAATGAGCGTGATGTTGGCGATCAGATTCGGTATACTCCCCGGTTCGCGTTCTTCGAGGTACTTCTTGGGGAAAAAGTGATGATAGTTCCGGCTGGTAGCGATCTTCAGGTTGCTGTTATCCAGGATGACTATACCGTTGGTATCGAACGACTTTGGCATCTGGTAGGCAAGCAGGCAGAGAATGGTCTTGCAGAAAGCGTTGCCGGCCCTGAAATCTGTTTCGCGGATGGTCTCGGCGCTGACTTCAAGTTCGGTCAGCGGGTAGCTCGGTTGCTTCCCCTCAACAATCTGATCGACTCGCAGGAGGTCTTCGGCAATTTTCGATTCCGTCGCCGAGCTATACCGGTATGTAATCCCGGCCCAGTAAAAGAATTGTTCAAGGAAAGACACACGAGTCAGATCCGGCTTCTTGTTTACGGATTGGTGAAAGAAATAGGTCAGCGGCACCAAAATGGCGGGATAGGGTAAGAGCTGGGATACCGGTATGCGCAATTCGGTTCGGACAAAATCCACAGCCATAAACAGGGACTTCTTCATTGGCTCCCAATTTGCAATGAAGGTCGGTCGTGAAATCTTTAGGATGTCTCTGCTGCGTACCGCCTTGAGAATGATGGCCGCCACACACTGCGTGACTACGGCCTCGGAGATGGTCTCGAACTTGGCCTCGGAAAGGCATTCCTTCTCCTCATCGTTCCCGCCCACCAACAGGTCATATTTCTCGGCAAGATCGAACGATTGGGTTTCGTCGTAGGTTTTGGCGACGAGGATCTCAAATAGCGATAGAGGCTTGCCGCCGGTATTGATTCGGGTAAATACCTCGCAGGCAATTTCGATCGGATAGTCCTTAATGGTGATCGAGGAGAAATCGTAACTCGTCAACTTCGTCTTGTAATGTTCAAGCTTGTCGGCCAGGAGATGAGGGAGGGTTTTGTAGAACTCACCCAGTGGACGGCTCAGCAATCCATGGACAGATTCATAACGCCTCCCATCCACCCGTTCTGTAACGACAATCTGATCGTCACTGGACGGATCGTAATCAAGGTCGATGAAGATGTCCTTATAGTCGATCTCCCGCCCCTCTTTGGACAGTCGGATTCCTTTGCGAATAGCGTACAGAGACGTGATGCGCTGCTGGCCGTCCAGAACATACTGAACGTAGTCCCCCTTCGGCGTATTCGGAAGCTTGTGATTGCCTAGGTTTCTGTAGCTGCGCAGCTCGTCCTTGGTCTTCCAGAAGATGAAGGTGCCTATGGGATAGCCCTTCAAGATGGAGTCGATGAGCTTCGCCGATTGCTCCTTGTCCCAGACAAATTCGCGTTGGAACATCGGCAACTTGATCTGGCCAGTATCGATCTCATTGAAGAGCGACTCATATTTCTTGTTGTGATTGTCAGGCTGAAGCAGTGTCGGCTCCAGCTTTTTTGACAACACTTCTTGATCCATCACAGGCTTATTCATTTGAAGGCTCTCACTTTGCGCGGTGGTGAACGGCATTCCAAGAGAATAGCTGGATTCCGGGCGCGGTTATGAGAACCAGATGGAGCCACCACCGGAACGCAGGCCTGGTCACCCCGAATGCGTCATCTTTTGGATGACATCATTCTACTAACGATGGAGAGGGACAGCGCGGCCAGAGGTCAAATCAGGCGCACCGCCAAATTACGGTTCATTCGTGCCGCGTGGCGGATTCCTGCGCTAGCGTGAAAGACAGAACCATGTCGGTGCATCATTTCCGCGGAACTCGGACTCGCTTGCATCTAGAGTTCTAGCCATGCTTCGGCTTAGAGTCAAAAAGCGACGGATAGATCGCATCCTGGCGGTAGCAGAGAATAGTTCCTACACGAGCGCTGGGAAGTCGCTTGAATTAAGCGAAGCCGCGATCCGAAATATCTCTTTGTTGAGTCGCCAACGAAGATGCGACAAAGTGAACCCCCACTCATACCACATTATGACCTGATCCGTACACGGCGTGTACGGATGTACGGATTATAGGCCCGTACATGGCGGATGTAATGCTCTGATCGTTCTGCATGGACGATACGCCCGAAAGACGCCCGCTGATTCTTAATGAGTTAAGGAGCGGGGCTTTGGTTTGAAGGGAATATTCTGTATATGGCGGAGAGAGGGGGATTCGAACCCCCGGTACAGCTTTTGACCGTACAACGGTTTAGCAAACCGCCGCCTTCAGCCACTCGGCCATCTCTCCGCGCCTGAGTCGGATTATACCGGAAGTTCCGCTCCCGGCGCTGAGAACCCTCAAAACAGACGCACCAACTCCCTCTTTTTCTCCCGACAAATTTTTCCCTTTCTCTATGGCGCCTCGGTTGTTAGATTCCCAATTATGCCCTTGGTGCTCCACCCCGTCCGGCGCAAGCTGCGCTTTCTCCCGCTTATCGCCGCAACCTACTTCATGGTCTCCGGCGGTCCCTACGCCATTGAAGACATCCTCGGAGGAGCCGGATACGCCCGGGCCATCATCATCCTCCTCGTCCTGCCGTTTCTCTGGTGCCTGCCCACCGCTCTCATGATCGGCGAACTCGCCAGCGCCATCCCCGCCGAAGGAGGCTTCTACATCTGGGTGCGCCGCGCCCTCGGTCCCTTCTGGGGATATCAGGAGGGCTGGCTCTCCCTCTCCGCCAGCATCTTCGACATGGCCATCTACCCCGCCATCTTCGTTCTTTACCTCGGCAAATTCTCTCCGGCCCTCATCAATGGTTGGCTCGGCTATGCCTGGCCGCTTGCCGTCGTGCTGCTTTGCTGCTTGTGGAATCTCCGCGGCGCTCCCGCCGTGGGTGAAGGCTCCGTGTGGATGTTTGTTCTCCTGCTCTCTCCCTTCGCCATCTTCATCGTTCTCGCCCTCTGGCGCGGAGCCACGCTGCACCCCGCCATGCAGTGGACCCAGCCCGTATCCGAGTCCGCTCTCTCCACCGGCGTCCTCGTCGCTCTCTGGAATTACATGGGATGGGACAACGCCTCCACCGTAGCCCAGGAGGTCGAAAACCCGCAGCACAACTACCCCCGCGCCATGATCGCCTCCACCATCCTGGTTGCTGTCACCTACATCCTGCCCATCGCCGCCATGGCCCTCGCCGGCCTGCCTTCATCCGGCTTCACCGCCGGCGACTGGGTAACCGCAGCACGCACACTCGGCGGACCTCTGCTCGGCTTCGCAGTCGTCGCCGGCGGCGCAGTCACCGGCATCGGAATGTTCAACGCCCTCGTCCTGAGCTACACCCGCCTCCCCATGGCCATGGCCGAAGAAGGCATGCTCCCCCAAATCGTCGCCCGCCGCAACAGCCGCGGAGTCCCCTGGGTCAGCGTAGTCCTCTGCGGCCTCTCCTGGGCCCTGGCCCTGCAACTCCCCTTCAAGCAGCTCATCTCCATCGACCTCATCCTCTACGGCTCCAGCCTCCTGCTTGAATTCGTCGCCCTTGTCGTCCTCCGCATCCGCGAGCCCAACCTCCCACGCCCCTTCAAAGCCGGAAACCTCGCCATCGCCTCACTCCTCGGTTTCGGTCCAGCCCTCCTCATTGCCTACGCGCTCTACGCCTCACGCGACGAAAAACTCATCGGCACCACCTCCGCCCTGCTCTTCGCCATCGGAGTCGCCGTGCTCGGCCCCATCCTCTACTGGGCAACCGCCCTACCCATCTCCCGCCGACGCCTCGCCGCGCAAGCGCAAGGCGCGGACTAGAGCATTTTCAACTCAAGTGCTAACAGAGTCCACCGTGCCCCATCCATTGTGCGTCCTTTGCACAATGGGTGGGAGAGCACAGATGCATGGGTGAGCAGTAAGCAGTTAGGCCGAAAATTCTCTTAATTATTGATCCTTGGGTAAAATTTAGAACGATTCAGAACAATTGATTAGCCCGTTCTCTTAGGCGTGCCTTACCTTCACCTCACATCGCTGCGGCTTTCATCCGCAGCATATTCAGGCTCGTTGCATTTCCCCGCACTACCGCAACTCGACTTTGCTGAGTCGGCAGGTGAAGAAAAGAGATCCCTATGCAAACCATGCGAAGACTATCCGCGTTCCTGGACTGGCCTCTGTGCTCAATCCTGGCCGTAACTTTGATCGGGATAACGCTGCTAACCGGAGCATCCGCGCAGGCAACTGCGCAATCGTTCGCTCAACAACCCACGCAGAGCACCGAAACTCCGGCTATTTCCACCCCCGTCGTGCCGCAACTGGTTCGTTACGCGGGCAAGCTTCCCTCACGGCTCGGCGACACCGTCGAGGCTGAATTCCGCATTTACGCCGCTGCCGAGGGCGGCGATCCAATCTGGACAGAGACTCAGCAGGTGACGGTGGCCGAGGATGGTTCCTATTCAGTGCTGCTTGGCGGCGTCAGCCTCAGCGGCTTGCCCCAGACGGTGTTTGCCGGCGGCGCGGCTCGCTGGCTGGGTGTGAGCGTAGACCGGTCGCCAGAGCTTGAGCGTGTGCTTCTCTCCAGCGTTCCCTATGCCATGAAATCCGCCGACGCCGAGTCGCTGGCCGGCCACGCAGCCTCGGATTTTGTAACCCAGGAACAGCTCGCTCAGCTGGCTCAATTGACTCAGGCCGGAGCCCAGGCCGGACAGACGGGCAACGCGGCTGCGTCGACTCCGGCGCTCACTCCGGGAGCGGTCACCGGTTCAGGCGTCTCCGGCACAGTTCCGCTGTGGACCGGCGCACTCACCCAGGGCGACTCAGACATTTATCAAGTTGGTTCAGCCATCGGCATCAACGAGACCGCGCCAACGGCGACGCTCGACGTCAATGGATCGGAAAACCTGCGCGGCCTTCTCTCTTTTCCCCCGTTAGCCACAGCAACTTCGACCACCGGCCAGCGCTCACAGCTGATTCAACTCAGCGCCAGTGCCTGGTCGTCGACCGACCACGCTGCGGTGACCCCCACCTTCAAGTTGCTCACCAATTTCGTCAACAACAACACTCCAACCGCCACCGGCCAACTTGAACTCCATTTCCAGCAAGGCACAGCCAGCCTCAACGTGCTCTCTATCGCCAGCAATGGAGTAATCAAATTCGCCCCTTCACAGACCTTTCCCGGAACCATTGGCAGTGTGACGGCAGCCAGCCCGCTGACTGCGACAACAACCTCGGGTTCGGTGGCGCTGGGGCTGAACACGAGCGCGCTGGTCACAGCCATCACACCGTCGCTCGAGAGTGCGTTCAACAGCCAGTATGCGCAGTTAGACGCCAGTAACGTCTTTACCGGATTCCTGCAAGCGAACGACAACGGCGGCCCAGGCACTTCCGCGGTCATCGGCATTGGCGTCAGGGGCTCCACGGGCGTCTCCGGGCAATCCGACAGCGGAAACGGTGTGATGGGATACTCCGAGGGACCTCAAGGCGGCTTTGCCGGGGTACTCGGCTTCGGTTCGACGAACCCAAGCACGACCTATGGTACCGAAGCGGGTTTCCAGAGCGCCGGCGTATGGGGTGATTCCATGGCTGCCTCGAGGAGCCAATTCGCAGCAGGCGTCATTGGTACCGCGGACGACGCGGACGGAGGGTCATTCTTCAACAACAGCGCATCCTACGCCGCGCTGTATGCGAAGAATCTGGGCACAGGTCCCGGCGTCTCTGGCAACGCATCCATCAGCAGCATCGGGGTGCAGGGCTCGGGCGGGACCGGCGTCGATGGTGTCTCTCCTACGATAAAGTCGGTAGTGGAAGAAGGCATCTTAGATTACCTGTCCGGATCGGGCGTGCATGGCGTTATCGTCAGCCCCAGCGCGTTAGGCGGGTCGCTTATCGTCTCGGCAGCGGGAGTCTGGGCAGACTCCTCCAATGTGGACGCATCCGCCCTGCTCGCCACGGCCGATACAGGTTCGGCGGGGCTTTTCGAGAACAACACCCCCGGCATTCTCACCGTTGGTATCTACAATAACGGAACTGGCGTGGCGCTAAATGCTGGAGGCTTGGGGGGCACCTGCACTATCTCTAGCAATGGAGACCTGTCTTGCACAGGGACGGTGGGCAATGTCGTCCCGGCAGACGAAGGTGCGCGCCAGGTGGAAACCTACTCCGTGCAGTCTGCGGAGAATTGGTACGAAGATGCTGGAACCGGCCAAATCGCTCAAGGCGCGGGACATGTGGACCTGGAACCGGTCTTCAGCACAACCGTCAATACGAGCATGGAATATCACGTCTTCCTTACACCGAAGGGCGACTGCAAGGGCCTGTACGTCACCAACGAAACTCCAGACGGCTTCGATGTCCATGAACTGGGCGGCGGCACGTCTTCCATTGCCTTTGACTATCGCATCATGGCCAAACGCGCCGGCTACGAGGACCTGCGCTTGAAAGATGTCACGGACGCTGTGAGGAGCCAGGCGGAGCAGCGCGCGCGGACGCGCCCTCAGGGAGCGGGAGCCCCGCCCTTTCAACCGACAGAACGCATGGAGCAGCTACCTGGTGGGCCAGTGCGCCGCATGCCGCAAATGCGGTCTCCGGCGCCAACAATGAAACCCGTAAGCAAACCCGCAGCGGCGATGCCGAAAGTTCCGAAGTGATTCATGGCCGAATTCGACTCCTTGAGACGCGCACTCTGGGGCCAAGGTTTTCGGTCGCCGCAAGAGTATGTAGCGCCTCCAGGCCGGCTGTCGCGCGGACTAACCCGGGCCCCTAATACCGGCCATCCCCGATTCGCCCAACACCCAAGGGCGAATGCACGCCCTCTTTACGCCATTGCTCCAAACCAACCGGTCAAATCAAAATGAAATGCTCGTCGGCAACATTATGATTTCATTCATCTTATACAAGGTTTAAAACCATTTAGAACGATTGATTACCGGTTTCTTCGCGGGGCGTTTTACAGTCACCTCACGTCGCTGCAGTTCTCATCCGCAGCATAATTCAGCACCTGCCTCATTCCATTTCCCCACTCTACCGCCACTCAACATTGCTGAGCCGGCAGGTGAAGAAAAGAGAGTTCTATGCAAACATTCCGCAGAATATCCCCATTCTTGGGTTGGCCTTTGAGCGCAATCCTGGCTGTCACCCCGATCTGCATTTCCCTGTCCTCCCCGGCATCCGCGCAAACAGCCGAACAACAACCCGCCCAACAACCTGCCCAGCCCACAGAAGGGCAAATTGTCACCACCCCGGTGGTGCCTCAACAGGTTCGCTACGCCGG
>Ga0302156_10001080_pt1 | contig 24859 bp, 22 predicted proteins | sample I_Bog_N3_2_FD_193503 | JGI IMG/M metagenome (GOLD analysis project Ga0302156, IMG submission 193503) | Peat permafrost microbial communities from Stordalen Mire near Abisko, Sweden - I_Bog_N3_2 | ecosystem: Environmental > Terrestrial > Soil > Wetlands > Peat | place: Sweden: Abisko, Stordalen... | reverse complement strand
GCGTCTTTACCCTGAGGGCAAATCCGGACATAGGTAGCAGCAGCCACGACTCGCTGACCGGCCTTCGGGTGGACGCTTCGATCGCCGCCCCGTATGCCGCCAATTGCCCGCCATACCCAGCCGCAAGCTTTTGCCACTGCGAGCTATTCTGTCCTCCCGCCTTGTGGTCGATCAAGATCCAACCGGATTCAGATTCCACGAGGAGATCGATCCTACCCGACAGGATCTGTCCGTTAGCCAGCGATTGCGTGATCGGAACCTCCACGGAGACCGTCGCTCCGGGCCACCGCTTTTCCAGCCTGTCGATTTCAATAGTCCGTGTCCAATCCGCCAGCAATTGATGTCCAATTCGCCTTGTGCACCGCGATTTACGTCAATTCTCGAACGTCGATCCACCGTTCTCGGCGGTACGAGGGCGGCCAAGATTCCTGTCGTTGCGTCAGCCAGTCACGAGCCGCTGGGGCGGATCGAGATAGCCATGCGGCTTGGCGCTCTTGAGTTGTGATTCCAGATGGGCGGTCGGATGCCGCGGTATGGCAGGTCGCCATGAAGGCGTGCGCGGTCCACAGGGCGGCTCCCCGCACTTTCGGATTGGCGACGTCTTGAAGGGTGCGCGTCATGCGTTGCTCACCGTATTCGGATGCCGACATGCGTCGAATGCGTCCGATGAGACCATAGCCTTCTTGTTCTTCGGCCGGCGTCAATTCTTCGGCAGCGGACCAGGATCGTACCGGTTCGAAGTGAGTCAGCGACCAAGTCGTCAGATCAGTGAGGATCATCAGAAACTCGTCCGGTGAAAGTGTGCCCCACGACCAAGCGTCGGGTGCAATGCCGGATATTGCGGCGGCGGTGGTTCGCTCGATGTGTAGTAAACACGCGAGCACAGTCGATCGTATCGCAGGTTCACGCGCCACCTTAAGTGCTCGATACTGGTCGGGAGCCAGAAACTGTCGGTCGCTCTTCAATTTCGCAGGCGACCAGAGTGAGTGATTGCTGGAAACATGCGTCTGTTGGCGGACCACCAAGGCGGTGCCATGCGCGTTGCAGATCGTGCACCACGACTGTTGCCAACATCGACGCCCGTATGGCGTGCGATGTTGGGCAATGTCCTCCACGCAGCAGTAGGGGCAATACGAGCAAAATCCACTGTCTCTCAATTCCCACCGGGTAGCCGGCGGCCAGAGTGCGTTTCTGTCGGAGTCCGACAATTGCCCCAAGACGGCGATTCGCTCCGCGACGGCTCGATCGAGAAGACGTTCCGCGTCGCAAGTCCGTGCTTTTTCCGTCTTGCCGGCGGCCTCGCGCTCAAGAACACCCAGCAAGAGCGTGGGAGTCATCGTATATTCGTGGCAGACGCGCTCGAACCAAGAGGGCAGGGACTCATCGATTTCGGGTCTTGGACATACCGGCCAAACGTGCGCGCAATCGTTCATGAGGGTTCGATTCGCAGCCGTTCACTGACGCGCTCCACGATGGCGGCATCAATGAATTCGCTGCCGTCTTGGATGGCGATCTCGGCAGCGCACCCGAGAAGCCAGGTCACCCGTCCGGTGATCCCGTCGCTGCGCTTGATCAGGACGCGGATCATCTCGGGTTCGCCATACGGCGACGCTTTTCGCAGCGGCAGAAGCTTGCCGTAGGCGACCACGAACGCCCGAAACGCATCGGTCTCGGTCCAACGGGGAATCAGCAGTGGTTCGAATCGACTGGCAACCTGATCGTCCGTTTGCAGCGCATGGAATGCATCGGAGGTACCGACCGCGATCACCACAATTTTCAGCTCGTTGGCGAGGAACTTGAGTAAGTTGAGCGCTTTACGCTGTTCGCGATGACTCCCCGCCAGCAGGTGATGCACTTCCTCGATGCACAGCAGCTGTGTGCCCACCTTCTGCAGCAGACCGATGGCGCGGGCCTCCAACACGCCGAGCTCTTCGCGGCCGCCGTAGGGCGCTCCGAGTACCTGGAGGGTCCGGGTATAGAATCGTCGCTGATCGGGACTGGAGGGCATCTGCACGATCACCACCGGTCGCTTCGTGATGCCGCGGCGCTGGTCATAGGAACTCGGATGTTGGCGTTCCATCTTCTCTAAAATCATTGACTTCCCCATGCCGCTGTCGCCATACAGGAGCATGCACGGCATGCGCGCACAGGTCGGATAGTTAAATCGCCTCTCCAATTCCTCGACGGCGACACCGGCGCGAGGATGTCCAACCCAGCGTGCGGTTTGAACCAGCCGAATGCGGGCTTTGGCATCCTGAAAGGCCAGCTCTCGAGTGGGGGCGGTGAGGTGTGATAGATCGAGCGTCATGATGTTGAACCCCAGAGTTCAGTCTCGAGCGGCATCGGGTCTTTGCTGTAATCGATCGAGCTGACCTGACTGGCCGCCACAGCGCTCTGTCGCTGTTGCCGCGGCTCTTTTCGGCGCCGTGCCGCCTTGGTCGCCTTGGTGGCGTTCGTGACGATGGCGTTTTGGCGCTCGTGCATGGCGAACAGTCGTTCCTCGTTGATGGAACCCTTGGCCTCTCGAAGCAGTTCCGCATGAGCAAAGCGCAGTTCGGCGAGGGTGATCGGCGGGCGCCGCACATCGGCATAGGGCACTGCCTGGTAGCTCTTGTTCGGCGTCAGCACGTAGAGCCGGGACAGATCCCGGGGATCGTAGCGCGTGAGCAGCGATTCGCTCGGTTGCGCGATCGCCGGCAGCACGTCCGCCCAGTACCGAATGCGCTCGAAGAATAGACCGTTACGCTGGAGTTTCCGGTGGACGATCGGTAAGAATCCTATCACGAACCGGGCCGGGTCGGCGGGCAGCACGGGAACCGTGCCACGGGCCAAACTCTTCACCCAAGCGGCCGCCGGCGTCGTGCCGATCATGCGGTGAATGTCGTGGTGATACTGACCTGCGATCTCGAGATAGAGCCACTCGTTGAGTTCGGCGAGGGTGAGCTTCGCCTCGTTCTCCGACTGATAACTGCCCCGGGCCGTCGGCGAGGCATCGGTACTGCCTGGCAGGAGATGGATTCGTCCCATCATGGTGCCGATGAGCCGCTCGATGTGAGCCCCGAACCGGGGTCTCGCAACGGGTCGGTACGTTAGGGCGATTCCATATTCGGCACAGCCGCGAGTGAGCGCCTCGCCGTGGAATTCCGAACCGTTGTCGACCAGAATGGTTTTCGGCATGCCGAACATGTCCCAGCTCGTGTTGGTCGCGGGGGCCTCCGCGGACGGAATTTTCGGCAGCACCGCGTGTTCGATGCACAGCGCCACCGCGAGCGCGGAGGGGGCTTCGAGTCCCAGATGAAATCCGAGCACGCTGCGGGTCGCGACATCGACGGCCAGCGACAACCAGGGTCGACCGATAGAGTGTCGATGGACCGAGTCGACGATCATCACATCGGCGAGCGTATGGTCGATTTGGATTAGCTCGAGAGCCTCGGCGGCTTCCAACATGCCCGGAGTCGATAAGGCGATGGACTCGGCAGACTTGGCACCGAGGCGTTTACGAGCTACCAATCTGGCATCGAGTGCGCGGATGCGTTTGAGCACACTGCCACGAGCGGGAGTCACGCGCTTTTCCGCATGACAACGACGTCGGACCTCCCGATAGACTTCCTCCATCGGTTTTCGTGGTCGGACCAGGTAATGCGTCTGTATGGCAGTATCGATGATCCGTTCGATCTCCGGGCCAAGCCGCCGATAGCTCTTCTTCGGACCGGGCACATGGGCTATGAGACTCGTGGTCTGGGCGGAGGCGGTGTATCGCGCAATGAGCCGTCGCACGGTGCGAGTGGATAGCCCGAGAGCCTTCGCCGCCGCTTCGACGCGCATCGTCGTCGATCCATCACCTTGCATCGAATTGCGAATGATGGTTTCACGCACTTGCGCCTTGGTCCAGTCCGGCAAATCGACGACTCGGAGGTCCTCGAGGCGCTGATCGAGTTGTATGATCGGCAGAGTAGGAACTCCGCGCAGTTGGGTGACGTGAACTTCTCGAGGTTCAGCGGCGCTGGTTTCCTTAATCCGTGCACGAACGCCTTTCAGGCTTTCCAGCCGATGTACGCGGCCCTCCCACAACACCAATTCCCCGGGTCGCAGTTCGAGGCGTAGGGCTGAATCGGGAGGCGCTGTCGTCGTGACCCTTCTCCATGGATTTGGACATGGAATGCTGGCAAGGTACGCTTTTGGACATAGAATGCTGACATGTTCGGCGCACCATTCGCGGCAGTGCGATTTTGCAACCTCGCCACGAATCGTCGAACTTTCAAAATGCGGTCAGGAGCTTACGCGCATTCTAGAAAATTGCACTGGTTGTCCAGTGGACTGACGGATTGGACAGAAACCACTGAAGTCGACAATCGCCGAATCGGCGACGACGACATTGTCTATGTTGACCTTGGTCCCGTTTTCGAAGCCTGGGAAGCTGATTACGGCCGCACTTTTGTCGTTGGTGCGGACCCTGTAAAGCACGCTCTAAATCGCGATCTCGGGGTGGCGTTCGCGCAGGGTAAAGAGTTCTTTCGGTCCAATCGCGACCTCACAGCAGGGGCGCTATATGACTTCATAGCTGGGCGCGCCCAACAGTTGGGATGGACTTTCGGCGCTCCTACGGCGGGTCATTTGGTTGGGCACTTCCCGCACGAGCGGGACACCGCCAATGCAACGCGGTTTTCCATTCGCCGTGGCAATACTCAGTCCCTGCGAGAGCCTGACGACCAAGGACGGATCCGTCATTGGATTCTGGAAGTGCACTTCGTTGATAAAGAACGTCAGATTGGAGGATTTCTCGAGGAGCTCCTAACCATCGACGGGCCGTCTGTATCATGAGCGGTTCGATGCCGGAGAGTCTCTGCGCATTCATCCACTGCGTTTATTGAACCCAAATTGGCATCGTGCATGATAGTTTGACGGCGATAGCCGAATTCCACCGGCTAAAAGCGGCATCCAAGGCCCAGCCGTGTCTACTCATGATAAGGCTCAGCATATCGTTAAAAAGAAGCGATGTGCGTCGCGAATCAATTGTCCCGTGACGTTCTCTCGAACTGGGTTTAAGTTTCACACATAATCACGCTTGCCATTAATAATGGTATCCGTTACTATTAGCCGTGGCAATCAAGTCATTCAAGGACAAAGCGACTGCCGCGGCGTTTGCCGAACTTCCAGTCCGATCGCATCCGCCGGACATTCGAAAGCGCGTGCTCGCCAAACTGCAACAGCTTGATGCGGCGATGAGCTTAGAGGATTTGCGTGTTCCGCCAAGCAACCGGCTCGAAGCACTCGCGGGAGATCGCCAGGGACAGCACAGCATCCGCATCAACAAGCAGTGGCGGCTCTGCTTCGTCTTCGGCAAAGACGGCGCTGAGGATGTGGAGATTTCGAAGCATTACGAGTGAGGAGGAGGGCAACCGATGAGCATTCGAATTGAGGATTTGGCAAAGATGGATTTCCGCTCCGTAACGGTCGCCGGCGGCAAGCGAATTTCACCGACCTCGCCCGGGGAGATGCTGCGCGATGAATTTTTGAAGCCGATGGGACTCACCAACTATCGGCTGGCCAAGGAGATCGATGTGCCGGCGCAGCGCATCGGTGACATCATTGCGGGCAAGCGGGGCATCACGGCGGATACGGATTTGCGACTGTGCCGCTTCTTTGGGCTCACCGATGGCTGGTGGTTGCGGCTTCAGGGCGACTATGACACGCGCCTCACACGGATGACTCTCGCCAGAAAGCTTGCGAAGATCAAGCCCTGGTCGGCGCACTCAGAGGTGAAAGCATCCTGAGCACGTCTCAATCGGCTGAAGCAGGGTTTGGCGACGGGAATGTCCATTGAAGACGAAGTGGGATTGCTGACGGCATTGGTGAGCGCCGCGGATCTCGTCGATGTGTGTCGTAAGTGCTTTCGGCGGCTGGAACCTGCAGGACGAGTCGGGCGGTGACGCCGCTACGAATTATTTTGGCGTATGTGTCGAACCGCCGAGAGCTGGTTCGTCACACTGGCATACGAGACATCCCCTGACGATGGGCGTCGGCGGCTCGCTGTAAAGGAATCCGATCATGCGCGTTATGTACATCATTAAATCTGACCGGGAAAGCCCGCCCTCCCCAGAGTTCATCGCTGCGGCGCACAAACTCGCCGAAAGGGAGATCAAGGCCGGTCGTATGTTGGACAACGCCGGCTTGATGCCACTGGCCGCCGGCAAACAGGTGAGTCTGAAAAGCGGCAAACTCAGCGTCATAGACGGCCCATTCACCGAGGCCAAGGAGATTGTAGGCGGCTACGCAATCTTCGAATTGACGGGGATGGAAGAAGCCGTCGCCAAGGCGACCGAATTCATGCAACTCCACAAAGATTTTCTGCCGGAATGGGAAGGCGTATGCGAAATCCGCACATTCGCTTCGCCCAGGCCCTGAAGAGGCCATCGCAACAGGCCGGCGACGATGAAACTGTACCACTCCCATAATCTCAATCCGCGGGTCGCCGTTGCAGTAGCCTGCCATCTCAAGTCGCCCTTCCGTATCAGCACGCGCAGTCCCGGCCAGATCGAAAGGTTCCGCTCTGTAAATCGGGGTCCCCTTGATTTCCGTGCCAAAAGTGCCGCTACTTTGTCTCGGTAATTGTAGCGACGGACACCTCTTTTCCCAAGCCGGTCAAACACTTGCTGTTCGCTGTTTCGAGGGGCGTATTGTGGCGCACATCGGGAGGCAGACCATGAACGACTGGCAGTCCACGTATCTGGGTCGAGGCGCATTGCCGCGTGACTTGAGCGGCTTCGAGATCGAAGCGTTCTTTACGTATTCCGAGTCGGAACGCCACGTCATTGATGACGAGCGCCGATCGCCGGCCCTCAAGCTTGCCCTGGCGCTGCAGATTGGTTTTTTGCGCATGACCGGCCGTTTGCTGGAGGCGTTGCGTATGGTGCCGCCGGCACTGTGGCGCCATCTGGGAGCGCAGTTCGAGATCGACGCGCCGGATTTGGCCTCGCTGCGCACGATGTATCGTCGGCGTCGCACCTTGTTTGAGCAGCAGGATCTGGCGTGTTCCGTACTCGGATTTCACGACGTTACCGAAGCACAGCGACGCGCGTTGATCCGGGCGATTAATGCCGAGCTCTCACGGACCAGTGATCGGCAGCGATTGCTGCAGTTCGCACGCCGATGGCTCTACGATCATAAGCAGATTATTCCACGAGAGCGTGAACTGCGCGGCTACATCGCCAAGGCGATTCGCCAGCATGAGGCGACGCTGGTTAGCGAGATCGTCGAGGCGATTGATCCTGATCTCCTGGACCAGTGGAAGAGGACGATCACGCAGCCGAGAGAGGACGGCGCCACCGTGCAGAGCTGGCTGTGGGCCGCGCCCGCCAAGCATTCCACGCGACAGATCGATCGGGTGTTGGAGCGGATCGAGCTGCTGACCTCGCTCAAGGTCGATCAGCATTTGGCTGAACTGCCCGAGGCGATCGTACGCCGCTACGCCAGACGATTGGCCAGCCGGGCACCGGCAGTGGCGGCCCGTATTGCCGAGGCCACCCGCATGATCGAGGTGGCCTGTTTTTTGCGCTATAGCCTGATGATCAACACCGATCATCTGCTGTGGATGGTGCGCCGGCGGGTCGCCGACTTGTGGCGTAAGGCCGCCGAGGAGGCTGATGCCCAGAGAGTGAACTACGAACGGCTGTATCAACAGCTGCTGGGCGAGCTGTCCGCATTGGCCAGCGACGGCACGCTGTCAGTGGCCGAGTTGCAGCAGAAGTTGAACACGCTACTTCTCGCACACCGGGAGCGCCGTGGGCCGAGCACAGCGCAGATTATTCGTGGTCAGTTGATGGAGGAAGTCAGGCCGGTGCGATCGCTGCTCACGGCCTTGGCGCAGCAGCCCTGGAAGGGCTCCGCCGATCACCCGGTGCTGGAGAGTCTCAAGCACTTAAACGCCTTCTACGATCAGGGCGAGCACGTGCTGCCCGTGGACACGGATCTGTCGCTGGGTCGGGTCTGGCGCAAGAGTTTGCAGGACGAGGATCGGGAGAAGGCGTTTGCAGCAGCCGAGGTCGGGACGCTCCTGAACCTGCGGCGGGCGCTGCGCAACGGCAGCGTCTGGATCGATCACAGTTTGTCATTCCGCAGCCGTGAGACGCTGTTTATCCCGCCTGCCCGGTGGCAGACCACCCGTCGCGCCCACTACCGCCGATTGCGCCTGCCGCAGGATCCCGCCGCCTTCCTCGAGCCGCTGATCGAGCGCGCCAAGGCCGGCGTCTTGGCCGTATCCAAGACCGCGGCAGAAGGTATTTTGAGGGTGGATGAGGAGCTGCATCTGACACCGCTGGAACCTATGGCCGAGGATCCGAAGGTGACGAAGCTTCGCGCAGCGCTCGATCGGCGCCTGGGCGAAGTGCAGCTTCCGGAACTCATTTTGGCCGTCGATGCTCAAGTTCGCTTCAGTTGGATCATGCTGGGGCGAGAGCCGCGATCGAGCAAAGAGCTGCTGATGGTGTATGCCGGGATCTTGGCTCATGGCACAGCGCTCTCCGCCGCCGAGACAGCGCGCATGATTCCGCAACTGTCGGCTGCCTCCGTCCGCCAGGCCATGAAGTGGGCGAGCGATGAGCGGCGTCTTGCACAGGCGTGCAGCGCCGTACTTGCCTTCATGCATCGCCATCCGATTTCGGCGAGCTGGGGGAGATCCGATTTGGCCTCCTCCGACATGATGAGCATGGAGACCAGCCAGCGGGTGTTTGTCGCCCGCAACGATCCCCGTCGATTGACGCCCTCCGTCGGCATCTATTCCCATACCCGCGATCGCTGGGGCATCTCCTACGCGCAGCCTATGGTGCTCAACGACCGCCAGGCCGGCGCCGCCATCGAAGGCGTGGTGCGCGATGAACGATGGGAGACCTCACAATTGGCCGTCGATACGCACGGCTACACGGACGTAGCCATGACATTGGCGCGCGGTGTGGGTTTTGATCTGTGTCCCCGCCTAAAAGAACTCAGCGACCGGCATCTGTTCTTGCCCCGCGGCAGCGACATTCCCGAGAACCTGAGAGGGATCTGCCACGCCTCCATTGATCCCGCCAAGGCCGCGAGGCACTGGGACGCGATGGTGCAGCTATTTGCCTCCGTGCACAGTGGCCACAGTAGCGCCATCACCGTCCTGGCCCGCTACGGGTCAGCCGCTCGCGGCGACCCGCTCTATGAGGCCATGGTGCAGGTAGGCAAATTGCTGCGCACCGTGTATCTATGCGACTACTTTGTCAACGAGGCGTTCCGTCGAGAACTCTTGCGCGTGCTCAACCGCGGCGAGGCCGTCAACGCTTTGAAACGCTCGATCTATGTCGGCCGCGTTTCGACCTACCAAGCCAAACAGCACGAGGAGATGCAGGCTGTCGCCGACGCCTTGAGCCTGTTGGCGAACCTGGTGATGGCCTGGAATACGATGAAGATGCAGTCGGTGCTCGACCGGTGGAACGCCCGACGTTCCACCGCGGTGCCGCCGCAGCTGATCGGGTGCATCGCCCCGACGCGCACCGAGGGCATCAACTTGCGGGGCGTGTTCACCTTCCCGATCGAGCAATACCAGGCCCAACTACTACCGTCACTTCCGGCAGCAAAATCACGCGCCTTTGGCGGCTAAATGGCTCTTCAAAACCCCGAAAAAGTCTGATTTCGCAGCGGACAGAACGGCCATTATTATCAGAAGGTTATCGATGTGCCCGGCATTTTCGCCTACGTTTTCAAGAACAAAGTACCGGCACTTTTGGCACGGAAATCAAGGGGACCCCGTGATGGGAACCCACACAATGGGATTCGCGCCTTCGGTCGCATTCGATGGCGGCGTGAAATCCGCGCCCTTGACCGGGGAAAGCAGCCCCTTGGCGACATTTGCGTTGGTCGGCTGGAGGAATTTCTTGCCATTGGCCAGGGCGGCCACCCCCAACGCGCTGTGGGCGCCGTCGGACAACTGGGTCTGCGATTCCGGATAGAGCGAGGTCCAACCCGGTGACGCGTAGCCGATCGCGTATGGAACCTCGCCGTCGGAGGAGAGGCCCGACAGGTAATTCGCCACCCCGGCATCGCCGGATTCGCCGACCGCATTCGGTATGTAGGTATTGATGCCGTCCGGAAACAAGCTGGCGAAAGTCGTGGTCGCGGTGAAGGTAACTCCCGCTTGGGTGTTGGCGAGGGTGCAGACGGCGTTCAGGTGATCGGTGAGCAGGAAAGTCAGGCCGCTGGCATCGCTGCGATAGACCAACTGGAATTGGCCCGGTGCCGGCAAAGGACTGACGTCGGTGATTTGACTGAAATCGGTGATGAGTCCCGAGTAGATGCCGCACAAGTCGTTGTCGGTGAGCTCCAGCTGGCCGTTCTCAGTAATGCCGTTGTCGTTCACGACCATGGCCGGTGCGATGCCGAAGGCCGGAATTTGGATCAAGTTCCCCGCCTCGGCTTGGCCGAAAGAACTCGTGGCCCAGCTTGAAATCTGGGAGGCGGATAGGGTGTCCTCGGCCGCCGCGTAGTCAACGGTGTTGTTGGCGCCTCCGTCCGGACCCACGCACGCCCCGCCGTTGGCCCCCGTGATCGCGTCGATGTCGCAGGTCAGGTCATCGTAAATGAATGCCTTTTGCTCCGTCCCGCTTCCGGCGGCCCAGAAGGTTCCGAACACCGCCTTGTCGGAGGTGGGGGCATTGAACAAGGCAAACTCGCCCGCGGTCCCCGCCAGAACCTCGCCACCCAAGGTGCTCCCACCCCCGTTGATCGCAGCGGGGGCATGGGCCGCTGCGTCGGCCGGCCCCGGAACGGCGCCCGCCAGCAGCGCGCAAGTCAGTACCGCTTCAGGATGGTTGGACAGCCGGCGTTTGTTGGCCCTCAGGATTCCCCCTGTCGAATTGTTGTGGGCGTCGCGAGTTAGCCGACGCACGTCGAATTCTGACTAATATCAAATTCCGCAGATGGCGTCAAAGGTGCCGGGCGATCCCGAGGACTGCCCGGTCAGCCGGCAAGCAATCCTCGAAGCAATGTCAATAGCTCGTCCGCCCGGATCGGCTTGCTGGTGATCCTGAGGTAGGGATCACGGGGCAGCTGTTTGATCGCGGTGGAGGTGTCGCCGGTCGCGAGAACGGCCTTGAACGAGTGACCCAGTAGTTCGCGCAGCGCGGCAATGACCTGCGTGCCGGTTTCCCCGCCCTCCAAGTGATAGTCCGTGATCAGCAGATCAACACCGTGTCCTTGCCGGATGTGCCGCAGCGCCTCCGACAGCGAGGCGACCGGAGTGACGTGGTAACCCTCCAGCTCGAGCAGCATGCAGGTTGCCCTTCGTACAGGCTCGTTGTCTTCCACCACCAGAATCCGCGCATTGCCCGCCTGCTGCGGAGTGTCGAGCGGCGATCCCGGAAGCGCGGGGTGCGGCATGTTGCTCTCGCGGCTTCCCGCCGGCAAGACAAGCGAGAACGCCGAACCTCGGCCGACTTCGGAGCGCACGTCCAGGCGGAGGGTGAGCAGATTCACGAGCCGCTGCACAATGGCGAGTCCGAGTCCATAGCCATCGCGCGCACTGTTGGCAGGGACTCCGACCTGGTAGAACTCATCGTAGATATAGGACAGTTGATCGGCTGGAATCCCGACGCCGGTATCGAGGACCTCGATGCGAACCAGCGACGCTTCATGCAGGCAGCGCAACCGAACCCAGCCTTCGCGCGTGTACTTGAGGGCATTCGAGACCAGATTCCTCAGAATCTGTTCCACCAAGGATGGGTCGCTGTGCGCTGCGTCCTCGCAGGATTCGATTTCAAACTTGAGGCCCTTATCGGCCGCAAGGCTGGCGAATTCCACGCGCATCTCCTCGAAAATCCCGGCCACTTTGAAATCCGTCGGTTCCGGTCGGATCGCTCCAGATTCGAGCTTGCTGATGTCGAGCAGGGCGTTGAGCAACCTCGACATCACGCCTATCGCCTGCTCTTGTTGCGACAGCGCCTCGATGGCGCCGCAATCGGTTACGCGCCGGCGCAAGGCGCCATTGAGCAATTCGAGGGTCTGCAGTGGCTGGCGCAAATCATGGCTGGCCGTGGCGAGAAAGCGGCTCTTGCCCTGATTGGCGCGATCTGCGGTCTCGCGCGCCACGATCAGTTCGGCTTCGACCTGCTTTCGATCGGTGACGTCGCGGATTGCGGCTGCAACCAGGGTCTGCTCCCCATCGTCGACGGGGCTCAAACTGATTTCTAAGGGAAATTCAGTCCCGTTTTTCCGTCGCCCAAACAGATCGAGCCCCACGCCCATGGGGCGCACGCGCACCGTGCTGTTGTAGTGCTCGCGATGTGCAACGTGACGTCTATGAAATCGCTCCGGCATCAGAATTTCGACATTGCGGCCGATGATTTCATCATGCGAATAGCCGAACAACGCGGAGACTTGCTGATTGGTAAATCGAATGATGCCCGAGGCATCAATGACGAGCATCGCATCCGGGGCAGCATCGAGGACGCTGCCGGCGAGATTGGGTGGCGCCGTCCGCATTGAGCCGCTCCTAAGATTGACCGCCGACACGAAGCCCGTGGCGGGCATGGTATGTTGGCGGCAATCGACGCCGCAATGCTTCATGAAGAAAGGCGCCGCGGCCGGTATCGGCGCTCGGCAGTCCCATGGCCGCGAGTTCCGCGAGGGCACGCGTTGCGGGGAGGAGGGCAGCACGATTCTGCTCAGCGAGCCGGGTCATTGCCGTCATGGCATTCGATGCCCGGTGGCGCCGCCAAACCGCCGCATGGCGTGGGCTACGCCCGCCCAACCAGGAAACAGCGACATTCATGAGCGCCCCCCTTGGCAGTATTACCATACTAACCGAACTCGTGCACCGATTCGCCTCCCCATCAACCGCCGCTCTGTTCGATAACGCACAGACGCGGGGGTTGTTCCTAGCGAGGATACCCTCGGCTTTCTGCGCCGTTGAGGAAAAAGACTGCTATGTCCCAGCGCGATGGACTCGACGCCCCGCCTCCCCCTGATCCCCGGGAGCCGGTACACCGCAATGCGGTACCGCAGCCCCCGCAGCACCAAACAAATTTGGGTCGACGTCAGTTCTTATTCGCGGGCGCCGTCGCCGGCATGGGTCGTGCGGCCGCGGCGGCCCTGCACGATGGCGCGCTCGGGGGACCTGCGCAAACCTTTCGCGGCGCGGTTCCTTGGGCGGAGGGAACCGCAGATGTCCCGCCCAGCGCGTCCGGATCGGGATACGCGTATTTTGCACCAGCGGAGGTGGCCTTCATCGAGGCGGCGGTCGAGCGACTGATCCCGAGCGATCCGATCGGACCGGGCGCCGTCGCCGCCGGCGTGCCATTTTTTCTCGATCGACAACTCGCCGGGAAGTTCGGTCGCGGCGATCATTTCTACTTGGTCGGCCCTTGGGCCAAGGGGACGCCGGAACAGGGTTATCAAAGCCGCTTCAATCCCGCGCAAATGTATCGTGCGGGGATGGCCGCCATCGACCACTACGTCGGCGCGCATTTCCCGGGCGCCACGTTCAGCACACTCGCGGCCGCCGAGCAAGACAACCTGCTCAAAGGCCTAGAAGGCGGCACCATTGAACTCGATGGCGGCGTCGATAGCAAAACGTTCTTCGCGATGCTTCTTCAGAACACCAAAGAGGGCTACTTCGCCGATCCGATTTATGGCGGCAACAAAGAAATGGGCGCCTGGAAGATGATCGGCTTCCCCGGCGCGCACTACGATTATAGAGAGTGGGCACCCCGTCACGGCGAACGCGTGCCATTCCCGACGGTCGGACTCAAAGGGCGCCCCGGTTGGACCAAAAGCCAGCCATGACGACCCTGAAACCGGTCGACGCCGTGCTTGTCGGATTTGGTTGGACCGGCGCCATCATGGGCCAACAACTCTGCGATGCAGGCCTCACGGTCATCGCCTTGGAGCGCGGTCCCTGGCGTGACACGTCGACGGATTTCGCGACGGGCTTCGCGCAAGACGAACTGCGTTACATGTGGCGTCACCACCTGTTTCAGAACGTCGCATACGATACGCTGACGGTTCGCAACAACATCAATCAAGAGGCGCTGCCGATGCGCCGCCTCGGCGCCTTCCTGCTCGGCACCGGCGTCGGCAGCGGCGGCGTGCATTGGAACGGCCAGATCTGGCGCTTTTTGCCGTCCGATTTCCTGACCAAGAGCCATAACCAACAGCGCTATGGCAAGAAATCCGTCTCCGATTACGATCTCAGCGTTCAAGACTGGAGTGTGACCTACGAGGAGCTCGAACCTCATTACGACCAGTTCGATAAGCTTTGCGGCACCAGCGGCAGAGCTGGCAATCTGAATGGGAAGATACAGCCCGGCGGCAACCCGTTCGAAGGCGCACGATCCAGCGAGTATCCGACACCGCCGATGATTCAGACCTATGCGCCGACGCTGTTCGGCAACGCCGCGGCCGAATGCGGCCGCCATCCGTTTCCTCACCCCACCGGCAATCTCTCCGAACCCTATGTCAATCCACTGGGCGCGCAGCTCGGTGCCTGTACGTATTGCGGGTTCTGCGAAAAATTCGGCTGCGGGAATTACTCCAAGGCGAGTCCGCAGACGACCGTGCTGCCCTATCTGATGGCGAAATCGAATTTCATGCTGAAGACGGAATGCGAGGTCTTGCGCGTGGAACTGTCACCCGACCGCAAGCGCGCAACGGGCGTGACCTACGTGAACAGTGCGGGAGAGGAATTGTTCCAGCCGGCCGAGATGGTGATCCTGTCCGCCTACGTGCTGCAAAATGTGCGCCTGATGCTACTGTCCGGCATCGGCCAGCCCTATGACCCCAAAACCGGAGTGGGTGTCGTCGGTAAGAACTACGCCTATCAGACCATGTCGTCGGTGAATGTATTCTTTGACGACAAGATTTTGAATCCCTTCATCGGCGCCGGCGCGCTTGCGACCGTGATCGATGATTTCAATGGCGATAACTTCGACCATTCAGGGCTTGGCTTTATCGGCGGCGCCTACATCGCGGGCATGGTCACCGGCGGACGTCCGATCGAGATGATCTATACGCCGCAGGGCACGCCGGACTGGGGACTCGAGTGGAAGCATGCGGCCGCCAAGAACTACCTGAAATCCTTCTCAATTAGCGTGCATGGCTCCTGCATGAGTCACCGCGGCAACTACCTGGACCTCGATCCCACGTATCGCGACGTTCACGGCCGGCCGATGCTGCGCATGACCTTCGATTTCACGGCCAACGAACACAAGATGTCGGACTATGCGACCGACCGCGCGGCCGAGATCGCCCGAGCCATGAACCCGCGTGAGGTCAAACTGAACAGACGCACGGGCTCGTTCAGCGTCACGCCCTACCAGACAACGCACAACACGGGGGGCGCCATGATGGGCGAGAGCCCTCGCGACAGCGTCGTCAACAAGTTCCTCCAATCGTGGGACGTGCCTAACGTGTTTTCAATGGGTTCGGGCGCGTTTCCTCAGAATGCGGGCTATAACCCGACCGGCACCGTGGCGGCATTGACATACCATGCCGCCCAAGAAATCACGACGCGCTACCTGAGAAATCCCGGCCCTCTCGTGCAGTCCTAAGCGATGCGCGCGTGCCCGTCCCTGCGGAACGTCATACTCGCCATCGGCGCCGTCCTGACCGTGTTCGGCGTGGTACGCCTAGCGGCGAGCCAAATGCCTGCACCGCCGCCGCGCAGCCTTGCGCCCGGCCATGACAATGCGGCCGCCTTTGGGCACAATGCCTGGCCGCTCACCGCGGCGGTGCTGCTCTCCCAGCCGATATCCGACTCGGTCGCCAACGCCACCGAGCTGCGCCGCGGCCAATATCTGGTCGCGGCGGGCGATTGCATGTCATGCCACCTGCGTGAGGGCGGCGAACCATTCGCCGGGGGTCTGGGACTCGACACACCCTTCGGCCGAATCTACTCCGCGAACATCACCTCCGACAGCGAGACTGGTATCGGCGCGTGGACGAATCAGCAATTCTACCGCGCGATGCACGACGGCATCGGTGTGCACGGGGAGAACCTTTACCCCGCGTTTCCCTATCCTTGGTTCAGGCTCGCGAACCGCCGGGACGACGATGCCATTTTTGCCTACTTAAAAAGTACCCCGGCGGTCCGTTACACGCCGCCCAAGAACGACCTGTCCTTTCCGTTGAACTTTCGCTTCCTGGTCAAGGCCTGGAATTTGTTTTTTCTCGGCTCGCACGAATTCAAGAGCAATGCCAACGAGTCGGCCGCCTGGAATCGCGGCGCCTATCTCGTCAACGGCTTGGGGCACTGCGGCGGTTGTCATACGCCCAAGAACTTTCTCGGTGCGGACGAATCCAACCACGAGTTCTACGGCGCCGCGCTCGACAACTGGGTCGCGTCGGATCTTACGGGCAACGAGCGCACCGGCCTCGGCGGCTGGAGCACCGAGGACATTGCCGAATATCTGGCGAATGGTCGCAATGCCCGTGCGGGTGCCGGCGGGGAGATGGGCGAGGTGATCACCTACTCGACCGCGCTGATGAACGATGCGGACCGCCACGCGATGGCGGTATATCTCAAGAGTCTGGCGCCGACCTCGAGCCGCAGCACGCCGGAAGCCGATATGGAAGCCATGCGCCGCGGCGCCGCGATCTACTCGGACGCCTGCGCCTCCTGCCACCTCGACGCCGGAGTCGGTCAACCGCGATTCTTTCCGCCGCTGGGTCACAACGCGATGTTGCAGCAGGCAGATCCAGCCGGGCTCGCGCACGTGATTCTAGCCGGCAGCCGTGTCGGTACGAGTCCATTACGCCCATCGCCGCTCACGATGCCCAGTTTCGCCTGGAAGCTCTCGGATGAGGAAATCGCGGACGTGGCGACCTTCATACGCAACAGTTGGGGCAATCACGCCGCGGCGATGACCGCCCGCGACGTACACCATGCCCGTGAGCGCCTGAACTTAACGAAGGTGCATTTGACGGCGAATTCCGGCGATCAAGACTGAGGTCACGATAAATACAGTGCGCATCCATCGTCTTTCGCAGATGCGGGTCTCCCCAATTAATATCGCGTGCGCTGGGTGCCGAACCCCTCGCGTCGTGTACAGTGCAGAACGGATTGGGCGCGATCGTTACCGTCCCGATCGAATTGCATAGCCGTCGTTCGCAGTAATCGCTGAGAGGAATTCGCATGAATAAACCCATACTTCAAGTCGTCATTGGCAGCACGCGACCCGGCAGGATAGGAGGGACGATCGCGAACTGGATATTCGACGTTGCACGAGGGCTTGAACACTTCGAGGTCGAGTTGACGGACCTCGTCGAGTTCAAACTGCCTTTATACGACGAGCCGCATCACCCCATGCGCCGTCAATATCAACACGAGCACACCAAATCCTGGAGTAAACACGTCAATCGCGCCGATGCCTTTGTCTTCGTCACACCGGAATACAATTACGGGCCGCCGCCGTCGCTGCTCAACGCGCTCGATTATCTGTATTTCGAATGGAATTACAAGCCCGCTGGATTCGTGTCTTACGGCGGGGTATCGGCGGGAATGCGGTCGTCCGCTCGGGCGGCGATGACCGCCACCACCCTTCGAATGATGCCGATCCCCGAAACCGTCGGTCTGCCCAATGTCATGGCGCAACTCAAGGACGGCGCTTTCGCCGCTAATGAGCTTAATGTGAAAGGAGCGGGCCTCATGCTCGCAGAGCTTGCAAAGTGGGAGGAAGCCCTTCGCAGCCTCCGGGCGCAGCACCGGGCAACGGTGCTGGCGGGCGGGTGAGGGGTAATGCGATTTGAACCGCTGTATGCGCCCCTGCGATCAACCCGGATTCGCCTCGTTGCGGCAGCACTATTGCTGACGCTCGCGGCTTGTAGCGGATCGAGCGATTCCAGAAAGCCCACCCCGGACAAGAACGCGCCCCGGGCGCAGCTGTCCATCGGCTACAGCCTGCTCTACCAAGAGGCCGATGGGATTCCTAAGCTAAGGTGGATCCTCATGTTCAAGCACAAACCTGAGGAAATGGGGCAGGTCACCAATGATCTGGTCAGCTATTACCAAGGGCTGGCCGACACCATGCAGAGGCTATCGAAGCAATATCCCGCCATGCGCATCGACGTGGCAGCAATGTCCGAGATCGAGGGCGACGAGCGTAAAGCCATTGGGGCAGACTTCGCCAAGGACTTCGCCCCGCTCATTGGCAAGACCGGCGTCGAATTCGAGCGGGAAGTGCTGCTCATGTTTTACGACACGCTCAACGAGCAACGTCATCTTGCCGGGGTGATGGTGGAGCTCGAAACCGACGCTGCCCTGAGGAAGTTCTTGGAGACGACCAAGGCCCAGTTGGATTCACGCTATGCGAAAGTTGGGGCGCTATTGAACCGCCGCTATTTCACTCGGTGAGTAGCACCGGCCGGGATGCAGGCAAAGGAATCGTTCGTGGCTGCTACGTTGCCATAGACAATTCGTCGAGCGGTGTTGCAGGCGGCCTGATTCTCGCGTCACGGTGCCCCATGCACCGCTGCTGGTGGCGAGTGCCGATTTTGCACTGACTTGATCCCATGCGTAGTTTTTGGACCTCGCCATTGGCTCGTATGGTGACCAGATAACGCGTCGGCCACGATGGGCGCCTGCCACACGCACTGCTTGAGCCAGGTTCAGTCGATCACCGCCTGGATGCACTTCAACCGGTCTAGATCGCGCCTTGCAAATGTCACTCTCGCGTTTTGCCGCATTTGTAGTCTCCAGATCCCGGAAAAGGACCCAGAAACTACTCGTTTGGCTCACAAAAGCCGACATTTGAACTTAGCCAGAAGCGGACATCTGAACTTGGCCCCTACACGCACACTTCGCATAATGTATATTATGTCAAATCTTAGTTGTATGCTAAGTCGGTTCCAGTCCGTGGCGCCTCGGAGCCCCGTTTCGGCAGCACTTCCCTTGCTTCCTTCGAGCTTTTAAAGAGTCTGATAAATCCTCTCCGGCCGGCAACGACGATCAGACATCGCGTGAGCGATTTCTCTCCGAACAGTTATCGCGGGGCCACCAAAACCAATTCAATGTCGCGGCGTTGACGCGGCCTGCCAAGCAGGTGGCTCGCGGCGATCTGCGGGTGCACAAAGCCGCAGGATGAACTGTCGAACCTGCAGACTGCCGTGCAATCCATACCGGAACTCGACATATCCCACCCAGATTGCGAAGATAGCGGCCCACCAAACAGTCCACGAAAATAAGGATTCGCCATGGAACATACCTTGCCGCCGCTGCCTTTCGACCGCGCTGCCTTGGAGCCCCACATGAGCCGCGAGACGCTCGACTACCACTATGGTAAGCACCACGCGGCGTATGTCACGAACTTGAACAATCTGATCAAGGGCACCGAATTCGAGAATATGGGCCTCGAAGACATCGTGAAGAAGGCCCCCGCCGGTGGCATCTACAATAACGCTGCGCAGATTTGGAACCACACCTTCTTTTGGAACAGTTTGAAGGCCAACGGCGGCGGCGAGCCCACGGGAGCGCTGGCTCAAGCCATTCACGGCAAGTGGGGCAACTATGCTGCCTTTCGCGAGGCCTTCGTCAAATCGGCTGTCGGCAACTTCGGCTCAGGTTGGACTTGGCTCGTGAAGAAAGCCGGTGGCGGCGTCGACATTGTCAACACGGGCGCTGCCGGTACACCGCTGACGACCCACGACAAGGCTCTGCTGACGGTGGATGTGTGGGAACACGCCTATTACATTGATTACCGCAATCTGCGCCCGAAATTCGTTGAGACCATAATCGACAAACTCGCCAACTGGGAATTCGCACAGAAGAACTTTGGCTAGCGCCCTGCGCGGCGGCTGGTGCGCCCGCGGTCGGTCTACTTTTGGAGTCCGTCCGCGGCACGGACCGGCAGGGGCACGTTGCAAAGGTCGATGTGCCCGGGGTTGAACTTGAACCACGGTTCGTGCCGGTTCCGCCGCTGTTCGAGCATCGCGCCGAACGTCGCGCTGTCGGTGCGAAGGACCTCGATCGGCGTGCGCTCCGCCGCCGGGACCTCTGAGGCGAGACGCATCGATGTGATCGGTACCGGGGATTCCGCGGCGACGTAGAACCCCATCTCGCCGCTCCCGCGCGGGAGACTGGAGAGAAGTTCCATCCCCTTCAATACCCGCCCCAACAATGTGACGTTGCGGTCGAGTTGCCGCGGCGCATGCCCGATCACCGCATACATTTCCGTTGCATCACTCTCCGGCGAGTCGTCGCGACCCGCACCGACCATTCCATAGCAATGCGCCAGCCAGACCGTGTGCGTGCGCCGATCGCGCGCCGCCGGAAAGCCGTCGAGAAAGCCGACCTCCGGGGCATAGGCGTCGCGGTCCGGCAACGGTTCGAATCGCGAAGCCGCGCGCGCATTGACCGTGAATTCGACCGAAGGTTTTAAATCGGCCGGAACGGTGCGATGGTGATCCGGGTCGCCCCATTGAACGACATAATTATCCTGTACCCGAATGATCGCTACGCCGTCGAAGTAATGACTGCGCACCAGCGTCCTGAGATTCGCAACGTGCTGGGGTGCAACCTGCGTCGCGAGCTCGATGACCACTCGCCCTCGACCAAGCTCCAGGTACAGCGTGTCATCGGGATTGGGCGCCCGCCAGTCGCCGGCGGGAGACGCCGCCAATATTTCTGCAACGGAGACGGGCTTGGCGTCGACATCCGACACAACGCCGAGACCGAGTACCATCAGCAATCCGGTGAGCGCTGCCGCAGTGGCCGCACCATGTGCCTGACCCGTTTTCATTTTGCCTCACCTTGCTTGACCGGCCACCTGCTCTCAGGGCACACCGTGCACCGGTCTCCCCGCGGATCAATTATAGACATGCATCATCGTTCCAGATGGGGTGTCTCCAGGCTCTGTGCGCTAACGTCCAGACTGCAGGCGCCCTCCATGCTTCAATCGCTTCAAAGAACGCAGGGGAACCCCTAACCATTCAATCTCAAGCAGACAAAGGGCAACGTCGAGTAGGTGGTTGGCAATGAGTGCGTTAGCGAACAGACCACGCAGTCCCTTCGTGCGAAATTACCGGGAGATTGCAGAGAATCACCACCGGCGGCCCTAAAATCGCCGCCGACCCGAGTACCGGGGCTAATCGACATCAGAAGGACTGGAGAACATCATGCGTATCGATTCACGGAGACTGATAGGGGGCCTCGCAGCGGTAGTGGCGGTAACGTCGCTAGCGGCGTGCGCAAGCACTCCCCTTCCGAATGAGAAGATCGCGGTGGCAAAGGCATCATTGCAGCGCGCCGAAGGATCCGGGGCGCCCGAGTTCGCGCCGGTCGAAATGGCTACGGCGCGCGAGAAGCTCGCGAGCGCGGAAAAGGCCAACGCTGACGGAAAACTTTTACCTGCCAACATGTTGGCAGAGCAGGCCAACGTGGACGCGGAGCTGGCCGAAGCCACCGCGCAAGAACATCGATCCCACAAGGCGGCGGCCGAGTTCGATACGAGCATGCAGGCATTGCGCCAAGAATCTATGCGCAGCGTACAACCGACTCAATGAGGCAATGATATGAACGCAAAAATACTGATGGGAATGGGTCTGGCGCTTGTTGCCGCTGGCTGTGCTTCCACCCCGATGCCAAACGCCGCGCTACAGGATGCGCATGCGCGGGTTCAGATGGCGGAAGCAGACCCCAACGTCCAAAAATATGCGGCGCTGGATTTGGAAGCGGCGAAGAAGCAGCTGGATATCGCTGATGCGGCCGCGATGCATCATCAGGATGCCGCCATTGCGCAGCCTGCCTATCTCGCCTCGCAGAACGCTCGTCTCGCGATGGCTCATGCGGCCGCAAAAGCCGACGATGCGCGAGTTGCAGCAGGCCAGGCGGAGCGGGACCAGATTCAACTGGCGGCTCGGACCCGCGATGTTAACAATGCGAATATGGCGACCAGTGCCGCATTGGGGCAGCGCGATAATGCCGCGGAACAAGCCGCTCGTCTGCAGGCGGAGGTGGACGCGCTGAAGGCGAAGCCGACACCGCGCGGCCTGGTACTCACGCTTGGGGATGTGCTGTTCGACACCGGCAGATCCGAGTTGAATCCCGGAGCGGCACGCAAGCTCGATCAGCTGTCGGAATTTCTCATGGAACATCCGGAACGGCGGGTACAAATCGATGGCTTTACCGACAGCGTCGGCTCGGATTCTTACAACCAGGATCTCTCCCAGCGGCGCGCAGATTCCGTCAAAGCCGCGCTGATTTCGCGGGGCGTGGACCCGTCGAGAATTGGCAGCCAGGGCTATGGAAAGAGCTTTCCGGTGGCGAATAACGTGGACTCGGGCGGACGACAGTTGAATCGCCGCGTCGAGGTCGTGATCGGCGGAGACAACGGCGGATCTATCTCTGGTCGCAGCTGATCAATCAGTAAGGGCGTATCAAATCGCATGAGCCGGCCCTCCGGGGCCGGCTCATGCATCACTTACCACGGCCGTGTGTAAGAACTAAGACCCCGGGTCGGCGGACGAACGATGACGAGGAATCCTGATCGGTCAGCTGGCGCTGAGGCGAGTCCGAGCGCAGCTCCGGAAGGCCTTTCCGGCTATATCATCGATAACATTGAGAATATCGCGTCATTTCAGGCGCGCGAGCAACAAAAACTCGGTGATTCGCGGCGGCGGTTGGGTTGGGTTGGGGATATCGTCGGCCGTCCGGCCTACCTGCTTTCCCTCCTGTCCATGGTTGCGTTGTGGATCGGGGCCAATGGGCTCGGCCCGAGAATTGGCTGGATGTCGCCGCTGGATCCGCCGCCATTCGCGTGGCTGCAAGGATTCCTGACGCTTGTAGGCGTGATAACCGCAACGGTCGTAGTGATATCGCAGAACCGTTTTGCCCGACTCGATAGCCAGCGCGGGCATCTCGATCTGCAGGTCAACCTCCTGACGGAACAGAAGGTGACCAAGCTTATCCATTTACTCGAAGAACTGAGGCGCGACTTGCCGATGGTCGAGAACCGGCTCGACTCGGATGCCGTCGCCCTGCAACGGCATACCAACACCGCACAGGTGCTTTCGGCGCTCGAAACTGCCGTGTCCGGCGTCGAGCGGACGGAACCGCCCGCGCCGATATTGTGAGGGAACATGGCACCGCCGCAGGAGCGGGCACGCGACCGCCATGTTCAGCCCCAACCGGCCTGTTGACGGTCGCGATCTTGACGATGCTCGGAGGCTGCTGCGGCAGCCTCCGAGACAGCCCGGAACGGCCCGGCAGCTACCGTTCGAGCACCTCGACGGTCATCTACGTCGTGCGCCGGGGATGGCATATTGACATCGGATTCGCAGCGGGCGACTTGTCCCCCCCGCTCGCCTCCCTGAGTTCGCGGCTTCCCGGGGCTCGCTACCTCGTGTTTGGATTTGGCGACCGCCAATTCCTCATGAACAAGGATCAGGGCCTCCCGGAGAAGTTCGCCGCGCTGTGGCCCGGAAAGGGTGTGGTGTTGCTCACGGGCCTGACGGCGCCGCCCATGGAGGCGTTTGGCGCCGGCCAGGTGATTGCGTTGACGGTAACCGCGGCGCAGTCGCGGGCGGCGCAGGCGTTCGTCTGGAATTCGCTGTCGAAGCAATATCAGTCCGTGGACCCGAGTGAGGCAGGGCCTTATCCAGGAAGCCTGTATTTCCGCGCCAACTCGGGCTATTCAGGGTTTCACACTTGCAACACCTGGGCGGCTGAAGTGCTCAAAGCGGCTGGCATGCCGATCAGATCCACGGGAACCATTTTTGCGTGGCAACTCTGGACCCAGGTCAGCAAGATCGATAGGGTCTGCCGGGTTCTTCCGGCGGCATCCGGCCTGCACGTCGGCACGCCAGCGCAATGAGCGGCTGATCTTTCTCAGTTACACGGCGGACGTGTTCCGTCGGAACAAATCACAATTGCCTTGGAGCCTGCAGGAACGACCACTGTCGTATCTTTCGCCGGGGGCGGAGGATTGCTGCTGCTGATGCAGCCTGACAGGACGGGAATACATAGGCATAGGGCCGCTAGAAATCTCATGTTCGCTTCCTCTCTTAGATATCGAGTTCTATTCAACACCCGATGGTGTCGTCTTGTCCGCTTGCTTGCGCACACACGGGTGGGCACTAGGCATCGCTCACGGCCGCCGCAAAGGGTGCCTTCCTCTGGGGTGTCCCCCACTTCCAGTTCCGGATCTCCGGCAGGTCCTGTCCATGCTTGTCGATGTACTGCTTGTGCTCGATGAGCTTGTCCTGCATGAGCTGCTTCAGGTAATCGCCTTGGGTGCCTAAGTGCGGCAGTCGGTTGACTACGTCTTGGACAAGGTGAAACCGGTCCAGGTCGTTCTGCACCCTCATGTCAAAGGCGGTCGTGATCGTGCCCTCCTCCTTGTAGCCTCGGACGTGAAGGTTGCGGTTGGCGCGGCGGTAGGTCAGCCTGTGAACGAGCCACGGATAGCCATGAAAACCAAAAATGATGTGTTTATCCCTTGTGAAGAGCGCATCGTAATCGGTATCGTTGAGGCCATGCGGGTGCTCGCTGCTGGATTGCAGCTTCATGAGATCAACGACATTGACCACCCGGACTCTCAGTTTTGGCAGGTACTCGCGCAGAATGGAAACGGCCGCGAGAATCTCCAGCGTCGGCGTGTCGCCACAGCACCCCATGACTACGTCCGGCTCGGCATTCTGATCGTTGCTGGCCCACTGCCAGATGCCAATGCCCTCGGTGCAATGCACGATCGCCGCATCCATCGTCAGCCATTGGGGTAGAGCGTGTTTTCCCGCCACCACGACGTTCACATAGTGCCGGCTGCGCAGACAGTGATCGAAGACGGACAATAGGCAGTTCGCGTCGGGGGGCAGGTAGACGCGTACAATATCGGCCTTCTTGTTGATGACG
>Ga0302156_10001074_pt1 | contig 24900 bp, 23 predicted proteins | sample I_Bog_N3_2_FD_193503 | JGI IMG/M metagenome (GOLD analysis project Ga0302156, IMG submission 193503) | Peat permafrost microbial communities from Stordalen Mire near Abisko, Sweden - I_Bog_N3_2 | ecosystem: Environmental > Terrestrial > Soil > Wetlands > Peat | place: Sweden: Abisko, Stordalen... | reverse complement strand
TGAGACGCTCGATCAGGAATGGCGTATGCAGAGCCCGAAGCCCGCAGAGCGGACTTGCGCCTTGAGCATTGAGCAGGTGCTTTCGGCGGCGCGTTCCCGACTGCGACGGCTGTCTCCGCATGAAGCCTTTGAGGCATTGACCAAAACAGAGGCGATACTTGTCGATATTCGACCTGAAGGCCAGCGTACGATTGAGGGCAGTATCGCGGGCGCGTTGGTAGTAGAACGTAACGTGCTCGAGTGGCGGTTCGACCCAGTCTCCGACGCACGGCTGCCGATCGCGACCGATCATGGCATCCAAGTCATCGTGTTCTGTTCAGAAGGCTATACCTCGAGCCTGGCGGCCGCAGCTTTACAGGATCTTGGACTCTGGCGCGCAACGGACATGGTTGGTGGATTTCATGCATGGCGCGCGATGGGGTTGCCTGTTGTGCCCCCAAGCGAGGCTCCTCAGAATCGGTCCAGCCGATGAGCGATAGCCGCGGTTCTTGGACTTTGCCGGCAAGTGTAGTCGCCGATTAGCGAAGTGACGGAAGGTCGCTGATACTGCCTAGTTTCAAAGGGACCTCACTCACAAACGCTTCCCCGTGATGGACACCGATCAGCGAGCCGAAGAACCGGTCGCGCGATTCCAGCCCGAATAAATAATCGTTCATTCCGAGCGGCACAACGCCAAAGCCCTCAGCGGTTTTTGAGAATTGCGAGGCGTGCATCCGAAGCAACTCGAGTTTACGGTGGTAGATCTCTGAAATGTCGACGACTATGCCAGGGTGGGTGAAGTGATGCAAAAGGTAATACAGGTAAGTTGAAGGCTTGTGCGGCGGATTCGGATCATTCGACTTCTTAAGCGTGCAATAAACAGCAGCATTCCTAATAAGGTTTCCAGTTGCTGCATGGTCGGGGTGTCGATCTGTCCAATAGGGCGCCAGCACCATCTTCGGACGCCATCTCCGAATAGCACTCGCTATTTGCTTCCGGTTTTCAACGGAGTCGATAACTCCGCAATCAGGCAGGCCAAGGTTTACACGAAACCTGGCGCCCATCCAGGGCGCGGCTTCCTCCGCCTCTTTGTCGCGTTCCTCAGTCGTACCTCGAGATCCCATTTCACCTCGAGTAAGATCCACGATACCGAATGAAGTGCCGGTTGCCTGGAGTTTTAATGCCGTCCCCCCGACCCCCCATTCCACATCGTCAGGATGCGCACCGAAGAGAAGAACGTCCACCGGCCCCTCACCGCTCTCGAGTTGTTTCTGTGTATCCGTCATCTCGTATCGATATTACATCTCGGCTTTGCGACAACACTGCAAGGTCAGCTGTGCCACCCGATCGCCGGAACTTCCCACGGTCTCAGCAAGATAGTCGCAGACTCCTAGCGCAATGGCGCGGAGTGCATTGCCGTAGTTTGAGAAACTCAAAATCTCCTTAATTTAGGTGCGAGCCGGAAGCATCCTGCTATTGGCGATTAGCTTTCTCGGTCTCCCCTATTGCCGATGCTCGCATCCTTCGCCCCTCGGACGCGTCTGGTTGCTTGGAAGAAGTCGACTCAATCGCTTTCGATTTCCATTCAAGATGTTGGCGTCCCCACGCCCTGACGGCTCTAATGATCGGGCGCACGGTTTCTCCGTGGCTGGAGATGCCGTACTCAACTCGCGGGGGAACCTCCGCATAAACAGTGCGCCAGATGAGTCCCTCATCCTCCAGACTTCGGAGCGTTGCGGTTAAAACTTTGTGGGAAATACCCGGCATCAATCGGCGCAGTTCATTGAACCTCCGGGTGCCGGAATCCAGCCAATAAAGACAGATCAAACTCCACTTGCCTCCTACAGCATTCAGCGCCGCTGTCATGGGGCACTTAGTCGTCGAGGCAGGCAGCGGCTTATCGACGTCCTGTACCGCAGGGTGGGTTTCCATATGGTAACCAGATTACCGCAAAGTGCATTCTTGTTTCTTCCCGCATCGCATGCAACTCTCAAGACAGGGGTCCAAAAATGATCATAGAAATGCGGACATACAAAACCACGCCTGGGAACCGCTCGAGGTTTCTTGAGGTGTTCCATGCAAAGTCAATCCCGGCGCACGCGGAAATCGGCATGAAGATAATGGGTCCATTCCTCTCAGCGGAAGACCCAGACACATTTTTCTGGATGCGCGGCTTTCCCGACATCGCTTCACGCGAACCGATGAAGGCGAAGTTTTATGAAGGCGAACTCTGGAAGGGTGAGCTGGAAAATATCCTTCTGCCGATGCTGGCCAAATATGAGGTCGTCCTGGTGGAAGACACAGACAACCTGATTCGATGGTAATGGGCCGGAAACATGCCAATCCAGCGGTCGACCGACGCGGGACTGTTCCTGATCGCCACGACAACACATTAAATCGTTACCAGCCACATCGATCCGTCCCAAACCGATGCCTGCCATGTGCAGCGCAGGATCACGCTCACGGCTGGAAGGCCCGGCAAACTAAGTACTGGCCACCCAAGTACTGATTGACAACTTGTCGATGCAGTAGTAAATTTCGCCTATGCGACTTGTTCCCGGAACGTATTGTTGTTCGTCCTGCATCTCCGCTGGCGATCGGGAAAGTCGCGTTCAACCAAATCATATGTGATCGCATCGATCCATTTGATGCTTGACCGACCCGCCCAGTGACTCTTCCGGAGCGGGTTTTCTGTTTGAACCCATCTCAAGGCTCATCGCCGTTCGCTGGGAATTCGAGGATTGCTCCCTCGCTCCGAAAATGACCTCTGGATCATTCCAGATCGCGATCATAACCGTCTTTTCGTCTCCGCGATCTTTCGAATTCCGTATTCTTGCGAGCCATGGAATTCAGGGATGAGCTTTCAATCGACGGGATCAGTCGCTGGCAACGAAATGTTCAAACGAAACTCCTGGAGGAGCACCCAGGAGTTATGTCCAGGTCCTCAGAAGCTGCAGTTCACAAACATCCACCAGAAAGGAATTCATCCAGTGAGAACCGTTCCCCGAAATGCAGGTCTCGCCATCCTTCTTGCGGCCTTTGGAGCATCGGCGGCCGTCGCCCAATCCAGCAACGCAGAGCTTCCCATTGATGGACGCTGGGATGCAAGCCTCGTCAATAACGGGCCGGCAGTCCCCTTCCGCCTCGACATCGCAGGATCGGGCCCGACGCTGAAAGGCACCTTCTACGACGGCTCCAAGCCGTACGAAGAGACGACAAGTGCTTCCTATCAGGATGGAAAACTTATCCTGAGGTCCGAGCACTATCTCACAACAATTACGGCCACGCTGAAGAACGATGAGCTTACCGGGGATGTGGCATTGCGTGGACCTTCATACCACCTCGAATACGGATTCGAAGCCAAACGTCACGTGGAAGAGTCGGCGGTACAAGCGCAAAATGTGCCCTCCATTGCAGGGCAATGGGAGATTCCACTGGATTCGCCAAGCGCGAAGGGAGAGAAAGCCTTTCATCTGATCGCTCGCCAGAGTGGAGCATATGCGGAAGTTTCGATCCTCCGCGTTGATGGCGATACCGGTGCGTACAGTGGTACATACAAGGATGGCAAATGGGTTCTGAGCCACTTCGACGGGCACCGTCCTGGCGTTATCGAAGTGATCGCAAAGAGTGATGGGACGCTGGAAGTTATCCAGCATTATGAGGCTCTCAAGAAGGCGATCCTGGGCGACACTCCTGAGGCCAAGACCGCCAGTGCAGATAATAAGCAATATGGCGGAGGCGACAAACTCATTGCCTATCGCCCGGAAGTGGCCCGTGCCAAGGGCTTTCCTGAGCCGGACAACTTCGATACCCACACTACTGTTCGCAATGCGAACGAGAAGTTCACCTTCAACTTTCCCGATGCTGACGGAAAGCTCGTCTCGAGCGACGACCCGCGCTTCAAGGGTAAAGTGGTTCTTGCCATCGTGACCGGCACCTGGTGCCCTAACTGCCACGATGAAGCACGCTTCCTCGTTCAACTGGACAAGAAGTATCGTGACAAAGGCCTCGCAATCGTGGCCCTCGACTTTGAAGAACCTGAGGAGCAGGGCTCACTGGCCCGCGAGCGCGCCTTTGTGAAGCAGTATGGCGTCAACTACACCTACCTGATCGCGGGAGCGCCCTCCGAAATGTGGGAGAAGGTTCCGCAGGCCGTCAATCTGAATACGTGGCCAGCGACCATTTTCGTAGGTCGAGATGGGCTCGTCAAAGGCATCCACTCCGGTTTTGCCTCGCAAGCCAGCGGCGAATTCAACACCCAATTGCAGGAGGAGTTCACCGCAAAGATCGAGAAACTGCTCGCCGAAAATGCGAAGACCGAGAGCGCATCCGTTGCATTGCCTGCGTTGACACAACAGCAATAACCTTCGTTTCATCGGACCGTATCCGAAGAGATGCTCGGTCGAACAAGGCGATCGAGCATCTCTCTGTTACTTAGTTATGAAGTTCCTCCAGAATGACGTCGTGCGCTGTCCTTACAGAAGCTGTGGCTAGCGACATTCTCAATCGAGATGAACTTGTGGAGATAGACGTCCGTCGTCAGCAGCACAAATAGAATTTCAGTGAATGAGAATCGACGTAACGCCCACGTTCAAACTCGAGTGTAGCCATTCAACTGCGCCACTCATTCTTGGGAGCCGCATATTCATCCCGCGAAAGGACAAGACACTCCATGCGATCAGCTTTCCTGGCAGGCATGCTTTTAATGACTGCCGCGCTTCATGCACAATCCGTACCTTCTGCCATTTCCGCCGACCCTCCAGCAGACTCTTCTAATCCCGCATCCCTCGTCGAAATCGTTGTGCCTTCGCATGGCGCGCAACTGTTGGGTGCCTTCTATCTGGCCTCCGGAACTCAGTCGCACCCGACTGTAATCATTTATCACGGCTTTCCCGGCTATGAGCAGAATCTCGATCTCGCACAGGCGCTTCGCCGTGCGGGATACAACGTGCTTGCCGTCCACTATCGCGGCAGTTGGGGCGTATCGGGGAATTTCTCGTTCCAGCACGTCATCGAGGATGCGGATGCTGAAGTAGAGTGGCTCACCTCTGCAGAGATCGCGGCAAAGTATCGCGTCGATCCCGCTCGGGTTATCGTGATAGGACACTCGATGGGCGGGTATGCAGCGCTTTCCGCCACGGCTCACAACGCCGGCGTTGTCGCGGCGATTTCGATCTCCGGTGCCTCACTCGGCCATCGCTTCGCCGACTTGAAACCGGAAGACAGGGACAAGGCCATTGCGCAATATGCAGGCCGGGCGAATCCTGTCGATCTACTGCTCCTAGCTGGCACTTCCGCGAGCGCACTTGGCGGTGAGGTCTTCGATCATCGCAACGAATGGGACTTCCTGAAGCTTGCTCCAGCGCTTGGCAAACGCCCCGTTTTGTTGATTTCAGCAAATGACGGCACCGGGCCGAACAGCGAAGCACTGTTTCAATTTCTCAAGCAAGCCGGAAACACACAATCCGCACGTATCGAGATCAAGACGGATCACCCCTTCAGCGACCATCGCATCGCTCTTGAAACCACGATCATCCAATGGCTCGATCAGCAAGGGTTCCAAGCGCCTGCGCGTTGATCGTAACCTGTAATCTGGTCCAACTCGATGCTTCGTCCTGGCATGTTGCGGTACGTTTCTTTTCAGAGAGCGGAAGCATATATCATAGGCATCGCGGGCTCAAAGAGAATGGACTGAACCGCCAATCAGATGCGGATGAGGCCGCGCAACACAACGATGCCTGTACCGGACAATTCCGGATCGGGGGTCAAGCGAACTCGCAATATGCTTCGGCGGCCCATCTTCGTACCTTGTTCGATGGCCAACTCATTGTTCTTGAGCCTGCCTTCGCTCGCAAGATAGGCTGCCAGTGGCCCGGCCGCGGTACCGGTCGCCGCATCCTCCCACAGGCCCACGGTCGGATTGAAAAACCGGGTGTAGGCGGTTTCCGGTGCATGGTCATCGAAGACATAGATGTAGCAACCTTCCGCCGACGCGTCTTTAAGAACGGCGAGCAGTCTGTCTGCCTGCGGACGCGCCTTATCCACAGTTTCAGCATCCAGAACCCGTACCATCAGATGAGTGGCCCCCGTGTCGGCAGGACGCGGCTTAGGTTCGGAGAGGATATCGCCGTCTTCGAGTCCAAGTGACTGCGCCAGTGCAGCCACATCTTCCAGCGGATCGAATAAGCGCAATGGCGCCTGGCGCATCCGGCCATGTACGCGGCCACCGACCCTCTGAAGCTCGATCGGCAGAACCTCCGAGCCAATCTCCTGATGAAGGGTCCGAGCGACTTCTAAGGGACCGAGGTCGCCATGTTCCCCGAGCCAGAGCCACGCGCCAAGAGCATCGTGACCTGCGCCGAAGACTTCCGCGCCGCTCGCAGTGAACGAACGTAGTCTCCCATCCGCACGCACGCTTTGCAGGATGAACGTCGTCTCAGCCTGATTCAATTCTCCGGCGATTCGCCGCATCTGCTCGTCGCTCAACCCATCCGCGTCCTGCACCACCGCGAGCGGGTTGCCCGTCAGCGGCGCATCGGCAAAAACATCGATCAGTCCTGCAATCAGTTCGGGCATTTTCCTGCCTATCTTTTCGTGAATGGGTAAAGCGCATTCCTGTGTCGCGAATTGTGTATTGACGGATTCATCTATCTCCTGGGCAGAATTCCTGCATTCCGTGTTCGCGGGTCTCGCAACAGAGCGGCGATTCCCACTCCAATCCAAATCAGATTCACGCTCGCCGACGGCCATGCGCCATGCCAGGCCGAATTTGCCGCCAGCATCAAGCTTCCGATCAGGTTCAAGCTCTGAAAAGCCGCGCCCTGTGCGGAAATCCTTCCAAACGACACCAAGGCATAGGCAGAGATCAACACCAGCCCACCGGCCCATCCGGACACGTCCATCCCAATGGCCAGCACGATTATGTCCTCCCCAGCGTCGCAAACGCTCGCACCGGAAATGTGCCCATCCCTTTCACCTTCACTGGCGTGGCTGTGAAGGTAAAGCCGCTTGGCGGCAACTGCTCAAGATTGCACATGTGTTCGACGATCGGGATGTCTGCGCCTAAGAGCACAGTGTGGACAGGCCGTGCACCATCCTTGGTGTCGTCGATGTTGTACGAATCGATCCCCACCAGGGCGACACCCTCATCCCTCAGATATTCAGCGGCATCGCGCGTCAGGTATACGTGGTCCTCGAAGTACTGCTCGGTGGCCCAATGGCGCACCCACCCGGTCTCCACCAGTACCGCCTTGCCGCGTACATCGAGGGGCAGGAATACCTCTCTGTCGATGGAGCGGCCGGTCAGACCCGTCACCCGCGCCACGACTGCGTCCAATCCCACCAACGCAGACAACTCCAACTCAGAATGGTCCTTCCCATGTTCGAAACGATGAAACGGGCAATCGAGATAAGTTCCGGTGTTCGCCACCATGTCGATCCGACCGATCTGGAAACTGGTGCCCTCGTCATAGAATTTCCGCGATTCCTCCCGGCTTAGGAAGTCGCAGATCACAGGCGCTGGCAGTCCTTTATATGTAATCAGGCCTTCATAGACCGTGTGGCTCAGGTCCACGTGCACCGGTATACCCAAACCATTCGCAACCGCGCTTTGTGCGGCTTTCCGCTTGTGGCGCTCTTGGATGATCCGCTTATTCAGAATGCGTACATTGCCGACCATCAGCAGGCGAAGGTCACGCACTATCGCATCGCCCAGGTCCCGGTCAGTGATCTCGCCGCCGTCAATGTCTATGCGGAAACCCTGGCCCTGAATGCCGCCGCCATTCAGAAAATCGATTTCGAAGTCGAACACCGCCCGCTTTTCGCCTGTCTGATCGAGCACCGCGGTTCTCCTCTCACAACAACACCTTGCTCGCAGTCTAGGAGAAATAGTTACATGAATCAAATAGATGCATTCTATATTTACTATCGATATTATGCATGTATGGAGATTCATCAACTACGAGCGCTCGATGCGATTGCCGCCGAGGGCTCTTTCCTTGCCGCCGCCATCCGTCTCGGTTTGTCACAGTCTTCGCTGTCCCATGCCATCGCCGCGCTTGAGAGTGAGTTGGGCGCTCGACTCCTTGATCGGGGTCGCTATGGAGCCAAGCCAACCGATGCCGGGAGGCGCGTTCTGCCCTACGCACGTCAGATTCTGGCCTTACTCGAAGCCATTCAATCCGAGACCGATGACTCCGCCGGCCTGCTCTCCGGCCGCGTACGAGTTGGCTCCATCCCGAGTGCCGCGGTAGCCTTTCTCCCAAAGTCATTGCCAGCTTCACTCGAATCCATCCCAATGTAGAGGTCGTGCTCCTTGAAGAACCGAGCCAAAGCACACAGCCAATGGAGGAATGGCTTCAGACGCAGATGATCGATGTGGCATTGGTGCAGCTTCCTGCCACCGGAATGGAGGCCGCAGCGCTGATGCACGATGAACTCTGCGCCATCTTGCCGGCAAAATCGGAGTTTGCCTCCCGTCGCCGGCTCTCCGTCCGCGACCTTGCCGGCGAACCCTTCATCATGTCCCGCTACACCAGCGAACCACTTCTTTATGCCGCCTTTGCACGCCATAAACTTACCCCACGCATTCGCTTCGAAGTCCAGGATCTCGGAACCCTGGTCAGCATGGTCCGGGAAGGCCTGGGCTTTTCGATTGTGCCCCGGCTCGCATTCCCCTTGGCACTTCCCGGTGTAACCCTTGTTCCGCTGAAGCCCCGAATCAGGCGTGAACTTGGCCTCGCTATTCGGGATCGGGAACACGCCCTGCCCGCTTTGCGTGCCTTCGTCCGCTCAGTGGAAGAGACCGCCGCGAAGAGAAGGCGCGGATAGCTCGATGCGTAATTGCTGTCTTGACGTCGCTGGTAAAGGAATCGGCTGAACTGCTTCGCCTCTGCGCCTGCGGCGGCGGCAACTCTGTTTGCACGATCAAAGGCCAGAACCCGGGCTCAAGGCGCCGTCGCGGGCACCAGATAGAAGACTCGATTTGCGCTGCTTACCAGCAGATTTCAGTTGCAGAGCGCCTGCCAGAGGCGCTTTGTGGGCCGCATCATCAGTTGCCAGCATGTGTTTGGCGAGCTGCCAGAATGTCACACTCGCAGACGATTGCCACTTCTCCGAATGTCGGATCATCTGCGTGTAAACACGGATTGTCTCTTTTGGCCAGGACAAGGTGACCAGTTGACGCTGCGCCAATTCCTTCTCCACTGCAATCCGGGGCAGCACTGCGACGCCCATTCCCGCAGAGGCACATCTTTTGATTGCTTCAATGCTAGGAAGCGCAAGGGTCTTGTTAAGAGCGGCGCCCGCTTCCGAGACAGCTCGTTCGAACAGTACCCTGTAGCCGCAACTTCGCTCGGTTAAAAGGACCTGCTCGTCCCGCAGCATGTTCGCGTTCAATCGATTGACCGAAGCAAGTCGATGACTTGGTGATACCAGGACAAGAACATCCTCCGTCGAGAGGCACTCGACGACAAGGCTCCCGCCCTTGTGCTGCTGATCGAGGACAAACTCTATGTCGATCAAGGGGTCCAGCTTGAGTTCCCTTGCCTGAAACTCGCAATTCTCGGCCGCGATTACTGAAATTTCAACCTGGGGATGCATCTTTTGAAATCTGCCGATCACGCTTGGCAATCGGTGCGTAAGCAACGTCTCTGACGCACCAATGGTTAATGAACCACTTGGTTCCCGATCATTCCCAACCACCGTACGAGCCTCGTTCGCCAAGGCAAGAATGCGATCCGTATAACTCGCCATCGCGTGGCCGGCCTTCGTCAGTTCAACGCGTCGGCCGATCCGGTCGAAAAGCGGAACTCCAAGATCATCTTCCAATGCCTGAATTTGCGCGGTCACGCTCGACTGCGCATACCCCAAAGCGGTTGCGGCGCGCGTCACACTCTGTCGAGTTGCGACGGCCTGGAAAGTTCGTAGCTGACGAAGTTCATACATACCAATCGCCTCTGCCGATTAGTTGTATCGAAAAAAATCGTTGGACGCAATGAATCTCGAACCGGGAGACTGATTGCGTGAGCCGTATTTCCTTACTGGAGAAGCCGATGAAAACACCGAGGCACGCGATCTGGACATTTTTCTACGGCACGATCATGGACCCGGCAGTGATGAAGGACTTCGCGGTGACTGTGACAGACGCGGTCCCTGCGAAGCTGCAAGGCTTCGATCTCGTTGTCCGTCCTCGGCCCAATCTCGTTCGATCGGATCGAGCGGTCGTGTTCGGGGCGCTGATGGCCGTGACACATGACGACCTCACGACTATCTACTCGAGTCTTGAGAAAGACTTCGGAATTAAATATATCCCCCAGGCAGTTCTCGCAGACACTCGAGACGGGTTCGTTCTGCCTGCGCTTTGTTACGTTGCGCCACAGTTGCCCGATTCCGCACCAGAACCTGCATTTGTCAGGCAGCTTGCTCAATCCGTGCGTTCGATGGGGCATCCGGAGTGGTATGCCGCCCATGTGGAATCGTTCGGCGTGCCTTCGGCAGAGGGGAAAGGTAGGTAATCACGATGGATGTATTGAATGAACTACTCGAATATAGGGACGGTGCAGTGCTCTGTGAGGGTCACGTTGCCTTGAATCCATTGAGCTGCGCAAAGCGACCGTGTGTATTGATTGCTCATGCCTGGGATGGCCTAAACGAACAGGTCCGGACCAAAGCATCGGACCTGGCCCGGTTGGGTTATCTTGGATTCGCACTCGACGTGTACGGTAAGGGCATTCGCGGCGGTGCATCCGACGACAATACGGAACTCATGGCTCCTTACGTCGGCGATCGGGCTTTACTCAGGCGCCGCTTACTGGCGGCGCTCGCGGCAGCAAAGCGACATCCCTTCGCAGACCCAAGCCGCATCGCCATTATCGGATACTGCTTTGGTGGTTTATGCGCACTGGATTTGGCACGTGCCGCACCGCCGGAATTGCGGGCTGCGGTAAGCATTCACGGCAGTTTGAACGCGCCAGAGTTTTCTCACACGCAGCAGATGACAGCGAAGATTCTCGTCATCCACGGATGGAAGGATCCGCTCGCACCGCAGGAAGATGTACTGGCCCTTGCGCGTGAACTGTCCGAGGCAGGCTCCGACTGGCAAATGACCCTCTATGGCCAAGCAGCACACGCGTTCACGACGCTCGCCGCGAACAACCGCAGTGGTGGCATCTTCTACGATGAGACAGCGGATCGTCGCTCCTGGGCCGCAACGTGCGGTTTCCTTGAGGAAGCTCTCGGGCCCCTGTGAGCATCTGTAACGCCTGATCGCCGATCTCGGACGAGCGCTCGGCTAAGAAAGAAACACAATCTCCTAGAGAAGGCCCGATCAAACGACTACTTGGGCAATTGGAAGCTTATCCGGAATGATGCTTGTCAGAGGCCACACTTGAACGTGCCGATGGGACCCATAGAACTTGTATCTCTGCTTCAACTCGATCTGAATACCTTGATCGCGTTGAACAATGCGCACGCGCTTGAGCTTTCCTGGCTGGAGAAGCCAGAATTCGAGAATATGATTCATAATGCCGTTTATGCCCGAGGCATCGCCCCCGCCAGGGGCTTTCTGATCGCATTCGATCAGACTGCCTCCTACGACAACATCAACTTCCAGTGGCTCCGAACTCTCTACGAAAACTTCATCTATGTGGATCGAATCGTAGTCGATGGTGCATTCCGGGGCCAAGGGGTTGCGCGCGCACTTTACGAGGACCTGTTTGAGTTCGCAAGATCAAAGCGGCGGATCCTGGTTGTTTGCGAAGTGAATGTGGACCCGCCTAATCCTGCGTCGGATGTATTTCACAAACGATTGGGATTCATGCACGCAGGCGAGAACCTGATTCCATCGGGCAAGCGTGTCGAATACCTTCTAAAATACATCTGATCGGGGAGAAGTTGCGACCTCGCGTCTTTGCCAAGGAGAACACCTGACTGCTTCGCCTTCCCCAACTGATCCCGACGGATGCAAACCGGAGGGTGAAGCTCATCGCGCTGACGAAGGAAGGAGAATCGTTGCGGAGCCGCCTTCTCGATCGCCTGTACGATCCATTGCCTTTCATCGCATCGCTGAGTGCGACGGACAAGACCGCGCTGCGAGACATTCTTGTGCGAGCCACTTAAGCGGTGAAATCGACCGGCAAATAGGGAATACGTGGTTCGCCATCCCCCAAATGAAATCTGAGAGTAAGAAGGGTATCAACGGATTCGCCGCTGCGACTATCCGGATGTTTCGGTCGTCGGTTCGCGCTTATACGCGCCTGAAGCGCCTACCGTAGGCGCTTGGACTGACGCCCATGCACTTACGAAAGTGATCTCGCAGAACGGGCGCGGACCCGAATCCACATCGATCGGCGATGGCATCCATCCCAAGACTTGTTGTCTCCAGAAGGTCGCATGCACGCCGCGTGCGTAGCAGGTTGATCCATTCCAGAGGAGTCGAGCCGGTCGCCGCCCGAAAACGGCGAGCAAAGGTCCTCCTCGTCATAAACGCCCGGCTGGCAAGGTCCGCAATGCGAATTTCTCTCTGCAGGTTGCGGAGAACCCACTCCAAAGCATTGGACAGCCATGGCTCAACCTCTTCCCCTATGGGAGCATCCACATATTGAGCCTGGCCTCCCTCTCGATGAGGAGGAACAATCAACCGTTTTGCGACTTTATTGGCGACCGCGGCCCCGAAATCTTTCCTGATGAGGTGGAGCGACAAATCAATACCGGCGGCGCTTCCCGCAGATGTCAAAAGTGTTCCCTCGTCTACATAAAGAACGTTCGGCTTCAAACGAATACGAGGATAGGAGGAGTGCAGTTTCTCAAAATACCTCCAGTGAGTGGTCGCGAATTTCCCATCCAGTAGTCCGGTTGCTGCCAGGACGAATACCCCGGAGCAGATGGACATGAGTCTCGCTCCGCGCGCATGCGCCTTCTTCAGGACTCGCACCAACCGTTCCGGCGGCCTTTCATCCGGATTCCGCCAGCCTGGAATGACAATCGTATTGGCCGTCAGCAGGCGATTCAGGCCCTTCGGGGCTGCAATCACGACGCCGCCCGTAGCCGCGAGGGGCCCTGACTCCAATCCACAGGCTTCAAAGTCATACCAGCTTTTCAATTCCGGTCGTGGAAGGCCGAAGAGCTCTACGGCAATACCGAACTCGAATGTGCAAAGGCCATCGTAGGCCAGAACGGCTACCCGATGCGGCAACGAGAGCTTTGAGATGGAGGACGAGGCGCGTGGCACAAAACCTACGATAATTGTCTTTCGTGCCACTCGCAACTTTCTGCCCGCCGGGAAATGATGATAGATAAGTTCGATCTTCGGGAGGATAACATTATGCCTGCAACTACCGTTCTCTCAACTCCACGCTTTTCCGCCGTTCTCGAAACTCCGGCCGCAGAACCCGCGGATGCCTGCTGGCATTTTGCCGCCAAGTTCGCATACGAAACCGACGTAGCGGATCTGATGGGCGATCTCAACAAAGGAAATCATGACATTGTGGTGGTCGATACACGCAGCCCAAAATCCTTCGTCGAATGCCACATTCCTGGAGCCATCAATCTGGCAAGGATCACGCAGGAAACCACATCTCAACTCGCCAAAGACAAGGTATACGTGGTCTATTGCTGGGGTCCAGCCTGCAATGGAGCCAGTAAAGGAGCCATGCGGCTCTCCGCACTGGGGTTCCGCGCTAAGGAGCTCCTTGGCGGTATCGAATACTGGAGAAATGAGGGCGGTGTAGTCGAGGGAACACTTGGAAGCGACGCCCCACTCTACTGGTCGATGGGAGCCTGACACACTTGATGACAAATCGATGGCCAAAGATCGCGCTCGCCACATGCGAGGCTCAACGGACTCTCGCGAGCGAGGACAGACTTCTGATGCAACACCTTCGCAGGCTTGGATTCCCAACGGAGCCGCTCGTATGGACCAGCGAAGCCGACTGTGCCGAATCCCAGGTGCACGAAACCCTCGTGATTGTCCGGTCCTGCTGGGACTATCACATCCAGCCTGCTCGCTTCTTGGAGTGGGCTGATTCCATCGGTCTCAAGGGAGGCAGAGTGTTGAATCCGCCGTCCACTATCCGTTGGAATCATGATAAGCGTTACCTGAGCGATTTCCAGACGAGCGGCGTTCGTATTGCTCCCACCGTTTGGGTCGAAACCGGCGCTAAAAGCAGCCTCGAGCAAATTATGGAGGAAGCGGGCTGGGCTGAAGTGGTCGTCAAGCCCGCAGTCTCCGCGACGGCGTGGAGGACAATCCGAGTCGAAAGGCAAGCTGTTTCTCGCTTCGAGCGCGCCTTCCATGAGATTGTTCAGAGCGGTTGTGCATTGGTTCAGCAGTTCGTCAAAGATGTGTTGACAGGTGGCGAGTGGTCGTTCGTTTTCTTCGACGGTGTCTATAGCCACGCTGTGCTCAAACGTCCCGCCCAACTCGATTTCCGGGTACAACACGAGTTTGGCGGAACCGTCGATCGGAAAGCGCGGCCGCATCCCGGCCTGATAGAGGCAGCCTCGTTCGCGCTGCGGCAGTGTCCAGGCGATCTGCCTCTCTATGCACGCGTCGACGGAATCGAGACAAGCGGAATCGAGGCCCGCGATAGTCTCATTATTATGGAGGTGGAACTGATTGAGCCCGCATTGTTCCTGGATGGCGATGATGCGGCCGCTGCGCGATTCGCTCGGGCAATTGCGACTCGAGCCGACAATTGGTTAGCCCATAGAGGACTCTCATGAATTGGGAAGCACCCAGGCCGGCCCACTCGATTCTCGATTTTGACGTGAACACGCGGTCTGCCCTCTGGGAATGGGTGGGGCAGGTCATTGAGAACTACACGACCTCCGTTCATGAACTTCCCGTGGCTCCTCAACTCGACGTCGGATCGGTGCGTGGCTGGGTCGAGTCCTTCACATTCCAGGAGCCAGTGGCTCCCTTCGCGATGCTGGAAGGCCTGGTGCCTGAATGGAAAAGCCAGCAGGTACACACCGCCCATCCAGGCTATTTCGGCTTGTTTAATCCGGCACCAACTCAAATGAGCATCGTTGCGGATGCGCTCGTGGCAGCATTCAATCCGCAGCTTGCGGCATGGAGTCACAGTCCTCTCGCGGTCGAAATCGAGCGGCATCTCGTGCGCTCTATTGGAAATCGGATTGGATTCGATATCGAAGAGATTGATGGAACATTTGCAACTGGCGGAGCAGAGGCGAATCTGACAGCGTTGCTCGTCGCGTTGCAACATCGCTGGCCTGAAACCGCGGAGAACGGGATACGTGCTCTGCCGGGGCAGCCGGCCTTCTATGTCTCCAGCGAAGGACACCACTCGTTCCTTAAAGCAGCTCGCGCGTGCGGCCTCGGCGCCACTTCCTTGCGAGAAGTTCCGGTAGCACCGGGCCTTGCCATGGATGTGGGTTCTTTGAGAGCTTTGATCCGCAGGGACCGCGTCGCTGGTTGCCATCCCTTTCTGCTTGTAGCGACTGCTGGAACCACTGGCGCTGGAGCCATCGATCCACTGAATGAATTGGCCGACCTGGCATCCGAGGAGAAGCTGTGGTTCCACGTTGACGCTGCGTGGGGAGGTGCCGCAGCTCTTTCGCCGCGTTTGGCGGATGCTGTAAGCGGGATTGAAAAAGCCGATTCCATCACCTTCGATGCACACAAGTGGCTTTCTGTTTCGATGGGAGCGGGTATCTTTATTACCCGGCACAAAGACGTGCTCAGCCAGACGTTTGGCACGCAAACGGCATACATGCCACGGGAAGGAAAGGGTCTTCCCACGACCGATCCTTTTACCCATTCCATTCAATGGTCGCGCCGGTTCATTGGTCTTAAAGCCTTTCTCAGTCTCGCAACCGTTGGATGGGATGGCTACGCTCGGGTGCTTGAACACCAGGCGGATATGGGCGTTCTGCTGCGACAAAAACTCGCGGAGAATGGATGGCGCCTCGTGAATGAGACGCCGTTGCCCGTCGTGTGTTTCAACAATGCAGGGCGCGACTTCGAAATCGAAATATGCCAGAAGATCGTCGATGCCGTAATTCGATCAGGGCATGCCTGGATATCGACAATCCTGCTCGGTCAGGCGAAAAGCCCGGCAATACGAGCCTGCATTACGAACTTCAGAACCGATCCTCGACACATCGAATCGCTGGTGGACGAACTCAGCCAGGCTCGGGCTCACGTTCAGTGACCACTGGAAAACGCGGGCCTCGCATCTTTGCTTCGATGTAGAGCCTCTGGTCCTCCATAGAACCCAGAGCTTATGACGGGCAGGAAAAACGAGATACGCAATCGATAGATTAGTTTTCAGGCGAAGGTGATCGACAGCATGTAATCAGCCAATCACTGGGAGCACGATGCGCTGGAGTTGACGGAGGAAATCAACGACTGGATGGGAGGTGGGTTTTACGTCTGCGCCAGAGAACAAGATGGCCACGGGGTTCAATGGTTTGCTGTTCTAAATTTTTTTCGGAAAAGCCATGCCTTTGAACTCGTGGCAACAGATATAGCTGGCTTTGAGCCGAACTCTCGAAAGGGGGTGATACCAGTGATACCAATTTCTTGCAGAATGCGGTCCTCTGGTAAGAGAATACGGAAAGAAGGGCACACCCGAGAAATTCGGCAACCTCTGGTTTTGATCAGGTTTGCCCTTAATCTCAACAAAGAAAACGGCATAGTGGCCACTCGGGAACGAGGCTTCGAATCCCTCCGCCCCGCCTCGGCCCCTCTGTCCGCAGTTCCCGCGCCAACCTCGCCACGCAAGCCATTCGTCGTTTCGTCCAGGAGCCGAGTTGTCAATCCGTGGACCGTTCCCGCCTCCTTGCAATCTGAAGGAGATCGAGTCGCAAAATTCCGTCAATGGCAAGTATGCCAAGGGCAGTATGTCTCAACAAATGGGTTCACTCCAGTGGACTGTACCCATTTTTGTGCCCACCCTAATTCAAAATAGGGCATAATCTGGGAAGTATAGGTAGCAATTGGCGGGAAGGAGGGAGCGGGCAAAGTCCACAAAGAATAGGAGCTTATAGCAACCGATAGCAGCAGGAGAGTCGGCAAATTCGACGGCTCTTAACCGACAGGTTGTAGGTTCGATTCCTACCGCGTCCACCAAAAAATAATTCATTGTGCGGAGCCGCTTCCACCCATCCCAAGCCCAGCAACAGGTCCAGTCCCTCAACAAACCTAGAAAGTAAAGGCCAGCCCGCCCTGAATGCCCCGTTGGTTCTGTGCAAACACCACAACCGATCCATCGCTCAGCATATAGGGCCTGTAACCCTCGGCCAGCAGGTTGCGCAGATCCAGCAGCGCTTCAAAGCCGCTAACCCCATCCCGTCGAGAACCAATCCGCTGGCAAAGATGCAGATTCAAATAAGGCGAAACTGAGTCGGCCGAATAGGGCGCCACCCGTGTAACAGTATCTTCCGGCTGCCACCGATAGCTGGCTTGCCAATGCGTTCCGGTGCCTTCAAGCGTACCGGAAAGCGATATCGAATATGTCTGTGCCCGTCGCGGATGCACTGTGTCCAGCGCCTGCTGCAGCGAAGCAACCCGCGTCCCCGCTTCCGTGGCCAATGCATCGCCGGTTGCATAGCTCACTTGAACGATGTTTCCACCAGGCAGCTTGTGCACCAAAGTAGCTGTCATCCCGGCGCTCGAGTAGTTGGGCCCTGCTGCGCGCATCAATCCGCTGGACGGGTCAAACAATACTGCCCTGCCACCGGACGCTGACATGCCTGCACCGTTTGTCGAGAAATGGTCGCTCGCCTCAAGCACCGGGTTTTCGATTCTGTCGGCAAACACCATCACGGTCATGCCGGTCCGTTCCTTCTGGCGCTCCCATCCAAGCTCCTGATGCATACCGCGCTCAACCACCAGGTTGCCATCCCGCACTGCCATCTTCGGCATCCAGGATTGCGCTTGCGTTTCATCTGTTTCGGACTCGGGCGTGAATGTGGCCATCTTGTAGCGAACAGTCGAATCGCCGTCGCGCCAGCCTACCTGCGCAAACGGAAGCATCGCTGCCAGCGTACTCGGCGACCGCCCCGCCAAATGAGCCACTACCTGTGTGGAACCCACTTCGGCTTCGAGCGTATCCCCCAGGTTCAAATCTTCCCAACTGCGGAAAGCAGCCTCGTCCAGGCCTCCGGCTGCATCGCTGCCCCCAGCCTCGTTTTCAATCTCGGGATGAATGGCAATGGCCGCAACCGATTGAACGGCGCCTGCAAACCCAAGATCCTGACGGAATCCCAGCATCGACTCCATTCCGGCATCGCTGTCAGGCGCAAAGTCCACATGAGCCAGCAATTCGCGGCTGTTGCTCGGTGTCTCCTGTACGGCCGCCGAAATCCGTTCGCCGCTCTCGCCAAACGTGCCTTCCTCCCCGGTGGCCATCAGCCGCGCCTTCAACTTGGGGGCTGCTCCAGAGCCGTCAGAGACCACCACCAGCGGTCCATCCTCGAGCCACCGCAAAAGCGGCCGATTCGCCGCGGAGCGAAGCGTCCACTTCCAGTCATCCTGTTGCGCATTCACCGACCGCGGCTCCGAAGGCAGCCACTGCATCACTTCATAAAGCGTGCTCAGCGTCAGGTTGACCACTGTGCCCGCGCGCACCCGTATATTCTCGCGCAGAGAAGGCAAAAAGGAGGTGTTCATCGCCTTGAGTGCGTACACGCCCGGAGCCAGCGATGAAATGAGGAAACGCCCTTCGCTGTTGGTGTAAACGCTGGCAACCACGGAGAGGTCAGGGCGTAGCAGCTGCACCATTGCGCCCAACTGCGGCACACCGGCAGAATCGCACACGACACCCGAGACCGATCCGGGAGCGGCTCCGCGGACCGGAGTGGTGCTCAGGGCAATCAGCATAACGAAAACAACGAAATGGAGCCTGCGCATAATCACGATTGGTGACGTAGTGCGGCGTCCCTGGCAATCAACCTGCGAAATGAGCCCGCGCAGTTTTTCCGATCTTCAGTCAGATAAACCATATGCGCGGCGTACTTCCTATTCCACGACAAAAGGTGCCGATTGCGCAATCTCTTGTTTTGAAATTGTGTCATTTATTTTGATCGTCACCTTGTATTTTCCCGGTTGCAGCCCCGCCATCGGCAGCGATTTCTCCACCGTCAACTGGTCGCTGTGCTGTCCAAGATCCTTGGAGGCCAGCTCTTTTTCAAAGATAACCGCACCTGTCGAGGTGTCAATGATCTGGTACGTGACCGTCGCCGAATTGCTCTTCGTGGCTTCGTCAATGCCCAGGTTATACACCTGCATCCAGAAATTCAGTTCCTGGCTGCGCTTGAAGTTTACCGGCGTCGCCGGATTCGCCGTCACGCGCGGGCAAATGTGGGTATTGCCAATCACACAACTTCCCGCGCCGATCTCACGCGAAGAAACCGTGTTCATCTCATCCCCGAGAATCAGCGAGGACGTCGCCAGCTTCTCGTCGTGAAATGTGGGGACTTCGAAACCGCGCCCGTAGTAACCAAGGTGGTCTGGGTTGTTCACATCCTTGATGGCGATATCCAAACGGTAGAGCCCCGGCAGCAGCGGAAGCGCCTTCCAGTAGACCGACTTGCGGTCCAGTTGCTTTTCCAGCAATTCCGACGGCTCTTCGACTGAAACCGTATCCTCCTGGCTTTGCACCACTTTGTGGGTCAGCGTCGTAACTTTCACCAGGATATTCACAAATCCCTTCGAAACTCCATCCTTGGTCACGAACGTGATATCGCGGTTTCTCAACTGAACCGTGATCGGAACCAGCACCGTACTGTCGGTCACCTTCACAAAATCCGTTCGGACATCGAATGGAAACACCGGCCCGCTGAGAATCTTGTGCTCGGAGATATAAGCGTCCAGATCGGCGAATTTGATCGGCGGAGGAGCAAACAGCTTGGCGGCCATATCAATACGGTCGAACTGCTTCGACTGGTTCTGTGAACCCATCGTCCCTGCGCCCAATGCCTCCATGCCGCCCTTGAAACGGTCTGCCTTCTTGGTTTGGCCCGTTTCTTCCGATTGCGTCAAACCAGCGCCCGGCACCATCTTCAGCGCGTCCTTCTCGCTACGGTCGATGGTGTAGTGGTAGTCGCCGCACTGGCAACTGTCCACAAACTCAAGGTCGATGTTTTCCCCAATGCCCTCAAGATAGCGATAGTGCCACTGTTCAAATGGAAACGTGGAAGTCTCGCCGCCGCCTTCTTCAACAGGTCTCTGATAAGCGCCGCCGGAGGGATGCGAATCAATCGAATCCGGCTTGCCGAAGGAGATGTAGATATGACCGCGATCCGTCTTCCAGCCCGGCTTGCCAGCGGCGAAATGCTCGTTGGCGTAGGCTATGCGACGATAATGCTCTTCGCGAAACTCATTTTCCGCAGAATCGGGATTGGGGTTGCGCCGCAACCAGAAATTTTCGATGAAAGCGTCCCGCTCCTCGTCGTTCGACAGATTCTTGAAGGCCTTACTCTCTTCGTCGGTAATAATGTAAGGCACATCCTGCGTCAGCCAAGTCTTGTACGCGCCCTTCAACTCCTGCTTGACGGCCTTCTGAGCCGCGAACTTCTCCTTGTCGGAGCGTTCGCGCTTCAGGGGATCAACTTCCTGATCCTGTTGCTGTGCGGAGGGAGTTGGGGTGGATGCCTGCTGGGCAGCCAATCCGCGCCCGGGGACCAATATAAGGCCGCAACCAAGGGCGACGGCTAGAAAACTGCTGGTGTTAAACGTCATTGCCTTCAAAACTCCTGCGAACCTCTATTCTACGGGTCCCGATAGGGCTGGGCAAGATTCCAGTTGGAGCCGGCTTGCGGTTTGGACGCACGGTAGGCAGCAAGGTAAGCCTGAAACCGCGGCCTCCGGCCTGGAATTCCGACCGAAACTTGTGACAATCTACCCCGAAATGGGATTTTGAGACCCTTAAGCCTCCTTTAACGTCCAAAAACCAAGCGCAATCCTTCTGCTACTTCATTCCACAGCGCTTCCCCGGTTTCCCCGCTGCCCGGTTTTGCCGGTCGCCGGGCTTCCCTGGAACTGCGGAGGCCACTTTCAGCCCTGGCTTGGGGCCGGCTCCGCACCTGTGTGAATCGATTTTGCAGAGAGCGGGAACCGCAGCCGCTGGAATTGCGTAAACTGAAATCGGGGAGACCTGGAGCACGCACCCATCATGAAAAAGATAATTTTGATTGTTCTCGCCGTTCTGGTGGCCGCCGGCCTCGTGTCATTCTTCATCTATAGACAGCAATCCGGCTACACCAAGGTCCTGACGGCCAAGCTCGTCAAGCAGGACCTGGCCACAGTCGTCAGCGGTACCGGCCAAATCAAGGCCAAGTACTACGTCAATCTCGGCGCCACCGCCATGGGCCGGATCACCCACCTCTACGTCAAGGAGGGTGAAACCGTGAAAAAGGGCGAGACCGTGGCTACCATCGAGCACGTCCAGCAGGAGGCAAGCGTCGAAGGACAGCAGGCTGCCATCGCAGCCGCCAAGACTGATATTGCCTCCTATATTGCTGCGGAAAAGACTGCGGAAGCCAACGTCGATCACGCGAAAGCCGACCTGGAGCAGAAGAAGCTCGATTGGGATCGCGCCCAGGCTCTCTTCAAAGACGGCATCATGGCAAAGCAGGATTATGACGCCAAGAAGGCCGCGTACGACCTGGATGTCGCCTCCGTCGCTCAGTCAGTCGCCCAGCTCAACCAGGCCAAGGCGCAGACCGATTCGGCGCGCGGACACATGCAGACCGCCGTCGCTACCCTGCGCGGCCAACAGAATATGCTGGACCTCACCAGCGCCATTGCCCCCTTTGACGGCATCGTGACCAACGAGCCGCTCCGTGAAGGCGAAACCGTGGTCGAAGGCATTCAGAACACCGAAGGCTCCACCATCATGACCATCGCCGACATGAGCGTGGTCACCGCCGAAGTCAAGGTGGACGAAACCGATATCGTCAACATTTCCGTCGGCCAACCAGCGGACGTCACCGTCGATGCCATACCGGGCAAAGTTTTCAAGGGACATGTGACCCTCGTCGGCGACCAGGCCCTGCTTCGCTCCACCGGCCAGGCCACTTCCACATCGACCACCGGAACAGAAGAAGCAAAGGACTTTAAAGTCGTGGTTACCCTGGACACGGTCTCGAACGAGCTCCGCCCCGGTCTCTCCACCACCGCCAAAATCACCACGGCACACAAGTCCAGTGTGCTTTCGCTGCCCATTCAGGCTCTTACCATGCACAACCCGGACGACGACAAGCCAAAGACCGCGGGCAATGTGCAGGCCGCTTCCACGAACGCTCCAAAGAGCCAGCCAATTCAGGGCGTTTACGTGTTGCAAACCGATAAAGGCGGTAAGCTGCGCGCCACGTTTGTTCCCGTTACTACCGGCATCACCGGCGCCACAGACATCGAAGTCGTCACCGGACTCATTGAAGGCCAGGAAATCGTCACCGGACCGTTCAAGACCCTGCGCGCCCTCAAATCCGGCTCGCTCGTTAAACGGGACACCGAAAAGCCCGCAACTCCGGCTTCCGGCTCATCGTCGTAGTCGTTTTCACAGAATTCCAGGCGAATTCGCCGCGTCGGCGCTTCGTCCATCACGGAGGGTTCTCATCCCCGGGGCAGCCCGGCCAGAGCCCTCAACCACCAGGCAAAGGATGAAACTCGGATGGCTCTGGAAATCAGCAGCGAAGCAGTCGTAAAACCCGCGGTCCGCCCCACCGGCGACGTTATCGTTGTCGAAGACCTCTGGCGCACCTACGATATGGGCTCCGAGCAGCAGGTGCAGGCCCTTCGCGGCGTCAACGTGCGCATCAAGCACAATGAGTACGTCGCCATCATGGGCCCCTCCGGCTCCGGCAAATCGACGCTGATGAACCTCATCGGATGCCTCGACACGCCATCGAAGGGAAAATACTGGCTCAACGGCCAGCTCGTTTCCGAGCTCGACGACGACCAGCTCGCCCGCATACGCAACAAGGAAATCGGCTTCGTCTTCCAGACCTTCAACCTGCTGGCCCGCGCTACATCCCTTCACAACGTCGAGCTGCCGCTCATCTACAACGGAACTCCCACCGCCGCCCGCATCGAGCGCGCCAAAGAGTCGCTGACCAACGTGGGCCTTGGGTCGCGCATGAACCACAAGCCCAACGAACTCTCCGGCGGTCAACGCCAACGCGTTGCCATCGCCCGCGCCCTGGTCAACAAGCCATCCATCATCCTCGCCGACGAACCCACCGGCAACCTCGACTCCAAAACCGGCGACGAAATTATGGCCCTCTTTGACACGCTCCACGCCGGCGGCAACACCATCGTCCTCGTGACCCATGAACCCGACATCGCCGAATATGCGCACCGCATCATTCACATCCGCGACGGGCAGATCTTTTCCGACACCCCATCCAAGCGCGCCCGGTAGCCCATTTCTCCTTCTGCGGTTGGCCGGAGCCAAAATTTCCAGGTGGCGATTTCCTCAGGAAGTCGCCTTCCTGCGTGCCTATTCCGCAATGAGATACGCCATAAAACTACCAAGAAACCCTAAAATACCCCCTTTATTCCCGAAGAGATTGCCCCCTCTCGCCTGTTCATGCTTTTCCTCCTACCGCCGATAACTCATCTGTTGGCCCAGTACCACCAATCGGGCCGCATCGGCCAAGGAGGCAAGGCACCGTGATATCCATCCAGAATGCCGCTCAATTCCCCGCCCCGACACACCTATCCGGACACAACCTGGCTTCAGGGCTTACCCTTGTCGACCTCGAACCGCCCGCTCTTCAGCTCGCCGGTGTAAGCGCCGTTTGGCGCAAGCTCCTCATGCAAGCGGAAATGGCCGCACCTCACATCCAAGTTGCTGCAATTGAAGGGGAGGGGGGGGCGGGCAAACATACACTGGGGCGTTATCTTTTTTCACGTTCACCGCTGGCTAACTCAACTTTTCAGCGGTGGGATGCGCGGGAGTGGCTGGTTTCGGAGGCTGATCCTGCGTCGCTTGGCGGGTTTACTTATCTTGATCGCGTGGATCTGTTGGCGCCTCCGGGGCAGAGTCTTTTGCTGCGGGTTTTGAAGGCGCTTCAGGACCGTCCCAGGGGGCGCGCGGTGCTTCTCGCGGGATCACAAACGTCCCTCCGGCAGATGGCCGGGCAGGGTCTGCTGATGCCTGATCTCGCGTTCCGGCTGACGGCCGTGCGGCTTGCGATTCCGCCGTTGCGTCAGCGCCGGGAAGACATTGCTCCTATCGCGCAGTGTCTGCTTGACCGCATCTGCGAGCGCTATCAGCAACGCCCTGTTGCACTTGGGCCCGGAGCGTTAGCTCGGCTGCTGCAGCACAACTGGCCGGGAAACGTGCGGGAGCTTGCTTCCGTGCTCGAGACGGCGCTGCTTGAGGCCGAGAATGGGGTGATCCGGGCGGTCGATCTGGCGCTGCCATCGGCGTTTGGCGAGCCGGAAATGCGGGCCGAGGCGCGGCCGGAGCCAAGCCCGGAGAGCCTGAATCTGGACGCGGTAATCAAGCGCCATGTACAGCAGGTGCTGGACCTGAACCGCGGGAATAAACTGCGTGCGGCGCGGCAGTTGGGCATCAGCCGGTCCACGCTTTACCGCATCCTGGGGAACGAAGAGGCGCTGGCGAACTGAGCCTAAATCGTCTTTGAAAGGTTCAATCGGAGGGTTGCGCTACATAGTTGAAATGGCTGCTCAAGTGGTTACAAAACATACGAAATGGCTGCTCGCGCGGTTGCGACTCGTTGAGACACGTACCTTGCGGGCAGTCTTTTTGAAATGTTTCGATTGCAGAGAGTTTGACTAAACGAGCAAGAGGGTTGCGGAGATTTAGCCGTTCCTTTGCGAAAATGGATTCAGACACATCGAGATACGGCGTAACCCACTGATTTCAAGTGGGTTTTTCTGTCTTTGTGCGCAGTGCAATGCCAGCGAGCGGGGCGAGGGCACGGTTG
>Ga0302156_10001069_pt1 | contig 24986 bp, 22 predicted proteins | sample I_Bog_N3_2_FD_193503 | JGI IMG/M metagenome (GOLD analysis project Ga0302156, IMG submission 193503) | Peat permafrost microbial communities from Stordalen Mire near Abisko, Sweden - I_Bog_N3_2 | ecosystem: Environmental > Terrestrial > Soil > Wetlands > Peat | place: Sweden: Abisko, Stordalen... | reverse complement strand
ATGATTGGGCTTGAAGTCGATGAAGTCGTCGACGATGGCGGCGTCGGCCAGCGCGTAGTCGGGGTTGACGGCGCCGATGAGGTTGCCATGGAGGACGTTGCGGACGCCGAGGGTCATGAGTGTGACCCAGATCTGAATTCCGCGCTGGCCGGGGAATTCCTCGTCATCGGTCGCGGCAATTTCGCCGCTGCCGGCGTCGCCGTAGCGTGGCAGGTAGTAGAACGGGACTTCCTTGTAGCGAAGTTTGCGGATTAGCGGGCTTGGGCCGATGGGCGTATCGATGGAGAAGGATTTTTCGAGTGTGGCCATGGATTCGAGATCGAGCCATTTGCGATCGCGATTGATGATTGCGAAATCGACTTTTTCACCGTCGGGGGTTGAGGTGGGGACGGAGGGCTGGGCTTGCTGGGCGGTTGCGGACGTCGGAAGCAAATCGGCGCCGGACGCGAGCAGGGCTGCCCCCGGGAGGCCGAGAGCCAGGGCTTTGCGGCGCGTGATGGAGTTAATAGGCATCGTGTTGGTGGTTTTCTCCGAGGTTTCATGGACGGTTGCGTGCCGAATCGGCTTCAATGCGTTGCAGCTTCGAATGCAGAGAAGCGACGCTCCAGTTCCCACTGAAAGGCGGCTTTCTCACTGGACTTGAGCAGAGTTGTGCAGGGGGCGGAGGGTTTGCTTGTGGCAGTGATGGGCGCGGCACATGCAGGTTTGCGCCCCGTGAATTCGTCCGGCGCGGACCACAGGCTTTCGCCGGCGAGGAACGCGTGTTCAAACGACGTGCGCGCCATTTGCTTGAGGTCGATGTAGGTGAGGTTCTGTTCCTCCGCGCCTTTCACGTATTCGTGGGTGAGGTCGATGCGCGAATTGCCTTCGTCGTCTGTGGAGAGCGCCACGGGCACATGCGCGGCGCGATAACCGGCGAGGGGATGGTCGACGCCTTTGACGCCGAGAATCACGTCGTTGGAGGTGAGGTTGATTTCGACCATGATGTGTTTCGATGCCATTTCGCGAAGCAGGCCGGCGGCGTCATCTTCATAGAAGACGTCAACGCCGTGGCCTATGCGCTGGGCATGGCCGAGCTCGATTGCTTCGCGGATGTGGAAGCGCAGGCCTTCAGGCGGGACAAGTCCAGGGGCCAGTTCCCCGGCATGGAGGGTGAGGTTGACCTTGGGGTAGATGGAATGCAGGTAATCGAGCATCTGCATGTGCAGGTGGTAGTCGTGCATGGAGACGCGGCCGTCTTCAGGTGCGGCGATATTGATGCCGACGAAGCGCGGGTCGGTGTTGTTGAGCTCGAAGCCGATGAGGGCCTGGGTGAAAACCTGAATCGGGGTTGCGCCGCGGCTGATGGTGTAGATGTAGTGAATCTTGATGCTGCAGGCGGGAGATGCGGAGGGAGTGGCCGGACACTTTTCGATCGTGCTCTGAGCCGCCTCGGCATCGTCCATTTCTTTGCGGCCGGCGGGGATATCGTTCAGCACGCCGGCGGCAATCAGCTCTTCGCGCAGATGGGCAAGCTGGTCGCGGGTGATTGAGGTTTCGGCGTCGGCTGGCCACTGAACAGTGGAACTGAGTGCGATGGACTTCCGGAAATTTGGGGAAGTCATGATCTCGAGATAGAGCTCATTTTGATCGGCGGCGCGGATTGCGGCCTCGGCCAGCCACTCGCCCATGAATCCGGTGGGGCCATTGGCGCGATTGCCGGAAAAGAACTGGTCGTGGCCGGTGAAGCCGGGGCTGGGGACGAAGCTGCGCATCGACAAAGCATTGATGAGGCGGTCGTAGAGTTTCTGGTCTTTGACGGCTTCGGCGGCGGAGATGGTGCCGGCGGGGCATGGCTCGCGGACCGGAGCGGCGCCGGGCGTGGGCGTGGCGAAACGCGCAGCGGCGGGATCGATGCAGAGGTGCTGCCGGACGGCCTCGTCAAGCGTGGTTTCGGCGTAGATGCCTCCGCCGAGGTGATAGTGGAGTTCTGCGCCTTTGGGCATGGGTTTCAGGAAGGCGTAAAGCTCTGGGGGGCCGAGTTTTTTAGCGGCTTCGAAGGCGTGGGTCGCGCGGAGCTCGCCGGGCGTGAGGGCGTTGTGGCCGGCGGTGGCCTGCGCCGTGGCTATGCTGACTATTGTCAGGCTTGCGGTGAGTAATCCGACGAAGGAGAGCGCGTTGCCCATACCCCTCTGGAGCATTTGGGAATTCCTTTCGTGGGAACGACCGGTTGCAGGTCACGGAATACCCATGTTTATAGCATGGACCAAAGCGAATGAGGGCGAACTTGCGATGAAACGAGCGATGGCCTGTGGCTTTCCGGTAAGGAAACCGGAGGGCCACAGGCCATTTTTCGAAGGAACTCAGTGGTTCTATGCTACGAGATTTGAGATTTCTACGAGCGGGGAAGTGAGTTCGGCTGCTGCCGGCTCGAGCGTGTGCATCGATGACGAGAACGCTTCTGCGTGATTTTCGAGCTCCGGATCCCAATTTTTTGGCTGGTAGATGCAGCAGGGTTCCTGGGCGAGCGGATCGCCGGTGACCGCATAGGCGCGGGCTCGGGAGCCGCCGCAGATTTCCTTGTACTCGCATGCGCCGCACTTGCCTTCGAGCTTGCTGGTGTCGCGGAGGGACTTGAAGATGGGCGCGTGGCGATAGATATCGGCCAGCGGGGTTTCGCGGATGTTGCCGGCGTGGATGGGCAGGAATCCGCTGGGATAGACGTTGCCGACGTGGGAGATGAACATGAAACCCTTACCGTCGTTGACGCGGCGGGTGGCCCAGCTTGCGGTGCGGGTTGGTGCGTCGGCGGTGGGAGCTCCCGGCTCGTAGGCTTGCGCTCCGCCCATCTTCAGGCTGCCTGGGTGGCCGTGGCTGATGCGCCGCTCTTCAAGGTTGTGCTGCAGAAGATAGCGGCGGTAGTGCATGGCTTCGGTGGTCTTGATCTGGAAGCTGACTTTGTGGGAGAGCTCGTAGATTTTGCCGAAGACCTTCTCGAAATCCTCGCCGGAGAGCAGGTCGCCTAGCTGGCCGCGACCCACCGGAACGAGGAAGAAGACGTTCCACATGACGATAGCAAGCTTCTCGAAGAGGGTGCATAAGCTGTCGAGATCGTGTGCGTTATGGCGGCTGATGGTGGTGTGTACCTGGATGGGAAGGCCCGCTTCGCCGGCCCACTCGATGGCCTGGATGGTGCGCGCATACGCGCCGGGGAGTCCGCGGAAGGTGTCGTGAATTTCCGGAGTGGAGCCGTCGAGGGAGATGCCCAGACGGACGAGGCCGGCTTCTTTCATTTTGAAGATTGCATCCCGTGTGAGGAGAGGTGTCGCGCTCGGTGTAAGCGCTACTTGAACGCCTTTTCCCGCGGCGTAGCTGATGAGTTCGAAGACGTCTTTGCGCTTCATGGGATCGCCGCCGGTGAAGACAAAGATGGGAATATGCATGTCGGCGATCTGGTCGATGAGGGCCTTGCCTTCGGCGTTTGACAGTTCGTCAGGATGGGCGATGGGCTGGGCTGCGGCGCGGCAATGCTTGCACGCAAGATCACAGGACTGAGTGACTTCCCAAATGGCTAGAAAGGGTGCTTCGTCGTAGTTCAATCCGCCGCGAGCGGGGATGTTGTGCATCGGTTGCATGTCGCCTCCGTGAGAATTCCGGGCGGGCCGGGCTAGAAGTCGGAGCGGGGGAACGCCTTGATTCCCATTCAGAACACCACTCCTGGAGGGGGCCGCGCTGTGATTGGGATCACTTCATCTTGCTCAATTCACACTCTCTGCCAAGTCGCGCTGGACAGTTCCAGGGAAAGGGAGCACAATTCAACATCCAGTGAACGCTGACCCTGGAGCCCGCGTCTTTACTACGAGAGCGCAGTTTTCGGGCGGTTTGTGCAGGACTTTCCGCAACCAAGCGGCGTAATTTGAATCACATATCCGTGTGCTGCCTGGCACTGCGGACCGTTGATCTTTCTGCGAATGTACTTCCGCACCTCAAGGAGGTTCCTATGGCTGCTGGTATCAAGCCTGGTTGGAGCAAGCCCTCAAACATCCTCTTCACATCCGAGATTCCGGCTAACGAAAAGGCTTTCGCATTCGCTCTTGCGCAAGCCGCTGAGTTCGGCGCCAATCTCATCCTTTTTCACACGTATGACACGCTGGTGGTGGCCGCCTCGGAGACCTCGGGAATCCGGTATTACGATTACGCGGCAGCCGCGCGCGTCGAGATGAAACAACTTGAACCGCTTGCCCAGCGCGTGCGGGAATCCGGGGTTCCCTGCGAAGTGGTGGTTAGGCCGGGTCTTCCAGCCGACCAGATCCTCAGTTTCCTTCGCGAGAGGGAGATTGATCGCGTAGTGATGGGAACGCATTCTCCGGGGCCTATTGGCAAGTTGCTGGTAGGTTCAGTGGCAGAAGCTGTGCTGCGCACAGCGAAGGTTCCCGTATATATTGTGGGGCCGGATGTGGTGGAGGGTACCTATCGCAACTTTGCCACGCGAACCATTCTCTGCGCGGTAAGCATGACGGACGCCAGCTACATGGTTGCCGATTTTGCCGCGGAATTGGCCATCCATCACAATGCCCGACTGGTGCTGCAGCATGTAATTCGGCCGCAGGATCGCGCCGAGGAGCTTGCCGGCAGAAGCATCGACGAGGTTGAAGCTGATCTACTCGCACTTGTTCCGATGGAGTTACGAGACAAGCTTTCTGTTCAGACGGTTGTGGTCCCCGGCGACCCGACGGAGGAACTGCTCTACCAGGCAAGGGCCCAGCAGGCTGACCTGATTGTCCTGGGAGCCCAGGGGGCATCCGCTTTTGCCGCTGTTACCCGGCATGGCGTGGTTTACAAGGTGCTTGCGCATTCGCATTGCCCCGTGATCACGCTGTCGCCGGCGGTTCTGGCCGTGTGCGCGGGACATGGGGAAAAGCGGCGTCAGGCCGAAGTGTATATGGCGGGTGTTTTTTAATCCGATTGTTGTTTGCCGGGAGCGGGACGGATCGCTGTTTCGCCCAGTTGGCGATTCCTACTTGCGGGAAAGAGCTACGGCTTTGAGTGTGTTTGCGGGCTGCGGTGACCTTGGCACAGGCTTCCGGAGGCACGGCTGCTTCTCGCAGAGAACTCCGGTGATGCCCATTCCTTCCGTGATTGTGAAGATGCGATCGACCGCCGGCAGCCTGACTGCCTCCACAGCGCCGGAAGGCCAGTGGATTTGTGCAGTTCCTGCGTCGGTGGAGTCGCCTAACCCGAAGTGTGGTCGCTGATCGTTCGACGAAATATAACTCCCACCGCTCATTACATCTTCCCGCTGGCGCATTCCGTTGGCGGTCAGGTAGACGGTTGCGCCGATTGCATCCTGCGGACTCTGTTTGCCGGTTGCTGAGTCGTGGCCGCCGATCAACTTTAACTCAACCCAATGGTGGTGGTCGGGGTTGACGTTTTTCAGAAGCAGGGGCGGGCCGTCGATGGGGCTGATGACCACGTCGATCTTACCGTTGTTGAAGAGATCGCCGAAGGCTGCTCCGCGGCCCGAAGTCAGGGATGCCAGCCCCGAACCTTTGACCGGAGGGACGTACTCGAATTTGCCGTCACGCGTGTTGCGATAGAGAAGCGGTCGCTCAGCAAACGTGGTTCCCCAATCGTGCTGGTCGACCTGGGGATAGACGTGGCCGTTGATCATCATGAGGTCCTTCCAGCCGTCGTTGTCGAAGTCGAGGAAGCCGGCGCCCCAACCGACGAAGGGGACCGCCATCTCTGTGATTCCAGCCTGATCTCCGACTTCGGTGAAGCTGGCGTCGCCATCATTGCGATAGAGCGCCTTGTAGTCGTCGGAGAAATCGGTGACGAGTAAGTCAACGAGGCCGTTGTTGAGGTAGTCGCCTACGGCGAGGCCCATGGAAGCAATCTCACGGCCTTCGCGATTGAGCGCAAAGCCGGAGATGTAACTCTGATTGTCGAAGGTGCCGTCGCCCTTGTTGATGTAGAGGTAGTTGGGTTCCGAGTCGTTGGCTACGAGCAGGTCCACTTTGCCGTCGTTGTTGGCATCTACAAAGATAGAAGTGAAGCCGTAGTAAGCACCGGGGTCAGAGACGCCGGCGTTGACGCTTACGTCGGTAAACGTGCCATCGCCATTGTTGTGGAATAAGTGGTCGGGCTCGCCCGGCAGGCCGTGCGGACCGCACATCACAGGGGTTCCGTGAATCTGGCAGAAGACGAGCGGTACGCCATTGGCGGATGTTGGCTGATGATGCCAGTCGTAGTGAACGTAACCGGAGACGAAGAGATCGAGGCGCCCGTCTCCGTCATAATCGCCAAAGGTGGCACCATCTGACCAGTTACCGAGAGTAACTCCCGCTTTCTTGCCGACGTCTGTGAAAGTTCCGTTGTGGTTGTTGTGGTAGAGACGGTTTTCGCCATAATTGGCAACGAAGATATCGGGCCATCCATCGTTGTCGAAGTCGCCAATGGCCACGCCGAATCCCCATCTGTCATTGGTGACACCCGCTTTGGCTGCGACATCGGTAAAGGTTCCGTCGTGATTGTTGTGGAAGAGGGCGGCATGCGGAGCAGTCTTGTTTCCGCTGAGCGCGTCGTAGGTAGAGCCATTGACGAGATAGATATCGAGCCAGCCGTCATTGTCGTAATCGATGAGGCCAACGCCGGAGCCATCGGTCTCGAGGATGTACTTTTTATCGGCGGTGCCCATGACATGCTTCCATGAACTTAGGCCTGCCGATTTGGTTGCGTCTTCAAAAACAACGGTGCCCGAATCGACGGTGCCGCCGGCAGTGATGGGGCGTTTTTGCGCATCGTAGACGGGCGCAAACGTGCCGGCCGACGAGATTCCACCGATTCCCTGTTGAGGCGGGGGCGGGTACTGAGACTGCGGCTGCTTATCCTGACTATTTCCGGGTACGGAAACGAGGGCGATCAGCAAGCTAGTTATCAATCCACGAACGAGAAGCAACGAGAGCCTCCACGGCTTGCAGTGTATCGCGATGGGCCGCGCCGACGTATGATGCATGCGTGGTCCGCTTGAAACAGACTTGCATCAGACTAGACGGTAGTCTCGTCCCATTATGAATCGATGGAGGAAGTGGGGATGAATAAAGGAGAGAACGAGGCGCAGGCACCTACGGTGCACCACCACTTTGGCCGATTCGCCTCATGGGCTTCCGGACGGCTGGGCTCGACGTGGGCATTCGTGGGCGCGGGATCTGTGGTGGCCGTGTGGGCAGCGAGCGGACCCTTCTTTCACTTCTCAGACAAGTGGATACAGGTGATGAGTACGGGGACTTCGTTATTGACGTTTCTCCTTGTCTTTCTTATTCAGAACACGCAGAACCGAGACACGCGCGCGATCAACCTGAAACTGAATGAGCTGATCCGGGCCATGGATAAGGCGCGCAATCAGATGATTGACATTGAGAGATTGACGGATCTGGAACTAGATGAGATGCAGGCGACGTTCGAACGAGTGAAGTCGATGACGACGGCGAGAAGGCCGCGCAAGGCTGAGGGACCAACGGCGGAGTGAGGCTGAAGTCTGAACTCGTGCGAGACAAGAACATACTTCACCTGCGTCGAGCGAACGCCGCCTGTGGATTGCAAACGTGACGGAGTTCGCTCGTCGCCAAGCGACGTGGGTTTCTGGTTGCGGCGCCCGGATTAGATAACTTTGAGCAGTAGCAGAATCAACACAATGGTGAGCACCAGGCTGAGACCGCCGCCGCCGTAGTAGCCCAATCCCGGCCCCATGCGATAGCCGCCGAATCCGAATCCGAAGATCAGTACAAGCAGAATGATAATGAGTAACATCGTTCCCTCCTGCAAGACTTCGATGCGGTTTTAGTAACTTGCGTCAAGGCGTCTGCTTGATTCGATGACTCACATTGCTCACTAAGAATTGCCCGCCGAAGAAACTATCCTCTGTACGAGGGTAGTTTCGTGGACGCATAACTCTGATCCAGGTTGAGTTACTCGGAGACAGGCGCGTAGACGCAATAACCGCGGGGCGGTGCTGGAAATTCAGAGTTTCCTTCGGCGTCTGTTGTGCGCTCGTCTGGATGAGCCGGATCGTGCCCATCCCATGCAACCGGCTTGAACTTCTGATTGTGCCACTTGGTTTTAACGCTGGTGCCGCTCCACTTGTTTCCAAGGTTATTGAGTACGTAAATCAAGCCGGTTTGCGACTCGGTTCCACCACGCTGCATGATGTAGAGGTCGGGGTCGGCATGCAGGACACACGATTCCCCGCCAGCATGATTGTGATGCGCGGCAATCAACGCATCAATTCCGTTAGGCGATCCGGGGCGCGCGAGTTCGCAATTGAAATAGTCCCACCAGAAGACGCAGGGGTATCCGTCGCCGGTAAGAATGAAGGAGTAGCCCAGCATCTTGTCGTTCACGACTTCATTGCCACCCATGTCGTGATTTTCAACGAACGTGACAGCATTGAACGGGCGCCCTGCACTGACTGACCCACCATCAGTCAGGTTGCGGAGGTCGTAGTTTGGCGTATCGCAAAGATCCTTTAGTTTGTACCGCAGGGGAAAGTCAAAAGCGGCTATCTGCTGATCGGTTACCGCGCGCACGCCGTCGAGCCAGCCGTCAATGTCTTCGGGGCCGGACCAATACTCGCCAACGATAAAGGGAGCGAACTCGCGGGCGTCGCGTTTGAGGTACTGGTATTTGGCAAGCAGGCCGATCATCCATGCTCCAAAACCCTTCACGAAGTCGAAGCGCATTCCATCGAAGTCAAGCTCTTCAATTGTCAGGCGGGCGTACTCAAACATGGCCTCATAGACCCTGGGGTTGCGATGACAGAGATGGGGAAAGCCGGCGAACTGTTCGCCTTCGATCATTACGCTCTCGTAACGGCAAGGATGAAAACAGTTCCAATCGCGCGGGAATTTACCGCTTGCGGGCTTGAACTTTGTCCATCGCTTTTTTCCATCGAGTGGGTTAACTTCCTCTTCGTCGGCGCCAGAGTTATGGTTGATGACCATATCAGCGAGTGCGGTCATTTTGTGTTCATGCATAACTCGAATGAGGTTTTCAAGTTCAGCCCGATTGCCATAGAGAGTCTTGACCGAACCCTTTTGGTCAAAATCTCCAAGATCGAAATAATCGTAAGGATCATAGCCGTTTGAATCCGGCACGGCAGCCTTGCTGAATGGCGGCAACCAAAGGGAGTTGATACCGGAAGCGGCGAGTTGCGGAATGGTTTCCGCGACGTGGTTCCACCATTCGCCGCGCTTATTTTCCTTGGTTGGCGCATCCCAATAGAAGGCCTGCATCATTACAGCCATTTGCGCTCCTCTTTCATCGGGCAGATTTCTCCCACGCGATGGATTGGTGATTGGAAAGGTGCCCGCTAGTTTTTGATTGGTGCATGTGCCTGGGGAAGCAACATGCATGAATGTGAGTGCCGAAATTGGAACCCAATAGCCATTGGTTGCAACAATGCGCCTGCGGGTTTGCCTACGTCTTAAGCAAGCGCCGTGGAATCAATCGCTGTGGAAATTCTTTTTCGAGCGAACAACCATCGCCTTCGGGTTGTGCTTCCAATGATCTGTTGTTGGAGTAACAAGACACAAAAGGCACTCAGGAGGTGGTAAGTATGCTTTGGACAATCTTTGTAATTCTTCTGGTACTGTGGCTCCTCGGACTGGTGAGTTCTTATACGCTGGGCGGGTTCATCCACATACTGCTTGTGTTGGCAGTAGTCGTTCTGATTCTGCAGCTTGTTACAGGCCGCAGAGCGGCGCTTTGACGACACCTGCAACGACTTGCATTTGAACCGCGGGTTTATTGAGCCGCACAACGGGCACGGTCTCGTGCCACAAACAAAGTAGATGAAGATCCACGGAGGTGGAAACATGAACAAGGACACAGTTAAAGGCACTATTGATGATGCAGCAGGACGGGCGAAGCGCCAGGTCGGCGAGTGGACCGGCGATACAAACACGCAGGTAAACGGCGCTGCGCAGCAGATCAAGGGAAAGGCTGAGAAGGCCTGGGGCAACGTGAAGGATGCTGCAAAGGACGCGAATACGGACGCGAACCGTGAGCAGGCGACCGAAGCCCGCGAGCGGGAACGCCGGGAGGAAGAACGCCGGCATCACGAGGCGGTCGGCAGCTAGGCCTGTTCTAATTCACTGTTGAACAGCAACCACACCTGAGTGCCACAAAGAGGCGGCTGATACGGATTCCACTGGACCTGTGTGGATCCGACTCGGCCGCCTTTCTTTTGCTCGAATGAATGCAGGTTCAAAGCGCGAGGGCGGGTTGTGGTCCGTTCGATACAGCCAGGTTCCGTGGCGACGTGAATAACTGAACCCAAGGAGCGTGAAAGCGATGAATAAAGACAGGGTGAATGGGACAATTGACGAAGTGGTTGGAAATGCGAAGAAGCATATTGGGAGCCTCACCGGCAATACCGGGACTCAGATTGAAGGCGCGGTTCAACAGCTGAAAGGCAAAGCCGAGAATGCATTGGGGAAGGCTAAGGACGCTGTGAACGATGCGCAAACCAATGCTGCCGTATCGGAACAAGAAGCAGCGGCGCGCCGGGGTCGGGTTTAACCTCGCGGGGATGCCGGGACGGTTCAATTCGGAAGTCGAATGGAGCGCCGGCGAGGTAGGCCCCATCGTTCGATCCGGCAATGAATGCAAGGTGAATCCTAGTCGTTACTCTTGATGTACCGGCGACACGGATGGAATATCGAAGAAGTTCCGGGTATACTGTCGCCAAGGCAGCGCGCACTCAATCGGAATGGCGGCTGCGCAGGCCTGAAGAGAGGTGCGTCTTCCGCAGGGACTCCGGTTCACTGACGTTCGACGTTACCCCATCGGGAGCATCCCGGTGGCGTGCAGTGGCTCGCGTGCTTCGAAGTCCTGTGGACGCCTTGAGTTGCGCCCTCCTACCCAGTTTCTGCAATCTCTGCGGCTCTCCCCTGCCGCAGCTTTCTTTTGCGCCAATTTGTAATGCATGCTGGTCGGAATTTCCGATCCAGAGCGGGCCCGCGTGCGCGCGCTGCGGCGACACGCTGGACGCGCCGGCACACGCCGCCGGACTGGAAGATGCGGACCTTTGCCGCCGCTGCCGGATGGTTCCTCCGGCGTTTGTGCGGGCTGTGGCTTTTGGCCTGTACCAAGGCAGAATGAAAGCGGCTATCCACGCGTTGAAGTACGACGGACTGCATCCGGCTGCGCGTACGCTGGGCAAGATGCTGGCGCTTTCCATTGCTCAACTTGCGGATGAAGCGCCGGCTGAAATGCTGGTGGTGCCGATACCGCTGCACCGGTCGAAGCATGCAGAACGAGGATTCAACCAGGCACGCGCGCTGGCCGAGTATGCACTGGAATCTCTACGCAGATCTCACCCGGAGTGGCGGCTGACACTGGCCGGGAGCACGCTGATGCGGCTGCGGGCGACGGCAACCCAGGCGGGTCTCACGATGCGCCAGCGGAGGCTGAATGTTCGCGGGGCGTTCTCGGTTTCCGATCGAACGCTGGTGGATTCGAAGCACATTTTGGTTATCGACGATATTTACACCACGGGCTCAACCGCCCGCGCTGCCGCGGAGGTATTGATGCGGGCAGGGGCGGCTTCAGTGTGGGTTGCGACATTGGCCAGGGCGCGACGCGTGTCGGACATCGGTTATGCCGCTCAATTGAACACCGAAGACAGCGAAACCGATGGGGGATTTTCATCTATAGCAACAACAGAACTGCAGCAGGAAAGAAACTATTCATCGCAAGACCAACCATCTTTTTGACGAGGGGATAAAGGATGTCGCTGGGAAAAGCTATGATCCATGCTCGCAAGCAGAAGTCCATCGCCAAGGCCGCGGCATATGCCGGGGATTATGCCGCGGTGCAGCCGACACACATGCTGCAGATGCCGGTGCTGGTGCTCAATGCGTCGTACGAGCCCATTAACATTTGCGGTGCACGCCGCGCGCTGGTGCTGGTGCTGAAAGGCATTGCGCGGACGGAAGAGGAACACGGACTGACGCTCCATGCCCAGCGGAGCCGCATCGCCATGCCTTCGGTGATTCGGTTGCTGGAGTATCGGCGCATCCCGCATCAGACTCGGGCTCTCTCGCGCAAAAATATTTTGCTGCGTGACCGGAACACCTGCCAGTATTGCGGAGTGGTACTGCCGGCCAGTGAACTTACGCTGGACCACGTGATTCCGCGCTCCCGGGGCGGCAATTCCACGTGGGAGAATCTTGTTGCATGCTGCCACGGCTGCAACCGGCGCAAGGGGAACCGCATGCTTAACGAGTTGGACGACATGATGCTGATGCGCGATCCGCGACCGTTCTCACTGCACACCAGCAGGCAGATCATGCGTATGCTGGGGCGGGGAGACGATCGGTGGCGGAAGTACCTTTTCTATTGAAGTGCAGGGATCAGAGAACAGAGAACAGGGAACAGGGATCAGGAAATAGGGACTAGGGAATAGGAAACGCTGATTGTTTAAGAACGCTATCGTTCGCATTCCTGGAAGCAACTTCGACGCGGGGCTGACTTCGGTTTCGCTGGGGCGGCCCGATTTCGATCTGGTGCTGGAGCAGCATGCCCGCTATTGCGAGGCGCTGGCTGAATGCGGGTTGGCTGTGACCACACTTGAGGCGGACCTTCGGTTTCCTGATTCAACTTTTGTGGAAGATACGGCGGTGATTACGGCCGGCGGGGCTGTGCTGACACGGCCCGGGGCTGCGAGTCGGGAAGGCGAGGTCGATGCGATCCGGGCAGCGATTTTGCGGCATTTTCCTTCGCCGCTGACGATTGAGGGGCCTGGAACGCTGGATGGGGGCGATATCTGCGAGGGGGAGGATCATTTCTTCCTTGGACTCTCGCACCGCACGAATGAAGAGGGCGCGCGGCAGCTTGCGGGGCATCTGGCAGGGCTGGGATATACATCTTCGACGATCGATGTACGCGATATGACGAGCATTCTCCATTTGAAGAGCGGCATTTCTTACATTGGCGACAACACGCTGGTGGTGATGGAGGAGATGGCGGAAAATCCGCAGTTTAGTGGCTTTGAATTGATACGGGTTGGGTTGGATGAAAGCTATGGGGCAAACTGCGTGCGGGTGAACGATCGCGTGCTGGTGGCCGCAGGTTTTCCCCGGCTTACTGAGGATCTACTGTTGCGGGGATTCGATCCGCTGGTGCTGGAGATGAGCGAATTCCGAAAGATGGACGGGGGATTGAGTTGTTTATCCCTGCGCTTCTGATAAGAATGAAAACGCAGGTTCAACAAGAGAGCAACTCCAATGACTGTGTACGATCCCGCTCATCGCGATGAAGCTGCGATGAACGGGGCACAGTTTCATGCACGGCGGGTCGATGAAGCTGGTGGGGGACTAGTGGCTACTTCTTGGGTTGCGGATCGGGAGCCTTCTCGGGCGCGGTAATGTCCTGCCCGTCGTAAATGATTTTGGTGGTTGATCCAAACTGCTTATAGTCGGTGTATTTAATGATGTCGCGCATATGCACGTCCTGCGCCAGGTAGCCGTGGCCACCGCTGAAGTGCAGGACTCCCTCACCCTTAGTGTAGACCGGGAACCAGTAGTGACCATCGATTTGTTGTCGCCACGTCATGAACGGCGGATGCAGGTCTTCGCTCCCCTTGCGGGTATCGTCGGGAACCATTCTTCCGTTGGTGACGACGATCTGCAGTTCGGTGGAGTCGACCCAGATGCGCCCTTGAAGGTAGCGCTTCTTCTTTTCGATCAGCTTGGGGCTCACGTCAAAGACGTAGCAATCGACTTCGTCGACTTTTTGCCGGCCCACGTATTTTACGTCGTATTGCCCGATATCTTCCGCGGTAAGCACGAAGGGATAGCCGTGCTGGATGTCCTGCAGATCGGAGGGGGACATCTGGACGCGGTTCAGCGAGTTTTCCGGTGCGTAGACGACCTTCTCTGTGCGCGCGCCAGAAGGATCGAAGATGACGTCGTCTACTTCGTAATACTCGCCATCCACCTTGTTATCGTCGTCGAGCGTCTGCACCCGTGCGACGCGCCGATAAGTGTAGTGATTGAGGGCCTTCTGGAATTCGGTTTCCTTGGCCGCGAACTGACGGATGATCTCCTCGGGCTGGATTGGAGGTGTCGAAATATCCATGTGCCCAAACCCGGCATCCAGAGACATCGGCGTAAAACTATCTTTGTCCTGCGCCGCAGCGGCAAAAGCGGTCGCCGCGAACATCATCGCCATCCACAATCCGGTTCGCACTGAGCTTGCTCCCTCCATTGTTTTCTCACGTATGTTCCGTCGAGTCCAGGCGAAGTCGCGCAATTGTCTCGCCGTCCGAGCATAGAATCCAGTCCGGTCTACAACGTTAGACGCATGGACTGCTTCAGCAGGTAGTCTGACAATTAAAGTGATAGGCTTTGTCCCTTCTGGTAACGGGTCGCTCTCCAGTGCGCGTCTTTGGATTGCTGGACTTGGAGCGCGCTCACATGTTCCGCCTTCCTTGGTTAGAAACCGACAGCCGGCTTGGCGTCCGCGCCCACGAGTAAAGCGGATTAAGCCTTTCCCGGCTATGCGCAGCAAGGAGAATTTCGGCGTCAATGCCCGATAATTACCAACTTCCGGCGCTTGCGCTCACCGCGCTCCTACTTCCTGTCTTTGGATTTCTCTACCTGCGTTTTCGATCCACGCGCACATTGCTCTGGTTTCTCGGCTTTGTTTGCGCGGTAATCCAGATGGTGCTTCTTTACCGGATCGGCGCATGGAATTTACAGGATGGAGGGCATCGCTGGGTGTTGGCTGCCGGCCAGACTGCGATCCAGATTGGCTCCGCGCTGTTTCTTGCTTCGCTGTCGCCGCTCCGCTTTCGCATTGGCCGATTTGAAATCCTTTACGTGATTCCCTACACCATTCCGATGATGGTGTATTCGGTGCTGTTTTTTGGCGTCTTCCATGGGATTACGCCCAGCGGGCCATGGTTCCTGGTCTTTCCGGCCCTTGGGTTCATTTCGCTGGTTGCGGGACTCGCCTGGGGAATCGCAAGAGGCAGCATGCCGATCTGGTTGGCGGTTTGCATGTGCATTCTGGTCGGAAGCCTTGGGCTGCTTATCTGTTTCACCACCGGGGCTGGTTGGCCACTGACGCTGGTTGAGTGCGCGAATCACTTCATGACCGCGTTGCTGTTGATCTTCGTTTTCCGGCGAATGACACCGGGGCTGCTGCTTAGTTTTTTTGGATTTTTCGCGTGGTCGCTTTCAATCCTGAACATCTTTAACGCAGTTATCATCCACCCTGCCCTTCACCTTGAACTTGGTCGTTTTATTGTGATGGGAAAGGTGGTGGCGGCACTGGGCATGATCGTGCTGGCTCTGGAAGATCAATTGGCGATCAACAAGCTTGGGAGGGATCGCGAACGACGCGCCCGGCGCGAACTGGAAGCCTATGCCAATCCGATGCTGGTGCGTCGGCGGCTGGAGGATTTCGACCGGCAAGGAAACGAAATATGCCAGCTGATTGTGGATAACAGCCGATTTGCGCAGGCCGCGCTGCTGCTGGAAAGCTCCGGTCGACTCCGCCTGTCTGGGGCTGCGGGGATGGATGCCGCGCTGGTGACTGCTCTGGATTCGGTTGCTGCGCGCATTCCTGTGGCAGGGTTTCTGGCACCGGGTTCTGTTTCTCCCGCGGTTGAACGCAGCCAGACGGTCGATTTGAGCCTGGAGCCGTGGTTGAACCCTGGAGATGACCTGAAGCGGCTTTGCTTCTCGCGGGCTCTTGCCGTACCCATTGTGGGGCGTTCAGCAAATGAGGGAGCGCTGCTACTGGCAGCGACGCGCGATCCCGAGATTCCGCTGCGTTCCGATGAGCTTCTTCCCGTGGAGATGTTTGCGGGCCGCCTGCAGGCTGTCCGCAGCCAGACGAGGATGCTGGAGAAGCTGATTGACTCAGAGAAATTCGCCGGGCTGGGGCAGTTGGCGGGGAACGTAACGCAGCAGTTGAACAATCCGCTAACGGTGATTCTTGGCTACGCCTCGCTGCTCGAGGAAACCTCGACGCTTGCTCCCCAGGAACGGAAGGCGGCGGAAGCCATTTTGACCGAAGCACGCCGGATGAGGGAGACGCTGGAGAGCCTGACACGTATTTCGCATCGCCAGAATGACCATCTGGACACCATATCCGTTTCGGAATTACTGGCCGACATGGAACAGCTTCATCGGTCCGAGTTCCTCACTCGTTCAATCGACTTCCGCATGAATATTGCTCCCGGGCTGCCGAGCGTGCGGTGCAATGCTCAACTGTTGCGCCAAGCCGTTCTCCACTGCCTGCAGTTTGCGATTGAGGCGGCAGACAGCCCGAGTTCGATCCTTGCTTCGAGCGCAACCGACGCCAAGACCGTCCGCCTGGAAGCAACTTCAGAGGGGAAGGTTGTGCAGATTCTTGTGGCTCATTCGGGCCCCGGATTCCTGTACCCGGACCGTGCGTTCGATCCCTTTGTACCGGCGCAGGTGGGGGGCGAGATGACGGGTATGGGACTCGGTCTTTGTGCCACCATTCTTCGCGATCACAATGGCCGCGCCTCGGCCGTGAACCTGGAGCCGACTGGCGCCGCAATCATCCTCGAATTGCAGGTAGCCTAAGGATTCTGCCGTTTTCCGACCATCAACTGCTCGGTCATCTGCTGGAACTTCCGCGCCCAAACTGCGTAAGGTACAGGAGACTCAAACGAGCCGGAGGACGCGTGAAACTTGAAATTGAGGATGTCTCAAAGCAATACCGGAGGGGCGTCCTGGCTTTACGCAGTTTCAGCCTTGAATTGAAGCCCGGAGTGCTGGGGCTGCTGGGGCCGAACGGTGCCGGCAAGACTACATTGATGAGCATTTTGGCAACGATCACCAAGGCAAGCAAAGGACGCGTGCTATGGGACGGCGTAGACATCGCCAGAAGCCCCGATGCGCTTCGTACCGTGCTGGGCTATTTGCCGCAGGACTTCGGAGTGTATCCGAATCTGAACGCTGTGGAGTTCCTTGAGTACCTGGCCGCGGTGAAAGGTCTGGATGCCGTGTCGTCGAAGCGGCGCATCGAGGAACTGCTGAACCTGGTAAATCTAACCGAGGCACGCAAGCGGCCGTTGGGCGGCTTCTCCGGTGGCATGAAACAGCGTGTGGGGATTGCCCAGGCGCTGCTGAATGATCCTGAATTGCTGATTGTGGACGAGCCAACGGCGGGCCTTGATCCTGAGGAAAGAGTGCGGTTTCGCAACCTGCTCTCTGAGCTCTCAGGGGAGCGGATCGTGATTCTGTCAACGCATATTGTTTCGGACGTTGAAGCGACCGCGACCGATATTGCGCTGATTGAGAAGGGTTCGCTTGTGGCCCATGCAACACCGGAAGCGTTGTTGCAGCTTGTTGAGGGCAAGGTTTGGGAGTGGGTTGTTGCGAGCACGGAATTGAATGCCGCAAAGCAGCGATTCTTAGTCAGCAGCACGACACGCCGCAGCGATGGTGTGCACGTCCGCGTGCTTGGAGAAGAGCCACCGCAAGGCGCGCAACCGGTGGCCCCGAATCTTGAAGACGCTTATCTCTATTGCCTGAACCAGCATCGCGCGGGACTTGCACAATGAACCGCAGTCGCGCGCTTTATCACACGGTGCGAGCTGATTTTCTTTAGCGTGTGCGCCGATACAGCTTCCTGCTTACGCTGGGCTTTTCAGTCTATCTCGGTTACACAGTTTATGCAGGTCAAGTCACTCTGCGGCTGGCCAACTATAGCGGCGTTAATAACTCCGCCTGGCTTGGTTCGGTGATTGGGTTGGTCGGCTCCGTGTGGCTTACTTTGATCGGCTTCTATGTTGTTAAGAACTCCATTCAGCGTGATCGGCAAACGCGCGTGGGGCAGATTCTGGCTACTACGCCGATCAGCAAAAGCTTCTACACACTTGCCAAGACTCTCAGCAACTTTGTGGTGCTCGCGGCGATGATTTTTGTTCTCGCACTCGCGGCGCTTGTCATCCAGCTATCTCAGCGCACGGGTGCGAGCATCAATGTAGTCGCGCTCGTTTCTCCGGTGCTTATTTTCGGCCTCAGCGCCGTAGCCGTTACCGCGGCTCTGGCCGTGCTCTTTGAAAGCCTTCCCGTGCTGCGCGGCGGAGTGGGCAACATTCTTTACTTTTTCCTGTGGACAGCGTTGATAGCTTTCGGTGCGGGTTCTTTAGATAGAGGAGCGTCGCTCAATCCGCTGCACCCAATTGTGGATTACACGGGCATTGCTACCGTAATGGGCCAGATGCAGAGCCAGGTTCACGGTCTCGACCCAGCGTACAGCGGTGGTGCTTCCTTCAGCGTCGGCGGCCTCAAACCAACCACAAAGACGTTTCGCTGGAGCGGTCTCATCTGGACTCCGGCACTTGCTTTCAGCCGTGCAATGCTGTTTGCGATTGCGGCCGCACTTGCGTTGCTCGCTGCGGTCTTCTTCGATCGGTTCGATCCTGCACGCGCAGGGTGGTTCACCGCGAAGAAGGCGAAGAAGATGTCAGGTGATGGTGCTGGAGAAGGGTTCCCGGTGGCAGGATTCGAAAATCAGTTTGTCAACGTGGCGCGGCCGCACTTGTCCGCTGCTCATCTCGCGCCGTTGTTGCGAACCGGAGCGCACATTCGGTTTTTCACCCTGGTACGCGCAGAATTGCGTCTGATGATTCGCGGACACGCGTGGTGGTGGTACACGGTGGCTGCAGGATTGTTCATCGCATGCCTGGCATCGCCGCTGGATGCGGCACGCTCCGGCGTGAATGTTGCGGCATGGATCTGGCCTGCCCTCATCTGGTCACAGATGGGCACGCGGGAGGCGCAGTTCTCTACCGGATCGCTGGTCTTCTCCGCCCCCAGGCCGGTTCCGCAGCAGCTTTTGGCAACGTATGCGGCGGGGGTGCTGGTGGCTATCTTCGCGGGCGGCGGACTTGGCCTTCATCTGCTGTTTGTGCGGGACTTTGCGGGGCTCGCAGCATGGGCAGCCGGTGCGATGTTCATTCCGGCTTTGGCTTTGGCGCTGGGCGTGACAACGGGCACGCGCAAGTTTTTTGAAGCTCTTTACACAGCCTGGTGGTATGCGGGCCCGCTGCATCACACGCCGCGAATTGATTTCATGGGAACGACCGCGCAATCAAGCGCACCGGGTATCTACCTGGCCGCGGCCGCGTTGCTTTTGCTTATCGCCTGCACATGGCGGGGCGTAAAGCTGGCTCATGCGTGAGGGAGGGCGCTTAGGGGTTCTTTACCTTTAGCGGGATTGATGAAAGGTCGTTCTTCCAACTGGCTACGCGGTTATTGCGGAAATAGATAGCAGAACTGCCGTAATCAAACTCGTCTTTCGAAAACGATGTCGGAGTGCCCTGCACAACGAGCACGTCATCTTTTGTTGAGTCGACGGTGAAGAATGTCTGACTTGTATCCACTGAATGTTCGGGCCAAAGCTTGATTCGGATTGGGTTCGAATGGGGATCGATCTTCCATCCGATGACGTTACCGTCTTTGAGATCCAGCTCTGAGTGGCCGTAGACAAGCTTGTCATCGGACGATTCTGTGGGGGGACCCTGCAGCGCAATCACCTCGTCCCTTGTGGAACCGATGGTAATAACGGAATGAATGGTCTTTGGCGTGGGCTGCGTTTTTCCCAGTTGCATTTTGGAGTTTTTCTCGATCGGCGCCGGTTCGGGTTGCGAGCCGTCATTGGCCTGGGCTGCGGCTTGTTCGGACTGCTCTGTGGCTGCGACTGCCGCTGCCGACCCTTTCAGGCCCAACCATTTCAGGTCGTGTTGAACCGCATCAAGCAGTCTCTGCTCGGGACCCTGCATTTCCGTTGAGACATTTTCCAGGCCCGCGTTGTAAACCTCGTGCGCGGCTCCGCTAGTCAACTGGGGAAGATCAAAAGCGATCCAGAGATATCTGCAGATCAAAACTGCGACTGCGAGGACACAGACTTTCGCCATTGTGCTGAATGTCCAACGGAGCCATCGGGTGAAAGTCTTTGGGTCTTCGGGTTCGGGTGTCCAGCCAGTTGTGGAGTTCGAGTTCTCAGACACGGAATTTCCCTGTGGAACCGCGGCTTCGCGAGCCTGCTGTTGACGGCGTTTTGAATTCTCGGATGACTCGGTAAGAATCTTGTAGGCGAGGTTCACATTTCTGAGCTTTTGCTCAGCTGACCATCGGAGTGACTCGTCACCGTGGAACCGGTCAGGATGCCAGACTTTGACCAACATGCGATAGGCAGCTTTGATTTCACTCTTTGTAGCTTGAGAATCAAGTTCAAGCACCCTGAGAGCGGTGCAGCGCGAGCACAGAAGGCCGTCATCGGTAACGGTGTTGCCGCAGAAGCAGATATTCATAACGGATCGTCTCCTTTCTGCAGGCGTGGGGTGCGGGGCTGCCTATTTTCTCATCGATTATTGAGTCCATTATAGAAGAGACTTGAACGGGCCGAGCGTGCGTTTCTGCACGGAAGTGAAGGAATCCGTAGAATAGATTTGCAAGAGTACTTCCCTACACCATGGCATTTACCGAACAATACGATGTCGCCGTAGTGGGCGCAGGTCACGCCGGATGCGAAGCAGCGATGGCGGCTGCGCGCATGGGCCTGAAGACCGCGCTGATTACGATGAACCTCGACCTGATAGCCCAGATGAGCTGCAACCCGGCTATTGGAGGCGTAGCGAAGGGCCACCTGGTGCGCGAGGTGGATGCGCTTGGCGGCATCATGGGTGAAGTTGCCGATGCAGTGGGCATTCAGTTTCGCCTTCTCAACACATCTCGCGGTCCGGCGGTATGGAGTCCACGGGCCCAGTGCGACAAGCAGCTCTACCGCATCAAGATGCGGGAAGTGCTTGAGGCGCAGCCTGGTTTGCATATCCGCCAGGCCGAGGTCGTCAATCTCGTCTTCGACGAGAGCGATCAGGGAACAGGGAACAGGGATCAGGGACCAGAGACTGCGCGCCGGCGCGTGCTGGGGCTGAAGCTGCGGGACGGGCGGAATCTTTTGGCGGGGGCAACAATCATCACCACCGGCACATTCCTGAATGGACTTATTCATTGCGGGGAGGAGCGGTATCCCGCAGGAAGGAGTGGCGAGCCTGCGTCTGTACTTCTGGGTGAAGCGCTGCGCGCACTGGGTCTTCGCACCTGCAGGCTGAAAACTGGTACGCCTCCGCGGCTTGACGGCCGGACCATCCGCTGGGATGCATTTGAAGAACAGCGGGGTGACGTCGACCCCACACCCTTCAGCTTCAGGACGAAGAAGATTGTGCAGCCGCAAATCAGCTGCCACATTGCGTTCACAACACCCGAGACGCTGCGCATCATCCGCGAGAACGTGGGCCGTTCCGCAATGTATTCCGGGCAGATTGAAGGGATCGGACCGCGCTATTGTCCGTCGATCGAAGACAAGATTGTAAAATTTCCGGACAAGACGCAGCACCAGTTTTTTCTTGAGCCAGAAGGGCTGAACACGCACGAAGTGTACGTGAACGGCATGTCCACCTCGCTGCCTATGGAAGTCCAGTGGGAGATTGTCCGTTCGATTCCCGGGCTTGATCAGGCGGAGATGCTGAGGCCCGGTTACGCAATCGAGTACGACTCAGTGGATGCCACAGAACTGGACAGAACGCTGCGCGTGAAAGCCTTCCAGGGACTTTATCTTGCGGGGCAGATCAATGGAACCAGCGGTTATGAAGAGGCGGCTTGTCAGGGGATCATGGCCGGGATTAATGCGGCTCTTTGGCTGAAAGGCGAACCGCCGTTCACGATGGATCGGTCAGAAGGCTACACCGGAATTCTGATTGACGATCTAATCTCCAAGGGCACCAATGAGCCTTATCGCATGTTTACTTCGCGTGCGGAGTTCCGCCTGCATCTGCGCATTGACAACGCGGACCGGCGACTGACGCCGTACGGGCGACGGCTGGGGTTGGTGAGCGACGATGCATGGGCAGAATACGAACAGAAACAGCTCCGCATGGCGGCGCTGGAACTGTTGTTGGCGACGCGAAAGGTCGATGCCAGTGGATTGGCGGCAGCTGGCTTTGCGGAACTGACTGCGACCGCGGGATTAACGTGGGCGCAGTTGCTGAAGCGGCCTGAAGTCACGATTGAACCGGCGCTTGGCGCGCTGCGAGAGACACTTGCGCAAGAGCCGTTGCTCGCGGACCTATCTGCCGCGCTGGCCGGCAATCAGGGCTGCGAACTGAACGCAGAGACTGTGCTGCTGCCTGCAGTACTCCGCAATGAGGCTCGCGCCGTTGAGACCGGGATCAAGTTTGCAGGGTATCTGGAACAGCAGAAGAAGTCGATTGAGAAGCTCAAGGCCGCAGAGGCTGTGGCCATTCCCGAGTGGATTGAGTACGGCGCCATAAGTGGGCTGTCGCGGGAGATGCGCGAGACGCTGGAGAGAGTGCGCCCGGTTACCATCGGGCAGGCCAGCCGGTTGCCCGGTGTGACACCGGCCGCGCTCGGTCTTGTGCATGTCTCGATTCGGCTGCAAGGCGCAAAGCGACCGAGCCCAGCGGCTCAATCTTCCCTAAGCTAAAACTCCTGCCAGGGCAGACTCGCGCCGTGCGCATGCACTAATTGGCGTGGCTATGCGGTCCTACTGATTATTCGGGGTGCTTTTGGTGAAGAGCGGAATATGGAACGGGAGTTCCGCATTCGATTGCTTCTTCGTCTTTCCTGAAGCTTCTTCGCGCAGCACAGTCCGCTGCGAGTTGATGCACAACCAACCCCCATGGGTGCGCTCAAAGACGTGGGTAAACACGCCCTTTTCATCGACCGGTCCCAAGCTGGCCTTTCGATGCAGCGTATAGGTCCCGTTGGCAACGGCGACATCGCCCAGCATCCGCACTGTGATAACCCGCTGATCCAGGTGGATGGACTTATCTTCGCCGGTGATGACCGCGGCCACCTGCTGGTTGCGCGTCGTAATGTCGCCTGAGGCTGAAACATCCACGAACAAAGGGGATAGCACCAACTCCAGGCCATACTGGTCGTGTTGATTGATCGAATCCGCCCAGGAGTCTTCAATCTTTTGGAACTCCTTGATGGCGGGACTTTCGGCGGTGGTCACATTGATTGGCGCAGTTGAGGACACTGGAGCCGCAGCCTGGCCGAATGCCGCCGCAATGCAGGAAGAGAGAAGTACACCAGAAAAACAAGCAGCAGAACGAATCATACGCAACAGGAACTCCCACCCGAGAATGATAGAGCTACTAAAATCATATCTTCTTTGACTTGGCTAACGTGCCGGAGGCGAGCGGAAGATGGGGATTTGACCGCCGGACTGGAAGGAGCGGCTTACGCCAACGTCTGCAACTTGTCCGGATGATGAAGAGTGATCAACGAGTCTTCGATGGAGACCCAGCCATCTTTGCGGAACTGGCCGAGGGTCCGGGTGACCGTTTCACGCGTGGTGCAGGCCATTGAAGCCAACTCCTCGTGTGTCAATAGCAGGGGAAACCGGAACTCGCCACCTTCCAGGTGCTCACCAATCTGATTGGCTAGTTCGAGCAGCAATCGACCCAGACGCGCAGCTACAGTTTCCGCGAGCGCAATGCGGCAGGCATCCTGCAACGCGAACCGGTACTCCTGGCATATGCACTGGACGGCCCGCATCTGCGCTTCCTTGTGGATGCGCAGGAAGCCAAGAAATCTGTCCCGCTCCACAGGCCGAAGTTGCGCAGTGGTCAGCGACTCGGCGGACACCTCATAGACCCCGTGAGACAGAACTGCATAGAGGCCGAGCATAGAGCCTGGCCCGGCGACCCGCACGATCATTTGGCGGTCATCGTGCTGACCGGCGGTGAGTTTCAGGTAGCCTCCGCAGATCAGGTACAGCAGACGCGCATCTTCACCCTCTTTGAAGAGCGAGGCCTGTGCGGGCAGAGCGATGGTGCTGGTAGCCAGTTCAAGATCTGCAAGAACCGCACTGCCCAGAGAGCAAAACCAGCCAGGGCGGCGGTTGGCGCAAGCCGCGCAACCCGCTGCTGCCTGCCGGGGGATGTGCTTTTGGCGTGCGTGAACAAGTGCCGGGATCGCTGCATCTGCCATCGTCTTGTCACTTCTGACGCGGTGAAGGCGCCTTCGGCTCGGGTTGATTCCTGGTAAAAAGCGAACCAACCAAAGTGAAAATGCTGTAGTCCATTTTCCAAAACTGGGCTTGTCGTCAACCAAAGTTTGCCGGAGGAGTGGGGGGCTTGGATGTGACGGCCCTCACGCATATAGAGTCTTCCTCCAATCTGAAACGGGGGCAATTTACAACGGGAAAGTGTGTCTTTTTGTGCAGCGAACAAGCTGGAATTCTGATCATCTCCTGACAGAAGCCGCCGATGTATCCGAATAGCGGCAGAGCCTCCGGAATCGAGAGAAATTCGGCTGCATCTGGTGCACGCAGGTGCATTGTCTAAGCAGAAACTAAGCACAGAAGGTTCAGATTGGCGATTGGTCTGCTCACCCTTAATGTGATGAAAATCACCGCTCGGAGGCAGATTAGGACGTAGGATTCAGCGCATAAGTGATGCTCCGCACACAGGGTGGTTTTCGTGCAGCGTGACCATCGACACACTTTCGTACCGGCACCTGGATTTGCGGTTGCCGGCCTCAACACTCAGACGCAGGGAGCGCGAGTTATGAAAACGGCAATGGAATCATCCAATATGGAATTTTCCATGCATAGAGTTGATCATGTGAGGCATTTACCGAATGGGGTAGCCTCGGGAAAGCGGGCAGCACTTCGAGTGTGCCTGATGGTATTGGCAGGCGCATTCATTCTTGGCGCCGTTTCGCTTGGGGCGCAGGCCCCGCAGGCCGCGACTGCAGGAACACCAACCGTCGCGCAGGGTAAAGACGCTGCTCCGAGTGCATACGTCGGCGGAGAAGTCTGCGCTACTTGCCATGAAGAAGTAGCCAAAAAGTTCGAGGGAAACCCGCACACGAAGCTTGCGGCACAACACGGCACGGCCGGAGTGAATTGCGAAGGCTGTCATGGGC